>Ga0172382_10002583_pt1 | contig 30001 bp, 28 predicted proteins | sample Leawel138RmetaG_FD_122245 | JGI IMG/M metagenome (GOLD analysis project Ga0172382, IMG submission 122245) | Leachate microbial communities from a municipal landfill in Southern Ontario, Canada - Leachate well 138R metaG | ecosystem: Engineered > Solid waste > Landfill > Unclassified | place...
AGCGGTTCGGCGTCCGCCGGCGGCCAAGGGGTCACGACCTCGCGCGTGCCAGCGCTGCCCTCCACGGTCATCTCCAGCCTGTTGGCGCCCTGTACCTGCTCGATGACCTGTTCCGGCGTCGGGTTCTCGACGCCGTTGAGCAGCAGGATGCGGTCGTTGGCGAGGAGTCCCAGCTGCTCGGCCCGGGAGCCGGGTTCGACGGCGGCAATGACCGAACCCTGAACGACCGGATCGGAACCGGTGATCATGCCGATGTACGCAGGCTGCATGCTGATGGCGGCTGCCAGGAGGACGGTGCCCAGCAGGTAGTTGGCGATCACCCCGCCGATGAGCACCCACGTCTTCTGCAACCACGGCAGGCGGGCCATGCCCTCGTCAGGGTGCTGCAGTTCGCCCGCCTCGTCGACGGTGGGAGCCATGCCTGGGAGGTCCACGTAGCCGCCGAGCGGCAGTAGGCTGAGCCGCCACTCGGTGCCCCTCCAAGTACGCTTGGCGAGCACTGGTCCGATGCCCACGGAGAAGGCGCGCACCGTGAGCCCGACGCTGCGAGCGTTGAAGTAGTGCGCGAGCTCGTGCACCGTGACGGCGCTGGTAAGTATGAGTGCGAATGTTAGTGCGGTAAGCATGTCTAGGCGGTTCCTGCCGCCAGGCATAGTATGTCAAAACGCTGGCGGCCGGAGCGTAGCGGCTGCCGTGAGGACCGCGCGGCGCTCAGGCCGGGACCTCATTGCCGCTGCGGGCGCGCAGAAGCCGAATCAGGTCGCTCTTGCCGATGATCCCTATCAGTCGTCCGCCTGAGTCCGTTACCAGGAGGCGCCCGAGTTCGCTCTCAGCCAGCTTGCTCAGGGCTGCCAGCGCGGTCTCGCTCGGGGCGATGGTCTCCGCTGGTTTGAGCACCTGGTTCACGGTGGGCGGCAGCTGGTCAGGGGGCGCAGTGGTCCGTTCGGCCAGCCACTCCTGAGCGTCGGCTATACGCGCGTAACCGAGCAGCTGCCCGCCAGAATCCACGACCGGGTAGCCGGTATGAGGCTGGTAGTTGGCCATCCGCACGAACTGCTCGAGGGTCATGCCCAGGTCCACCGTCATGGGGGCCGGCGTCATGACCTGTGCGACCGTCTTGCCTTCCACGGCGTCCGTGATGACCGCTGCCTGGGCCTCAGCGCGGCCCGCGTTGTAGATGAAGAACGCCAGGATCACCAGCAGGAAGTTCATGGAGAAGAAGCCGTACAGGCCCAGAAGGATGGCGACCAGGGCGCTTACGAACACGGCCACGCGCGTGGCGCGCAGGTGCGGCAGAACGAGCGCGAGGAGCCCGCGCAGGATGCGGCCGCCGTCGAGCGGCAGCGCGGGCAGCATGTTGAAGAGCGCCAGCGCTACGTTGGTGATGGCGAGGTAACTGACCACCAGGGCCACACCGGGCTGCTCGATCACCAGCGGTAACGACCACCACAGCGCCAGCCCGATGACGACGCTGGTTACCGGGCCAGCTACTGCCACCACGGCCTCGGCGCCTCGAGCGCGCGGCATCTCGTCGAGCCGGGCTACGCCCCCCAGGAACCAGAGGCGGATCTCGAGGGTCTTGACGCCGTAGAGGCGCGCTGCCACTGCGTGCCCGAGCTCGTGAATCAGCACGCTGGTGAAGAGGCCGATGGCGGCTAGAGCGCCGAGCACCCAGCGAGTGACGCCCTGGTCCAGTCCCGAGGGGTCGATGTGAACGCCCATGCTGCTAAGGATCTGGGCGTAGGCCCCCAGCTGCGAACCTATGAGGTAGGCGAACAGCGGCAAGATCAAGAGGAAGCTGTGGTCTAAGAGCACGGGTACGCCCAGTAGCTTGAAGGGAAGACGCAGCCCGCGCTGGTTCATGAGGCCCCGGCCCGTGTGCGGCCCAGGCGCCCGACGAGTTCCGTGCTGAGGCTCCGCGCCTCGGCGTCCGCCGCCTCAAGCGCGGTCCAGTCGAGCGCCGCTGTGGGCGCGGCCTCGAGCGCCGCCCCCAGTACGTCCGGAATCGCGGCGAAGTTCAAGCGGCCCGCCAGGAACGCTTCCACCGCTACCTCGTCGGCGGCGTTGAGGTACGCCGGTGCCAGGCCGCCGGCCTCGCCGGCGCGGTACGCCAGGCCCAGGCTGGGGAAACGCGCATGGTCGGGCTCCTCGAACTCCCACACGCCCTTCAGCGGGAGCGGCTCTAGTGGTACCGGCGGGCGCGCGGGCGTCTCGAGGGCGTACTGGATCGGGATCCGCATGTCGTGCGGGCCGACCTGGGCCAACACGTTGCCGTCGGCGTACCTGACGAGGCCGTGCACCAGCGACTGCGGGTGCACCACGACCTCGATGGCGGACAGGGGCACGTCGAACAGGAAGTGGGCCTCGAGCACCTCGAGGCCCTTGTTGAAGAGCGTGGCCGAGTCGATGGTGACCTTGGGCCCCATGGACCAGTTCGGGTGAGCTAGCGCCTGCTCGGGCGTGACGGTGCTCAGGTCTGCGGGCCCACGGCGGAACGGGCCGCCTGAGGCGGTGAGCACCAGCCCCGTGACGCTGCCCGCGGGCTGCCCGGCGAGGCACTGGTGCAGCGCGGCGTGCTCCGAGTCGACGGGGGTGATGCGGGCGCCGTGAGCGCGCGCCAGGCCGCGCACGAGCGGGCCGGCCACCACCATCGCTTCCTTGTTGGCCAGCGCCACGTGACGCCCGGCGCGCAGCGCGGCCGCGGTCGGTGCCAGCCCGGCCATGCCGGGGATGGCGGCCACCACGACGTCAACGTCGGCGGCCGCTACCTCAAGGGCCCCCTCGGGTACGGGCATAACCGTAGTGCCAGCCGGCACGTGCGGGCGCAGGTACGCCGCGGCTTCTTCACTGCACGCCACCAGGTGGGGCCTGAACTCGCGCACCTGATCGAGCAGCAGTTCGGCGTTGCCCCCGGCGGCCAGCGCCGCCACGCGGTAGCCGCGCCAGCGCGCCACGTCCAGCGCCTGCGTGCCGATTGAGCCCGTGGAGCCGAGGACGGCGATGCGTTTCATGCGAGCATCATGGCACGCTGCCGACCTGGCGCCGGCGCGGAAGGCGTGCAGGGGCGCTGTGTCTGACGCACCCCGGGGGCTCGGTGCCGGTATGCCTGCGGTGGTAGCATCAGGCAAACCCCCTAGGAGGACCCTGGATGCTTGTTCGCGAGTGGATGACGCCCGACCCCCAAACGGTCACAGCCAGCACGCCGGTCATGGAGGCCATGCAGCGCCTGCGCGAGGGCGGCTTCCGTCGCCTGCCGGTGGCTCAGAACGGCAAGCTGATCGGTATCGTGACCGACCGCGACCTGAAGGAAGCCACCCCTTCCAAGGCCACCACGCTCTCGATCTACGAGCTCAACTACCTGCTGAGCAAGCTGGTGGTGAAGGACGTCATGCGCTCCCCGGTCATCACCGTGAGAGCCGACGACCCCATCGAGCAGGCGGCCCTCCTCATGGAGGAGCACAGGATCTCCGGCCTGCCCGTGCTGGAGAACGGCAACCTGGTGGGGATCCTCACCATCACCGATCTCATGCGCGCGCTCGTCTCGTTCCTGGCCCTCAGGGAGGGCGGCAAGCGCGTGACGGTAGACCTGCCGGATGAGCCCGGGGTGCTGGCCCGAGTGGCTAACCAGGGCGCCCCGTCCAACATCGTCGCGGCCGTTACCACAGGCATCCAGGCCGGTCACAAGCGTCGCGTCGTGCTGCGCGCGGCTGGTGAGGGAGCCGACGAGTTCGCTGACCGACTGAAGGCGGCGGGCATAGAAGTGGTCGACGTTCGCTGAACCGCAGCGCGGCCACGCCGTATGGTGGCGCCGTGACCACAGAGCTAGAAGAGCAGTTGACCAGCCTCCTCGGGGCGGTGCGGGGCGGGCGCGTGGCGTTCGGGTCGTTCCTCACTCCGGGCGACGCTGACGCCCTGCTGGCGCGCCTCAGGGACGCGGGCGTGACCGCGACCGCCTGGGGCGGTTACCCGGGCGCCAAGCGGCGCGTGGTGGCCGCGTTCCCGGATGAGGTGCCAGAGGCGCGCCCCAGCCTCACCGGCTGGTACGTGGAGGGCAGCGTGCGGGCCGACGACCTGCGGGGCGCCGCGCTTCGGGCTGGCGTGCCCGCGGACCGGCTCGGCGACGAGGTCGTGCATCAGGATGGCGTCACTATCGTGACCTTCGCGCCACTCCCGGCCGCGCTCCTGAGTGTGCAGCAAGTGGCGGGGCAGGCCGTCAGCGCCACCGAAGTGCCGCTGGAGCGGCTTGGCGGCGGCACCGTCAGGACCGTCAGCGCGGTGGTGCCGTCGTTGCGGGTCGACGTGCTGGGCGCCCGCGCCTTCTCTGTTTCGCGCGCGTACTTCTCCAAGGGCGTGGCTGCGGGCCGGGTAACCGTGAACGGCGCCCGGGCCGGCAAGGCCGCCACCGCTGGCGCCGGCGACGAGGTTTACGCCGACGGGCTCGGCCGCTTCCAGGTCGAGGCGGTGGAAGGGGAGACCCGGCGCGGCAACCTGAAGGTGAGGCTAGCTGTTGAGAAGAGCTGACGGGGTCAGGTGCGCACGCGCTTGCGGCCGCCCTGCCGCTCCTTGAACACCATCCTGAATGGAACCTCCCTGAAGCCCAGGTCCTCGCGGATACGGTTGCGCAGGTAGTGCTCGTAGGGGCGGGTGAGGAACGACTCGTTATTTATCGAGAACACGAACGTGGGAGGCGCCACGTCGACCTGACTGGCGTACAGGAGCTTAAGGGGCTTGCCCTGGAAGTTGGGCGGCGCCTGCCTGGCGGTCCACACTTCCAGCCAGCCGTTCAGCTCACCTGTAGTTACGCGCTTATGCGCCGTGTCGTACAGCCGGATGGCCGTGGCTAGCAGCTCATGCAGGCCGAAATCGGTCTCGGCGCTGGTGTAAACGCGCGGAGCGAAGTGCAGGTGCGAGAGCTCCTGGTCGAGGTTCTCCTGGAACGGCTGCAGCTGCGCGTCGGTCACTAGGTCCCACTTGTTCACAGCCACCACCACCGGCTTGCCCCAGTCGAGCGCGAGGTTGGCGAGCCGCAGCTCGTGATCACCGAACTCGAACGGATCGACCACCAGGATCGCTACGTCCGCGCGCCTGAGCGCCATCTCGGAGCGCATGCGGGCGTAGTACTCGAGGTCGCCCACGTCCTTGCGCGCCATGCCAGCCGTGTCGATGAGCACGAACGGCCGACCGGCGAAGTCGAAGCGCACGTCTACGCTGTCGCGCGTGGTGCCAGCCACGGGGGCCACGATGACGCGCTCGTCGCCCACGATGGCGTTCACGAGGCTCGACTTGCCCACGTTGGGGCGCCCGATTATGGCGAGGTTCACCGTCTCTTCCTCGGTTTCGTGACCCGTGTCGCCCAGGCGCTCCTGGATGGCGGCGAGGAGCTCGTACGTGCCCACGGCGTGCTCTGCGGCGGTCGGGTGCGGCTCGCCGAAGCCGAGTGAGTAGAGCTCGAAGTACTCCGCCGCCTCCACGTGCTGCGGATCGTCGATCTTGGTGGCTACCAGCATCACGGGGCGGCCCAGCGAGCGCAGCCACTCGCCCACCTCGTAGTCCGACGGGGTAAGGCCGGCGCGGCCGTCGACCGCGAAGAGGATCAGGTCAACGCCGGTGAGCGCGGCCTCCACGCTCCTGCGTATGGGACGGTCCCACTCGTCGCCCGACCAGAGGCCGCCCGTGTCGAGCAGGCGGAACGTGAAGTCGTCCTCTGTGACGACCTGCGCCTCCTTCACGTCACGCGTTACGCCGGGAACGTCGGCCACGATGGCCTCGCGGCGGCCCACCAGGCGGTTGAAGAGACTCGACTTGCCCACGTTGGGGCGCCCGACGATGGCGACGCTAGCCAAGGACCTGCCCCTTCCTGACCCCACGCCCGTTGGCCCAGTCGCGCGCCGCCATGGCGCGCTTGCCGGCTGGCTTGACGGTCTCGAGCAGCACAGCTCCGGTGCCGGCGGCGACCTGCAGCCCGTCTGCGCCCAGCTGCAGAACGGTGCCGGGAGCGGCGCCGGCGTCGTCTATGTGGTCCTGCACGCGCATGCTCTCCACCTTCACCCTCTGCTGAGCGTGCTCGAACGAACTGCCTGGCCAGGCGCTCACGCCCTTGTGGCGGCTCACCACCCGCTCTGCCGGGTCGTGCCAGCGGATCCAGCCGTCCTCAGGTTTGAGTGGCGGGGCGAGGGTAGCTTCCGCGTCGTTCTGCGGTGCCAGCGGCAGCGTGCCCTCACCCAGCAGGCTCAGGGCTTCGAGCAGCGTCTCGGCGCCGAGCACCGAGAGCCTCTGCAGCAGGCTGCCAGCGTCGTCGCTGGCTTCCACGCTCACGCGCCGTTGCAGCCGCACAGGTCCGGTGTCCAGGCCCGCTTCGGTTTGCATGATGGTCACGCCCGTCTCGGCCTCGCCGTTGATGAGAGCCCACTGGACCGGTGCGGCGCCGCGGTAGCGCGGCAGCAGGCTGGCGTGCACGTTGAGGAAACCGTGGCGCGGAACTGCTAGCAGGGACGCTGGCAGGATCCGGCCATAGGCCGCAGTTATGGCCACGTCGAGCGCCAGCTCCTCCAGCAGGTCGTGGAACGCCTCGTTACCTTTGAGCCTGGTGGGCTGCTCCAGCCTGAGCCCGAGTTCGCGGGCGCGCTTGGCGGCGGCGGGCGCGTGGAGCGCCAGGCCCCGGCCCGCCGGTTTGTCGGGCTGCGTGACCACTAGCCGCACGTCGTGGTGGTTCAGCAGGGCGTCCAGCACCGGCAGGGCGAAGGCGGGCGACCCGAAGAACGCGACCCGCATGGGCTGAGGCGACACGGCGACGCGTCTTACCTACCCCGCACCTGGGCGGGTTGGCGTTGGGACTTCTCGCGCTCGAGCTTCAGGAACGCCTTGGCTTCGCGCTGCATGTCGGCCAGTGCGGCGCGGTGCTCCTCGAGGAACGCGCGCCTGCGCCCCTCCGGCAGGTGGTCGAAGAAGAGCACGCCCTGCAAGTGGTCGAACTCGTGTTGCAGCACGTGCGCGAAGTAACCGGTGGCGCTGAGGCTGCGGCGTTCGCCGGCGAGGTTCTGGTACTCGAGGTCGATGGTCAGGTCGCGCGGCACGTCCAGGACCGATAGTCCGGGCAGGCTCAGGCAACCGTCGCGCCCGTACTGCAGCCCGCTGCGCGCCACAATGACCGGATTCACGATCACGTGCTCGCGCCGCTCGTCCCAGCGTCGCCGCCGCTCGTCGGCGGTGATGTCGCCGTCGTCTTCTGGGTCGGCGTCGGCCCCTGGTTGCATCTCGAGCGCTACGAACAGCCTCAGCGGCACGCCGATCTGGGGTGCGGCCAGGCCCACCCCGTCGGCGGCGTACATGGTCTCAAGCATGTCGGCGGCCAGCGCCTTCAGCTCTGGGCCGAACTCGGTTACCTCGGTGGCGCGGCGGCGCAGGACCGGGTCGCCGTAGTAGCGGATGGGGTGAATCAAGGCTCCTCCAGGCTGCCTGTCAAGGTTGCAGCGGTTCGCTCACGTACTGCAGCACGGCGGTGGGTGCTTCGAGCGCCACCACACCTTCGGGCAGCGCCAGGCGAACTGGGAGAGTATACCGCCCGGGAGCCACTTCTCCGGTCATGGGCTCTACCGTGCCCACCACGTCGTCGAGCGCCATCAGCACGGCGGGCTCGCCAGCTACCCTTACGGTTGGGCGCGAGAGGGTGGCGCTAGTCAGCGCCGCTGCCACCGGCGGCTCGAAGCGGATGAGCAGGTCTGCCACGTACAGCACCTCGCGGCTGCCGACCGAGACGTCAACCACGGCCGGCACCACGGTCACGCCCGTCACGGGCTGGTCGTCGGCGCCGAGCGCGATGACGGCGGCCTCCCCGCCGTTGGGGCCCGTGAACGCTACCGCCCTGGTAACGGCCGCCAGTTGCTGCTGGCGGCCCGTGAGCACTACCTGGCTGGGCGTGGCGGCGGTGCGTATCTGGGTGCCTTCCTGCGGCGTTCCGGTCACGGCGACCTCCACGGGTACGCTGCGCTGCGCCACCGTTTCCAGGAAGCCGATGACGTTGCTGGGCGAGACCGACTGCAACCGCACCTCCTGCGGCGTTTGCACCACCACCTGCCGGTCGAAGTCGCCGGAGGCGCCCGTCAGGTCGAGGGTCGCCCTGAGCTGGTCTGGCCTCAGCCGGTCGATGCGCGGACCGGGGCCAGACACCGCGACGTCCACGAAGTCGGGCACGCCCACAGCCAGGTCCTCGGCTTCAACGCCGTCGACCTCAAGGGGTATCGAGAAGAAGGTGCGCTGCGTGATGGTCGTGGTGGTGGTGGAGACCAGCCACCAGAAGCCTACGGCCGCCAGCAGCGCCACCAGCTTGCGCGGCCAGTTGCGCACGAGGCGCTGCGCGAGCTCCTGAACGAGGCCAAGCAGCCCGCTCACGCGAACGCCTCCCGCAGGGCCCTCAGCAAGTCGGCGGGCGCGATGTCGGGCGTGAGCGCACCGTCCTGCGCGATGCTGACGGTGCCACGCTCCTCGCTGACAACCAGGACCAGAGCGTCGCTGACCTCGGAGAGCCCGACGGCGGCGCGGTGCCTGGTGCCGTGCTTCACCGACCAGCCCTCATGCTTGTCGGAGAGGGGGAAGATGACGCCCGCAGTGGCGATGATGTCCTCTCGGATGATGACCGCACCGTCGTGCAGCGGTCCCTTGGAAGCGAAGATGGTCTGCAGCAGGGCAGACGTGACTGGGGCGCCGATGGGGGTGCCCTTATCGGCGTACTCCTTCAGCGGGGTGCGCCGCTCCACCGCGATGAGCGCGCCGCGCCGCTGCGTGGCTAGCTCGCGCGTGGCGGTCATGATCTCCTGCACCGGGTCGGCGGTCACGCTGCGGACCTTACGGCCGCGCCCCACCCGCTCCAGCACGGCGCGCAGCTCCGGCTGGAACACCACCACGATGGCCAGGAACCCGGCGGGCGCGATAGCGTCGAAGAGCCACTTGGTGGCCTGCAGTTCGAAGAAGCCCGCCAGGAACCAGAGCGCCGACAATGCCAGCAGCCCGCGCAGCACGTTCCAGGCGCGGGTGCCGACCAGCAACACGTACGCCTGGTAGATGAGGCCACCGATTATCAGGATGTCTATGGCATCCTGCAGGCGAAAGCTGTCGAACAGGATCAAGCGTGCGCCTCCGGCGGACGGTCGGTACTGCGCGGCGCCCCGGGCGCCGCTGCGTTCAGGATGGGGAAAGCCCCTCTGAAGCGAGAGTATCACGTGGGCTCGTCGTGCCGTGGCGCGCTTGGCGCAGCCTGCCGCCGCGGTAGAGTGGCTCCCCGGAGGGCACCATGGCACGAGACAACATGACCGACATGAAGGACCGAATCGATTCCCTACGGGGGTATCTTTGACTTGGCCGCCAAGCGGGCCAAGCTGGAGCTTCTACAACCGCAACTGAACGACCCGAGCTTGTGGGACGACCCCGATAACGCCAGGCGCATCAGCCAGGAGGCCACGCAGCTCGCACGCATCGTCGAGGCGTTCGACACCGTAGCCAACGACGTTGTGGGGCTAGCCGAGCTGTACGAGCTGGCCGAGGGTGACGAGGAAGACGAGCTGGCTAGCGAGTACGCGCGGGTGCAGCAGGACCTCGACGACCTGTACCGCGAGACGCTGTTCAATGGCGATCACGACGAGAGGGCCGCCATCGTAACCATCAAGCCTGGCGCGGGCGGCACCGAGTCGTCGGACTGGGCTGGCATGCTGTTCCGCATGTACCGGCGTTACGCCGAGCGGCACGGCTACTCCGTTGAGCTGCTCGACATCGTGCACAACGAGGACGCGCCTAACGGCATCGAGTTCGCGCAGATGATCGTGCGGGGCGAGCGCGCCTTCGGCATGCTGCGCACGGAGGGCGGGGTGCACCGCCTCGTGAGGGTGAGCCCGTTCGACTCGCAGGGGCGCCGGCACACGTCGTTCGCGGGCGTGGAGGTGATGCCCGAGATCGACGACACTTTCGAGCTCAACATCGACCCCAACGACGTGAGGGTCGACGTGTTCCGCTCGAGCGGACCCGGCGGGCAGTCGGTTAACACCACCGACTCTGCCGTGCGCGTGGTCTACAAGGGCGGCACGCCCGACGAGATCGTGGTCACGTGCCAGGACGGCAAGTCGCAGATCAAGAACCGGGAACGCGCCATGACCGTGTTGCGCTCCAGGCTGTTCGAGAGGGAGGAGCAGCGCCGCCTGAGCGAGCAGCTGAAGGCGAGGGGCGAGCAGAAGGCCATCGAGTGGGGCTCGCAGATCCGCAGCTACGTGCTCGACAAGCAGTACATCAAGGATCACCGCACCGCCGCCATGCGCCACGACCCGGACAACGTGCTCGACGGCGACATCGAGGACCTCATCTGGGCCGGTCTGGAGTGGTCCGCCAAGAACGCCATGGCGGCCTAGTCGCGGCGGGCGCGTGCGACTCCTGCTGATAGCCGACGAGGTCTCGCCGGTGGTCTATTCGCACGGCTTCCCCGGCAACTTGGCTCCGCTGGACCTGATTCTCAGCGCGGGCGACATCCCGGGCTACCTGCTCGAGTTCCTCGCAACCAAGAGCCGCGTGCCGCCGGTGTACGTGTACGGCAACCACGCCTACGGCAAGGTAAGGGACCCACAGACGGACGAGGAGCGCGCGCCCGGCGGCTGCATCAACGCCCACCTCAACGTGCTTGAGGTGGGCGGCCTGCTGATAGCCGGGGTGGAGGGGAGCCTGCGCTACAAGGAGGGGCCGCACCAGTACAGCCAGCGTCAGTTCCGAGCGCTGACGCGCAGGCTGCACCCGCGCCTGCGGTGGAACCGCTGGCGCCACGGGCGCGCCGTCGACGTGCTGCTGACGCACGCCCCGCCGCGCGGCCCGAACGAGGGCGCCGACCGGGTTCACCAGGGGGTGGACGCCTTCAACGAGTTCCACCGCCTGTGGCGTCCGCGGCTGCACGTGCATGGTCACGTGCACCTGGTTGGCGCCAACGCCAGGCGCGAGTACGTGAGCCCCGAGGGCGTGCGCGTGGTCAACGCCTACCAGTTCACGCTGATCGAGATCTAGTCGCGCCCGCTCGTGGGTTAGCTGGCTTGCCTATGACCCGCTGCCGGGCGCCGATAATCGGAGCATGACGACCGGTTCCGATGTACGACCGACCTCCGAGGTTGCGGCGGTTCAGGTGGCGCAGCTGCTGGCCGCGGAGAAGGGAGCGGTGCTAGCGCGCCTGCCAGCGACGGTAGTGCGGGTGCACGGCGCCGACGCCGCCCCGTTCCTTCACGGCCAGCTGGCCAACGACGTCACTGGCCTCAAGCCGGGCGGCGTGAACCAGGGCCTCAGCCTCACGCATAAGGGGCACGCGGTCGCCGAGAGCAGCGTGCTGCGCCGCGCCGCAGGCGACCTGCTGCTGGTGGTCGACGATCAGGCTGGCGCGTGGGTCGTAGACAGCCTGGAGAGCCACATCATCTTCGACCAGGTGACCCTGGACGCCCCTGAGGCGAGCGCTCTGCTCACCCTGCAGGGGGCGGGCGCCGCCGCCTCGCTGCAGGCGCTGCACGGCGCGCTGCCCGCCCAAGGTGAGTTCGTCGAGTTCGAGGTGGGCGGCAGCCCGGTGCTGGCGTACGAGCGGCGCCGCTCGGGGTGGCAAGGTTTCGACCTGGTGGTACCTGATGGCGCCGCCGCGGCTTTGGTCAGCGCCCTCGTCGGCGCCGGCGCCCAGGAGGTCGACGCGGCGGTGGTAGCCGCTCTACGCGTTCGTGCGCTCGTGGCCACCGCGGCTGGCGAGGCGGGCGAAGGGGTGCTGCCGCAGGAGGCGGGCCTGGCAGGTTCACTGTCTTATCGCAAGGGGTGTTACCTGGGCCAGGAGATCATGGCGCGCATCGAGGCGCGCGGCAACCTGCGGCGCTCGCTGGTGCACCTCGAGCTGGCCGGGCCCGCCCCGAGCGGGCAGCCCATCACCGCGGGCGACCGTACGGTGGGGCGGCTCGGCAGCGTGGTCGGCCTGATGGGCCCCGACGGCGCCATCACCTACGAGGCCCTGGCCGTGCTGCGTAACGACCTGCCGGAGGACGCCAGCCTGGCGATCGGCGGTGTGGCAGTGTGTCGCGTGCTGAACCGCGCGTGACTCAGCAACTGGGCCGGTAGCCCCTATACTGACGGCATGAAGCCGAAGAATCAGTGGCTGGCGGAGGATTACGCGGAGGCCACGGCGCAGTTCCCGGAACGTGACGCCGTGTTCGAGACCCTCTCCGGTATTCCCGTCGAGCCGCTCTACACCGCAGACGACCTGGCCGGTTTCGACCCGGCAACGCAGCTCGGCCACCCCGGAGAGTTCCCCTACACCCGCGGCGTGCAGTCCACCATGTACAGGGGGCGGCTCTGGACCATGCGCATGTTCGCTGGCTTCGGTACGGCCGAGCAGACCAACGAGCGCTTCCACAAGCTCCTCGCGGCAGGGCAGACCGGTCTGTCTACTGCGTTCGACCTGCCGACCCTCATGGGCTACGACTCCGACCACCCGATGTCGCAAGGTGAGGTAGGCAAGTGCGGCGTAGCAGTGGCCAGCCTGGCCGACATGGAGGTCCTCTTCGAAGGTATCGACCCAGAGAAGATCACCACCTCCATGACCATCAACAGCCCCGCCAACGCCATCTGGGCCATGTACCTCGCCATGGCCGAGCGCAAGGGCGCCGACCTCAAGAAGGTGGGCGGCACGCTCCAGAACGACATCCTCAAGGAGTTCATCGCCCAGAAGGAGTACATCTACCCGCCCGCGCCCAGCGTCAAGCTGGTCATAGACACCTTCGAATGGGGTCCGCAGGTGGCGCCGCGCTTCAACTTCATCTCCGTATCCGGCTACCACATCCGCGAGGCGGGCTCCACCGCCGTTCAGGAGCTGGCGTTCACCCTGGCAGACGGCATCCATTACGTGCGTAAGGCGCTCGAGCGCGGGCTCGACATCGACGACTTCGCGCCGCGCATCTCCTTCTTCTTCAACGTCCACAACGACTTCTTCGAAGAGATCGCCAAGTTCCGCGCCGCTCGGCGCATCTGGGCCCACCAGATGAGGGACGTCTTCGGCGCCAAGAACCCGCGCTCGTGGATGCTGCGCACCCACGCGCAAACGGCGGGCGTGAGCCTCACCGCGCAGCAGCCGCTAGTGAACATGTCGCGCGTCGCCATCCAGGCGCTGGCCGGCGTGCTGGGCGGCACCAACAGCTTGCACACAGACGCCTACGACGAGGCGCTATCGGTGCCCACCGAGGAGGCCGCCACGCTGGCGCTGCGCACCCAGCAGGTCGTGGCGTACGAGACCGGCGTCACCAACACCATCGACCCGCTGGCGGGCTCCTACTACCTCGAGAGCCTCACCGACGAGATGGAGCGCCAGACGCTGGAGTACTTCCGTCAGATAGACGCTTTGGGCGGGGTAGAAGCCGCCATCGAAGAGGGCTACTTCGCCCGCGAGATAGGCGACGCCAGCTGGCGCCAGCAGCGCGACATCGACGACAAGAGGCGCCTCATAGTCGGCGTTAACGCCTTCGAGCAGGAGTACCCGGAGGTCCCCATCCAACTGGTCGACGCCGAGGTCGTGCGCGTGCAGAACGCGCGCTTGGCCCAGGTCCGCAGTCAGCGCGACCAGCTAGCTGTCGACGCCGCACTGGCCTCGTTGCGTGAGGCCGCCAAGCGCGGCAGCAACACCATGCCAGCCTTCATGGAGTGCGCCCGCGCCTACTGCACGCTCGGTGAGCAGATGGACGTGCTGCGCGAGGTGTACGGCGTTTACGAGGAGCCGGTTCTCATATGAACGACAGGCCCATCCGTGTGCTCATCGCCAAACCCGGCCTCGACGGTCACGACCGCGGCGCCAAGGTCATCGCGCGCGCACTGCGCGACGCTGGCATGGAGGTCGTGTACACCGGCCTCAGGCAGACGTCCGACATGATCGTTAACGCCGCCATTCAAGAGGACGTGGACGCCGTTGGCCTGTCGGTGCTCTCCGGCGCGCACATGCACTACTTCCGCGAGATCAGCGCCGCGCTCGGGCTGCGCCAGGCGTCAGACATCCTCCTCTTCGGCGGCGGCATCGTGCCCGACCAGGACCTGGAGGAACTCGAACAGCTCGGGGTGGGTCGCATCTTCACACCCGGCAGCAGCACCAACGACGTGGTCGATTACGTGCGCACCGCTATCGCTGGCCGCCGCCACGCCTGACGCCGCCCCGTCCTTGTGCACTATTACTCATGACTTTCTCAAGATTCGCTTGGTAGGGTAACAGTCGATTCTTCCTGTCGAGGGGGACTGTAACCTTGCAAAAATCGAAACTTGCGGCCGGTCTCCTCCTCATGGCGGCTCTCACTCTCGCCTCCACAGCAGCAGCCGAAGCATACGCACTACGTACGGTTCAACCAGGCGATTCAGTCGGCCTCATAGCCGACCGCTACGGGGTCACAGTCGACGCTATCCTCAGCGCCAACGACATGACCACCAGCCTCATCCACCCGGGCGACGTCCTCAAGGTCCCTTACATCGAAGCCGTGGGTGGACCCGCGGAGCTCGGCACGCGCATGCCGCCCGGATTCAGCTGGTACACCATGCGCGAGGGCGAGACCCTCAGCTCCGTCGCTGGCCGCTTCGGCCTCAGCATCACGGCCATAGTGGGCGCCAACCCCGACATCTCGTCGATGGACCGCCTGCCCAGTGGCTTCGAGCTCCTGATACCACCCAGCACCGGCCTCGTTGTGCGCCTGGCGTCCTCCGACGACGTCATGGCGCTGCTCGACCGGCACGGCATCACGCCAGCCGAGTTCGCGCTGGCCAACGGCCTGCGCTCGCCGTTCGACCTCACGCCCGACATGATGCTCTTCCTGCCAGGGGTTCAGCCTACCGACGCGCTGGCCCGCCTACAGCAGGTGCGCGAGGAGGAGAACCGTTACATCTGGCCACTGCACGGCCGGCTGACCTCGTACTTCGGGGCCCGCAACCTGGGCATGGGCACCTCGAGCTTCCACCGCGGCATCGACATCGCTGCCCCCACCGGCACGCCAGTGGGCGCCGCCCGGTCAGGCACCGTCTCGTTCGCGGGCTGGTCCACGCAGGGCTACGGCAACCTGGTTCGCGTGCGCCACGCCGACGGCTCCGAAACGTGGTACGGGCACTTCAGCTCCATAGCCGTGTCCGTCGGGCAGTACGTTTCGCAGGGCGCTATCGTGGGCCGGGTAGGCTCCACCGGCATCTCCACAGGACCCCATCTGCACTTCGAACTGCACGAGCGCGGCACCCCCATCGACCCGCTCGGCACCCTCCGCTAAGGCTCAGCTCTGGTACATGAGGATGCGCCCGCAACTGGGGCAGCGCGTGACGCCTGCACCCTTGCGAGCCTTCTGCACCACATGAATAGGCAGGCGCACGCTGCAGCCGGAGCAGGTGGCGTTATCGACCACCTCGGCCAGTCCGACCCCGCGACGTGACTTGCGCACCTGGTCGTACTGCTTGAGGAGAGCAGCGTCGATGCTGCTCGCCAGGCCGTCGCGCCGGCCACGGACCTCGTCCATCTTCTGATCGACGCCCGCTACGCGCTCCTGCTCGGCCTGGTCCAGCGCGTCCAGCTGAGGTAGCAGCTCCGACAGTTCGGCCTTCAGGCCGCCGACCGTTTCCGAGAGCTGATCGAAGCTCTCCATGAGCGGCAGCGTGTCCTCCTCCAGCTCCTGAACGCGCGTACCGAACTGCAGCTCCTGATTCTGGAACTGCGACGCCTCCTTGGGTGAGCTGGCGCGCACCGCGTTAGCGGCGGCGCTGCGGCGACGTTCCTCCATCGACTTCAGCTCGAGCTCGTTAGCGTTGACCGCGCGCCGCAGCTCATCGAGCTCCTGTGACCGGACCTCGATGGAGCGTTCGAGACCACGCCGGTACTCCATGGCCTCCAGCAGTTCAGTGGGAACCTGACCGCGCTCTTGCGCTAGCGCGTCGAGTTCCAGGTCCAAGGTCTGCACCTCGGCCAATCGGTTCAGCATCGTGCCTCCATAATCGAAGAACCCCCGCCCCCAATGAGGTGGGCGAGGGTCCGGGTTGCTCCTGGAAGGGGCTTCTGAATCACGGACGCCAGTTTAGCACGCGCAGGCGGGCCCTAGCCGGATAGTACAATGCACCAGCATGATCGAAGACTCACCGGAATCTTTCGTAGCCCGCTGGCGCCAGCACGCCGCCAGCGTCGAGCTCTTCCCGCACACGGAAGGCAGCCCGCTACTCGAGATGCGCGCCGGCTCCACGCTCATGCAGCTCTTCGAGCGCACCGGCCCTTACCTGGCGCGCCCCGGGCGTGCGCAAGTGATAGTTCATCCGGTGACCGAGAGCGTCGAACGGGTCGACGACACCACGGCGCTGCCGGGCATAGAGGTCACGGGCGTCAGTGCGTTCGAGATCCACGCCCGGGTGGTGGCCGTCGAAGGCCGCATGGTCGTCATGGACGCCGGCATCCCGCTGGTGGTGGCCGTGCTGGCGCAGCAGGGCGCACCCCTCGCTCCAGGCGAGCTGGTGCGCTTCACCAACCGGCCGCCGGCGCACGCCTTCGTGCTGCTCGACGAGCGACGCAAGACCCGCGGCCGCGAGGAGCATTACGAAGACAGCATATGAGCGCGTCCGGCCGCCTTGGCACCTTCTTATCGTTCATCAAGTTCGAGCACACGCTCTTCGCGCTGCCGTTCGCGTACGGCGGCATGCTCATCGCCGCTGGCGGCTGGCCCGGCTGGCGTGACTTCATGCTCATCACCCTGGCCATGGTCGGGGCGCGCACGGCCGCCATGGCCGCCAACCGGGTCATAGACGCCCGCATAGACGCCATGAACCCCAGGACCAGCGGCCGCGAGATCCCCAGTGGGCGGCTCTCGGCTCGCACCGGCTGGCTGACCACCCTCGCGGGCCTGGCGCTGCTGGTGGTGGCGGGCGCGCTGCTCAACCGCCTCACGCTGGTGCTGTTACCCGTGGCGGTCCTCTTCCTAGTGGTGTACCCCTACACCAAGCGCTTCACCTGGGCGTGCCACCTGTGGCTGGGCGTAACCATCGGAGCGGCGGCTGCCGGCGGTTACATCGCCGTGGCCGGTGTCTTCGCGCCCGCGGCCTGGCTGCTGTGGTTGGGAGTGGGCGCCTGGGTCGCTGGCTTCGACGTGGTCTACGCCATCCTCGACCTCGAGTTCGACCGCGCCCATGGCGTTCACAGCGTACCGGCACGCTTCGGGGTGAACGGCGCCCTGGTATGGGCCGCCGGCCTGCACGCGCTGGCGCTAGGCGCGTTCCTGGCGCTGCCCGCGGTGACGCCGCTTGGCTGGCCGTACTGGCTGGCCGTGCTGGTAACCGCCGGCGTGCTCGCCTGGCAGCACCTGGCTCTGCGCCGCCGGCAGGTGGCCGACGTGCTGGCCGCGTTCAACGCCAACCTGGTTATCGGGTCGCTGATGCTCGCAGGTATCGCGTTGGGGCTCTGGGCCGCGTAGCGCTGTCGCCTTGACGCGCGGGGCCCCAGTACGTACACTCCTAGGCGCGTGGAGCCGTAGTGTAGCGGTTAGCATATCTGCCTGTCACGCAGGAGGTCGCGGGTTCAAATCCCGTCGGCTCCGCCACGTTCCGGGCTGGGACTTCGGTCCCGGCCCGGGCTTTCATTTCTCGCTTAGGTTCCACCCCAGGTATCAGGCGCCCCGCCGGTTCCCTGCTACGGTAGTGGTGTGAACGAACTTCCTCTCTTCCCACTGGACGTCGTGGTCTTTCCCGGCATGACGGTCCCGCTGCACGTACACGAGGAGCGCTACAAGCAGCTCGTGCGCGAGGTGCTGGCGCAGGAGCAGGAACCGAAGCGTTTCATAATCGTGTTCGAGCCGGGCCACGCCGCCATCCGCGACACCGCTGTGCGCGTAGCGCGCTACGGCACGCTGGTGCACCTGCTCTCCGCCGAGGAGAACCCCGACGGCACCTTCGACCTGCTGGTGCACGGACAAGAGCGTTACGAGGTCGAGGTGCTGCGCACGGTCATGGTGCCGCAACCTGGTGGCGCGACCCGCCCGCTGGCCTACGCCACCGAGCAGCCCGCCCCACTCGGGCGCGACGACCCCAACGAAGAAGCCATCGCCGCCTGGGACGCCCTGGACACTTTCCGCACCTACGCCGGCAAGCGCTTCCACGGTAGTGCTGGCGCCGAGATCGACAAGCATCTGCCAGACGACCCGTTCTACCAGGCCTCTTTCATCGCCGCTAACATCGTGGTCCCAGGCGACGCCAAGCAGTCGCTGCTGGAAGCCGGCAGCCTGCGTGAGCGCTTCGACCTGGCGCGCGCGCTCATGCTGGAGCGTATGGAGAGGCGTCCCCGCACTCGTCGGGGCCGAGCGTGAGCCAGCAGGGCGCCACTCAACAAGACGAACGACATCGCTTCCTGTTCCGCTGGGACGACTTGCCGCTGGTAACGGCCGACGTACCGGGCACGGGCGGCGCCGTCCGCACGGTGGCGGAAGACTTCCGCGTCACCGAGATCCCCACCTACCTGCCTGAAGGCACCGGGTCGCACCGCTACCTGCTGGTCGAGAAGCGCGGCTACAACACCCGCGAGCTGGTGCAGGCGCTAATGCGCGGCGGGGTGGAGGAGCGCTCGATCGGCGTTGCGGGCCTGAAGGACAAGGCGGCGGTAACGGTGCAGTGGCTCAGCGTGCCCAAGCGCTACCCGGAAGCCGTGGGCGAGCTCGCCGCGCTGCCAGGCGTGCGCATCCTCGACGAGAGCTTCCACCGCAACAAGCTGGGCATCGGCCACCTTCAGGGCAACAGGTTCGAGATCACGGTGCGGGGCGTGCAGGCAGACGCGCTGGCTAACGCTCAGGCGGCGCTTCAGGCGCTGGCCGAGAGGGGCTCTCCCAACTGGTTCGGCCCGCAACGCTTCGGGCGCTTCGGCGGCAACTCGTACGACGGCCTGCGGGTGCTCCGCAACGAGAGCGTGCCCGGCGGGCACCGACTCAGACGCTTCTTCCTCTCTGCGCTGCAGTCCACGCTGTTCAACGCCGTGCTGGCGCGCCGGATCGAGATGGGCCTGTACCAGCAGGTCATCGAAGGCGATTACGCCAGGAAGCACGACACCGGCGGCACGTTCCTGGTGGAGGACGCCTCGGTCGAATCGCCGCGGGCGCAGCGCCTGGAGATAAGCGCCACGGTGCCGCTGTTCGGTCGCAAGGTCAAGCAGTCGGTGCTCAGAGCGGGTCAGGTGGAGCAGGAGATCCTAGACAGGTTCGGGCTGCGCTGGGCGCAGTTCACGGGGCGTCACGGCGACAGGCGCGCGACCCGCGTGCTGCTGCAGGACTTAGCGGTCGACACGGCCGCCGGGTCGGAAGGCGAACCTGCGTTGCAGCTGGCGTTCACGCTGCCCAAGGGGTCCTACGCCACGGCCGTACTGCGAGAGGTCATGAAAGAAGACGTGGACGCACCGTTCGAGCTGCCAGACGAAGCCGCAGAGCCCGCGCCCGACTGACGCCAGCCAGCGCTCAGGCCGTACGCCTGCGCCACACGAGTTCGAGCATGAACAGCGCGAGTCCAGCCACCGCGAGGTAGGGCCACAGGTGGCGCCGGCCCGTAGCCAGCCGCGCCTGGTAGGTGGAGCCAGGCTCGACCACCACGCCGCCGCTGCGCTCCGCCACGCTGCGCAGCAGGGCGGCGCCGTCCAGGTCTGCGTACTCCGGGTCCGGTCCGCTCGCCCGCGTGCGCGCCACAACCTCACCCGCAGACACCAGCACGACCTCGCCGGTGCCGCCGGTCCACGGCAGCCGCCCCGTATAGCGGCCAGGCGCCACCTGTTCGAGGGTCACGGTCCTGCCGCCCTCGCGCGCCTCGATGCGCGCGTTGTTCACGTAGTCGCCCGCCTCGACCGCGTCGACGGTGATGACCAGGTCGCCACCCTCGCGTACGGCTGTGGCGCTCCAGCCGGGCGGCACCGCCTGCAGCCAGCGCGCCAGCGTCGCCAGCGCGCCCGGCAGCTCAGCCCATTCACCGAACGCGCCAGCCCAGCCGTTAAGGTCGGTCGTGAGGGCCGCGGTGCGCCCGAGCCCGACGCGGCGGGTGGCAAGGAGCGGCTCCCCGGGGCGCCCTTCCAACATCTCCTGGGCGTCGGCCTTGAGGCTGGTGGCTACGTAGGCCGCGACGGGTGGCAGGTCTGCCGGGAACGAGAAGAGGGGGTTGGGGCGCGCCCGGGGTAGGGTGGGCTCCTCGACCAACAGCGCGCGGGTGGCAGTGAGCGCCTCGTTCGTGAAGATGCGCGGCAGCGTGCCGACGTCGAGCGCGGCGTAGTAGCGCCCCCCACCGGAGGTAGCTATCTGCTCCAGCCGCGCGAAGTCGGCGGCCTCGCCGATGGCGATGGTTGACGTGGTGATGCCCTGCGCCAGAGCGGCGCGCGCCATCTGCCCGAAGTCGGTGGGGGCGGCAGCTTGACCGAACGGGGTGGAGCCGTCATAAAGCTGCCCGTCGGACAGGATGATGACGTGCTTCACGGCGGCCTGAGTGCCCGCCAGCGCCTCGAGCGCCTGAGCGTAGGCGGGCTCCAGCACGGTGCCGCCAGACGTGCCGATGGAGAGGATGCCCTGCGCCATCTCACGCTTGCCACGCTCGCTGGCCTGCCGTAACTCGAACACCCAGCTGGTGCCGGGGCCATCGCTGAAAGCTATGAGGCCCAGCAGGTCCTCCTGGTAGGCCAGCTCCACCACTTGCAGCGCGCCCTCCTTGGCTAGCTCGATCTTGGCGGGGCGCCCGCTGGCCATGCTCTGGGAACGGTCGATGACCATGACCAGCGCCACGAGCGGCAACGCCACCTCTGTGCGCAGGTCCGTGGTCACCGGCAGCACCTCCTCGACGGCGGTGCGGTACCAGGCGCCGAAGCCGAACGACTCGGGACCGCCGGTCATGAGCAGGCCGCCGCCGCCGTCGACGAAGTCGCGCAGGAGCTCCAGCTGGCCGGTCGTGAACTGGCCCGACGAGCCCCGCACCACCACCGCGCCGTACGGCAGCGGCGCCGCAACGTGCGACGGCTCGCCCTGCACCACGTCGATCCCCTGCACTCGCAACAGCTCGGCGAACGCCGGGTCGCCGATCACCAGCACCGGCGGCCGCGAACGCACCGACACCTCGCCGGCTGCGGTGTCGTTACTGGTGGGCTGGTCGAAGTCCACCGTGACGGTGGCGCGCACGGGCGTACTGCCCGTCTGACCCAGCTGCACCTGGAACGGCACGGCGCTCTCGCCGGGCGGCAACGTCAGCTGCAGCGCTGGCATCGCGGCGCCGCCGACCTCAACGTGTAGCTGCGCCTCTGTGGCGCGGTCCGACCTGATGACCGCCACGCCCTCCACTAACTGGCCGGGGGCGCCCTGGCTGGGGAGGAGCAGCTCCTGCAAACGGAGGTCGGTCACGCCCGGCACGATCAGTACGTCAACGGGCACGGACGGCAGTGCGGTCAACAGCCGTTCGGGCGCGGTGATCCCGTCCGAAACCAGCAGCACCCGGCTGGCGCCGTTAGCCACGGCCACCTGCAGCGCCCGAGACAGGTCGGTGGCGCCGGTAGCGAGCGTGGCCGGCACCGCCGCGGGCAGCGCGGTGGCCCTAAGCGCGTCGGAGCCGGCCAGCACCACCTCGGCGTTGCCCTCCAGGCTGCCCAGGTCAAGCGTGCGCGCCGCCTGCAGCCCGCGCCCGCCCACAGAGTCCGACACGTCGACCACCACGGCCAGGTGACCGCCTGGGACCGACAGCCACGGCTGTGCGAGCGCGAGGACCAGGGCTACCAGCGTCAACGCCCTAAGCCACCAAGTACCGTGCCGCCGCCTTAGCACCAGCGCCAGCAGCGCCAGACCGAGGAGCGCCAGCGGGAACGCGAAGGTCACTCCCAGGAACGTGAACTGGTCGGTCGGCAGGATCGGTGGCATGGCGTCACCGATGCTAGCAGGGGCGGGGTGACTGGTGGGCTGCGCGCCTTAAGGAACGCTGAGCAACAAGCGAAGTTGCGCTCTACGAAACGATTCTCAGCCTGTTATCATTGAAACGTGGCCGAGAGCATGCCTTACGTCCTGATCGCCATGTCCACCGAAGAGCGTGGCCAGGGCATGAAGGCCGTGATGGACGAGTTGAACCTGCGCTCAGAGGTCCTCAGCAGTGTCGAGCAGCTTCTCTACCACACCCGCGGCAGCGTGCCAGAGGCGCTGGTGCTCGAGCACGGCCTGGTGCAGAAAGCTCAGCAGCTCGACCCAGTCACGCTGCTAAGGCGCCGCAAGGGCCTGGAAGACGTGCCGTTCCTGTACCTGGGGCCCGACAACGCCGAACTCCAGGCGCAGGTGGTGGTCGCTGGCGTGGACGCCTACCTCACGCTGCCCACCAGACCCGCGGTCCTGAGAGCTCACCTGCAGCGCCTGCTCGAACGGCGCCGGGCGGAGGGCGCCATGCGGAGCGCGCTCGAGAAAGCGCGCAACTTCGAGCAAGCCTTCAAGGAGAGCGAGCGCATGAAGGATGACCTCATCCACATGCTCGTGCACGACCTCAAGAGCCCGATCTCCAGCGTCATGGGGCTGCTCGACCACTCCCTTCAGATGCTCGACGCGGATAACTCAGGCGAGGTCGAGGAACTGCTCAGCATGGCGCGCTCCGAGTCGCAGCACCTCCTCAACCTGGCGGCCAACATCCTCGACGTGAGGCGCATGAAGGAGGGTCATATGCCGTACGACCCCGCCGTCATCGAGAGCCTCACCGACCTTGCCAAGGAGGCGCTGGCCGACGTCAGCGGGGGACCCCGCGACCGCCACTTCGGTTTCCTGGTAAGGCCCGAAGCCGACCGGGTGGTCGGCGACCCCAAGCTTCTGCGCCGCGTGCTGGCCAACCTTATGGCGAACGCTATCAAGCACACCAGGCGGGGCGGTTACATCGACTTCCGGGCCTGGAAGCAGGAGGACGGCTTCGTGCTGAGCGTCCGCGACGACGGGGAAGGCATACCCGAGGCCGATCAGAAGCGCATCTTCAACGCCTTCGAACAGTCGCGGCACACCATCCACGACCGCTACGACACGGGCATGGGACTCACCTTCTGCAAGCTGGCCGTCGAGAAGCACGGCGGCAAGATCTGGGTGGAGTCGAAGGTGGGGCGTGGCAGCACGTTCTACTTCACGCTCCCCGACAAGGTGAGCGCCGACCCGACCGGGGTCGAGCTCAGTGTCGCGGGCCTCTAACCCCAAGGCGCCTGACTGGTCGTTAGAAGAGCAGCTGTGGCGGCGCTCCGTGAGTCCCGTGGCGGGGGTCGACGAGGCTGGCCGCGGCGCCCTGGCCGGGCCGGTGGTGGCCGCTGCCGTGATCCTGCCGCCCGGCGAACGCTATCCGTTCCGCGACTCGAAGACCCTGACAGTAGCGCGGCGCGCTCACCTGGCCGACGAGGTGCGCACCGTGGCGCTGGCGTGGGCGGTCGGGCAGGCGAGCGCCCTTGAGGTAGACACCCTGAACGTGCTTGGCGCCACCAAGCTGGCAGCCAGGCGCGCCGTGGCAGCGCTGAGCGTCGCGCCGGCCGGCCTGGTCACCGATTACCTCAAGCTCGGTACGCCGCTGCCCGAGGTCGCTGTGGCGCGCGGCGACTCGCTGAGCTACCAGATCGCGGCAGCCAGCATCCTCGCTAAGACCGTTCGCGACGCCCTGATGACCGCCCTGCATGAGCGCTACCCGGCGTACGGCTTCGCGCGGCACAAGGGTTACGGAGCGCCGGAGCACCTGAACGCCCTGGCACGCGTTGGAGCCTGCTCTGAACACCGCACCACCTTCGGTCCGGTGGCGCAAAGGGCGCTGTTCGCCGTGAAGTAGAATGTGCCCGAACCGTACAGCCGCCTGAGGCGCCCAACAGCTGAAAGCGCGCGCCCGTTGGCGTACGGCAGAGGAGTAATCAATGCCCGAGTGCATCGGCGTCAAGTTCGATAACGGCCCCAAGATCCATTACCTGGAGGCGCCGCCCACGCCGCCGGCCATCGGCTCCTCGTGCGTGGTCGTCACCCGCCGCGGCCTGGAGCTCGGCAAGGTCCGGACCGGCGTGCGCGAGGTCGACAAGCCCCAGGGCCACTTCGTGCGCGGCGCTCAGGACGACGACCTCAAGAGCTACGCCGACTTGCGCCAGAAGGCGGAGGACCTCAAGTGGCTGCTCCGCGCCCGCGCGCGGCAGGCCGAGTCAGACGTGAAGATCGTGGCTCTAGAGTTCACCATCGACGAGAGCCTGCTAGTGGTGAGCTACTCCAGCGAGTCGCAGGTGCCCTTGCGCGTCCTGGCGCAGGCGCTGGTGGCTCACACGTCGGCGCGCATCGAGTTCGCCAACGTGGGACCGCGCGACCAGGCGCGCATGCTTGGCACGCTGGGCGTCTGTGGCGACGGTTCTTGCAGCTCAACCTGGCTTCAGAGCTTCAACGCTGTCAGCATCCGCATGGCGCGCGACCAGCAGCTGCCGCTGAACCCTGAGAAGATCAGCGGTCCCTGCGGGCGGCTCATGTGCTGCCTGCAGTACGAGCACGACATGTACAGGGACCTGCTGAAGGGCATGCCCCGCAAGGGGGCCAAGGCGTGCCACGACGGTAGCGGCACCTGCGGCCGGGTCGTGAAGCTGAACCCCCTCAAGGGAACCGTGGAACTGCGCACCGACGAGGGCGGGGTAGAGGAGTTCCCCGCCGACGAGGTCACGCGCGTACGGGGCGCCAACTGAGCCGCCCCTAGCGCAGAATCCGGCGCAGCTCCAGGGCCAGCACCGTGCTCGCTAACGGCGCCTGGGCGTAACTGGCCAGCGCCGCCTCGCACGCGTCGACCGCGGCCAGCGCGGCGGCGTAGCGCGTGGGTTCGACCTCGCGGAGTGCGTGGCGCAGCCACGCCAGCGGTCCCGTACCGTGCTCCGGGCCCGCGTTGAGAGTGGCCGCCAACTCCTCGGCCGCCTCCAGCGTGGCGGTCAGGTCCCCACTCAGCGCAGCTAGCAGTGCGTACGCTGCGCCGCGAGCCTCGTCCTGTTGAGGAGCCGTCTCCGCGCCAGCCAGCAGTCGACCCGGCTGACCCAGAACGGTGGCTGGGTGGTCCAGGTTCTCCAGCCCCAGCCCGGCGAGCTCCGAAGCTGGGACCGGCCGGAAGCGCACCGTGGCAGAGCGCGACGCCACCGTCGGGAGGACCGCTTCCGGCCCCGACGCCACCAGCACGATGAGGGCCCACGCGGGCGGCTCCTCCAGCAGCTTCAGCAGCGAGTTGGCAGCCGCCACGTTCATGGCCTCGGCATGATCGATGACCCCCACCCGCACCTTGAAACGCGGCCGCGTGAGGAGCCAGGGACCCAGCGGTTCAGGCTCGCCCCCCTTGCGCGGAACGAGCTGGTCGATGCGAACCTCGAGGTCGCGCTTGGCGCGGCCGCTGCCCGTGGTCAGTGCGGGCAGGACCTCTTTCAGGTCCGGATGCGCGCCCGTCTTGAAGAGCAGGCAGCTCTCGCACTCTAAGCACGGCGCTCCGGCCGCGGCAGAGCAGTTAACGTAGGCGGCCAGCCAGCGGGCCGTATGGCGCCTGCCCACGCTGTCCGGGCCAGCGAAGAGCAGCGTCCGAGGTCCGGCGCCGTCCGCCCACAACCGGCGCAGTTCGGTAAGCGTCTGGTCGTGGCCCAGCGGCGCCAGCGGCACTAGTGGCGCCGCGCCGGTCACCGCGTCACCTGCCGGCTTCGAGCCGCGTCGCGAGGATCTCCGGGTAGCCGGCCGCGCGCAGGTCGGCCTGCACCGAAGCCACGTCGAACGCCACCCGGTGATGGTGCAACTGGCGCTTATCGGCGTCGAACAGGAAGTAACTGGCCTGCGGCACCTGATCGCGCGGCTGACCCACAGAACCGGGGTTAGCGATGACCTGCGCCAGCGGCGGCAGGCGGTAGCTCGAGCCGCTCTCGTCGTAGAAGACGATGGTGCGCCACAGGTCCTGATGGCCGTGCTTCACGGTCGCGAAGATCTTGGGCACGTGCGTATGGCCCACGAGCAGCAGCTTCTGCTCCATGAGCCTCACGTTGTCCTGCGCGGCGCTCATGGTGGCCAGGTAGTCCCACTGGCGGGTGAGGGCGCCGTGGACCGCCTGCCAGCCGTCGCCGTTCACGGCCGGTTCGAGGGTCTGCAGGAACGCTATCGAGTCGGAACTGAGGGTCGTCAACTGCCGGTCGATGACCTCCATGACCACGCCCGCCGCCCAGTACTCACCGCGCTCGCCGTACGCCAGCTCGAGCAGGGCGCTGTCGTGGTTGCCCATGACGCGCACGCTGGGGTTCAGCTCGATCAGCCGCTGCGTGACCTCTTCGGCGTGCGGGTAGTAGCCCACCGCGTCGCCGAGGAACATGACATCGTCGAAACCGCGGGCGCGAGCGTGCTTGAGGACCGCGTCCAAGGCCGTAAGGTTGGCGTGAAGGTCGCTCAGCACCAGGTAACGCATGGGCAGAGGATACCAGTGCCAAGGGCCCAACCGATAATGACCAGGTTCGGCGAACGGCTATACTCCAGAGGATGCGGCCTGCGCTCCCCCACGCACCATCCCTTCGCCGCGCCGTCGCCTGCCTCCTCCTCCTGAGCCTGCAGGTCGTGCTGGCTCAGATCAGCGTGCCCACGTTCGGTACCCGCGGCGGCGTTGGCACCGAGGTGGTCGGCCAGTTCATGTCGGGCTTCCGGGCGCAGGTGGGCAGGGCCACGGGGCTCGAGGTGCGCAACGGCGAACTCATCACCGCCGGCATCGCTGGCAGCCTCGAGCCGGAGTTCGCCGTGCTGATAGCCGAACTCGACAACGCGCGCTACGCCATCAGCGGCGAGATAGCCGCGGCCGCCAACACCGGCGGCGAGCCGTACTCCGTTAACCTCATCGTGGTTGATGCCGAGCGCGACCGCAGTTCGGACCTGATCACCACCCCGTTCGACCCGCGCGATCCCGCTCCGGCCGTGCACGAGCTGGCCCTGGCGGTTGCGGCGTTCACCAGCGCAGCCGTGGAGCTGGCCGTGGGCGACGCGGCCCTCTTCGTGTCGAGCGAGCCGGGCGAGGCGCAGGTGTTCGTGGACGGCGTCTCTATAGGCCGCACCTCGCAACTCGACGTGGCCATGCTGGCCCCGGGCCGCTACCGGCTGGAGGTGCGTAAGGAGGGCTTCTTGCCCGACACGCGCATGGTCGAGCTGCGCACCGGCGACACGTCGTTCGTGCACGTGGTCCTCACGGCCATCTCCGGCGGCAGCATCCAGGTGTCGGCCACCCCGCGCGCGGCCGTGCTGCTAGACGGGGTGCCTAGCGGCACCACCCCCGTGGCGCTGTCAGCCTTGCCGGGCACGCACACAGTGACCTTGCAACGCCCTGGCTTCGTTGAGGAGTCGTTCGAGGTGCTGGTCCGCAACTACCTCGTCACGCGCCTGGAGACGCGGCTCACGCCCGCCGTCAACCCTCTGGTCTTCTGGGCGGAGCGGCGCGAGGTGCACGTGAGCATCGACGGCGTCCCGCAGCACGGCGCCTTCGCCGAGAACCTCAAGCCGGGCCTGCGCACGGTAGAGCTGAGCGGGCCACAGGGCACGCGCTCCTACCTGCGAGCGGTGCCCGACACCGGCGTCTTCGAACTGGACCTGACCACGGGCGAACTGATCCCGCTGGGCGACTGAGACTAGAAGAGGCGACTCACCTAAGCGTCACCGGCAACGCCAGGGCAACTCCAGCCCAGGCACGCGCGCCCGGCTGGTCGCCGAGACCGAGGCCACTGGAGAGGGCGGCGTTCACGACGAGTTGCGTGCCGGTCGGCAGCCACCCCTCAACAGGCACGCGCGCGGCGCCCGTCAACCGCAGAGCTGGCAGGTCCAGGCGATACGGCTGCAGCGCAGCGTCCAGGTCCACGCGCACCACTCCGAGGCGCTGGCCCAAGGCGACCCTCACACCGGGCCATACGCCGAGCGGCGAGTAGCCGACGGACAGCCCGACCGTCACGTCGGGTTCTCGTCCGCGCGGGAACGTGATGGCGGCCTCCGCGGCCGCGGCCGCCTGTCCGAAACCGGGCGGCGCGTACGCGTGCACGCCGAAACGCAGCTCGTTCCCGCCGAAGGAGCGCAGCAGGCGCGCGCCGATGTCGGTGCGCAGCGCCAAGCCGGAGCCCGCCAGGTACAGCTCTGGCTTAGCCTCGAGGATCAGGTCGCGGTTCACCCGGTAAGCCACCTCGGTTTGCAGGCCGGCGGCGGGACCGTTGATATGGGGCCGCTCGGCCGACGCCAGGCTGGCGGGCCGGAACGTGCCGACAGGAGCGCCGAACCCCAGCAGTGCCAGGCGCACGGCGACAGGGCCCAGCACCCCGCGGGCCGCCACGCTGCCCTCGGCCGCGGCGCCGCCGTGCGGGTGAGGCGCCAGCGCCACCCACGTCTCGAAGATCACGTTGCCCAGCGGGCCGAACGAGTGGTTAGTGCTCACGCCTACACCCAGTCGCGGGCTCAGGCCCAACTCCAGGCTCACCGTGGCAGGCGCCGCCGCGGGCGGCCTGACCCCCTCCAGCCTGAGCCAGGCGTCGGCGCCCAGCGCGGGAGTCGTGGTGCCGCCCACGCCCACGTACAGCGTCTGGGCGAGCGCCACCTGCAGCGTCAGCAGCAGAAGCGTAAGGGCGAAGCGGGCGCGGGCCGCATGCCGGCCAGGGGTGCGCTCTCGGCCAGTTCTCATGCCCGAACGGTACCGCGCCAGCCGCGCCGCCGTGCGGGCGCACCGCTGACAGACCGCTGGAAAGCGGATGCTAGAATGCCGGGCGGTCGCCCGTGGGCGGCCCGCGTTGCCACGACACGCATCCCGCCGCGGCCCGGCCCATGCCGCCGCGCCCGCCGGCGCTAGCTAGGAGCTGACACTTACAGATGAACATCCTCGGACACCTGACCGTGCTGCCGCAGCTACCCAAGGAGCTGGGGCGCCTAGACGAGCTGGCCGGCAACCTCTACTGGAGCTGGCGTTCCGACGCCAGAGCGCTGTTCAGGCGCCTGGACCGCGAGCTGTGGGAACGGGTGCACCACAACCCCGTGGCGCTGCTGCGCGACATCGACCAGGCGCGCCTGGACCGGGCGGCTAACGACCCGCAGTTCCTCGAGGAGTACGCTGGCGTGCTGGCGCGCTTCGACGAGTACCTGGCCGAGCCCGGCTGGTTCGAACAGAACGTGGGCGAGGATCATCTCTACGCCTACCTGTGCGCCGAGTACGGCTGGACCGAGGCGGTGGCGCTCTACTCCGGCGGACTAGGGGTGCTGGCTGGCGATCACACCAAGGCGGCCTCCGACCTGGGCGTGCCCCTGGTAGCCGTGGGCCTCTACTACCCGGAAGGGTACTTCCACCAGCGCGTGGCGGCCGACGGTCGCCAGGAGGCCGTGTACATGCGCGCCGACACCCTGGCTGTGCCGTTCCGGCGCGTTGTCGACGACAGCGGCGAGCCCGTGAGCGTGAGGTTGAAGGCGTACGGGCGCGAGATCTCGGTGCAGGCGCTCGAAACGTACGTCGGCAAGGTGCGCGTGATCCTGCTGGACACGGACGTCGAGCCCAACGGGCCGGAGGACCGGCGCCTGCTGGACCGGCTGTACGGCGGCGACCAGCGCACGCGGGTGGCGCACGAGATGATCCTCGGCATCGGCGGGGTGCGCATGTTACGCGCGCTGGGCCTGGAGCCGACCGCCTGGCACATGAACGAGGGGCACAGCGCCTTCTCGGTGCTTGAACGCTGCCGCGAGCTGGTGAGTGGCGGACTCGGTTTCCAGGAGGCGCGCGCCGCCGTGTCGGCGAACACGCTGTTCACCGTGCATACGCCCATCGCGGCGGGTAACGACGCCTTCTCGTTCGACCTGATCGACGAGGCGTTCGGCGGCTACTGGGGCAGCCTGGGCCTGAGGGTCGACGAGTTCCACGCTCTGGGCCGCTTCGACCAGGGTTGGGGCCAGTCGTTCAGCATGCCCGCCCTGGCCATCAGGTTCTCGTCCGGCCGCAACGGTGTGGCCGAGTTGCACGGCGACACCAGCCGCCACATCTGGTCGCC
>Ga0172382_10002585_pt1 | contig 29984 bp, 30 predicted proteins | sample Leawel138RmetaG_FD_122245 | JGI IMG/M metagenome (GOLD analysis project Ga0172382, IMG submission 122245) | Leachate microbial communities from a municipal landfill in Southern Ontario, Canada - Leachate well 138R metaG | ecosystem: Engineered > Solid waste > Landfill > Unclassified | place...
GTGCCAGCAACTGGTTTCACTTCTCGGCGGATTACCGCATCGGCACGCGCTACCTGGACGAGGCGATCCTCGACAACATCAAGCAGCAGGCCATGCAGGTGCCGTTTCTGCGCGACCTGCTGCGCTCGGATTCCATCTACATCCGCAACAACATCACGGTGGATCACCTGAAGCCGGTGTCCACCTTCATGGGCAAACTGGGCAACCCCGAGCTGGGCGGCCTGTCGCTCACCGAATTCAAGCGCCGCCAGGGCTTGCACCGCGTCGCCGAGGTGGCCACCTTCCGCGACGTGCCGGAGTTCATCCACAAGGCGCGGGCGCTGTACGGCTACCAGCACTTCATCAACGACGCCGGCGGTTCGCTGTGCGAGCTGGATGAGCCGGGCCTGCTCGATGAACTCGCCGGGCACACCCTGTTTCTCTACATCCAGGCCTCGGAGTCGGATGAACGCGCACTGATCCGCCGTGCCGAGGCGGACCCCAAGCCGCTGTACTACCGCGAGGCCTTCCTCGACGAGCAGCTGGCCATCTACATGCAGGAGCGCGCGCTGGATTACGTGGCGCAGATCGATCCGGACGACTTCGTGCGCTGGGTGTTCTCGCGCCTGTTCCGGGCGCGGGTGCCGCGCTACGAGGCGATCGCCCGGCAGTATGGCTACACCATCACCACCGCTGAACTGGCCCAGGTGCAGAGCGAGGGCGACTTCCTCGCCCTGATCGAGCGCGCCATCGCACGGCAGGAATGAGAAACGGCAAGGAATCCGCAAATGAACGCGAATAAACGCAAATCCAACGACGGAATATTCTGAGCAATATTTGCGTCCATTTGCGTTTATTCGCGGAATGTTTTTTACGCCGTTTGATTATCGAGGAAATCACGCATGCCCTTGGTTGCCCATAGCGAACTCCCCACCTTCGAGCGCATGAAGCAGGAAGGGCAGAATGTGCTGCCGCGCGACTATGCCCTGCAGCAGGATATCCGCGAGCTGCACGTCGGCCTGCTCAACATGATGCCGGACGCCGCGCTGGAGGCCACCGAGCGCCAGTTCTTCCGCCTCATCGGCGAGAGCAACCAGATCGCCCAGTTCTATCTGCATCCGTTCACGCTGAAGGAGCTGAAGCGCGGCGCCAGGGGCCAGGAGCACGTCGACAAGCATTACGAGACCTTCGAGCAGGTGAAGGCGCAGGGCCTGGACGCGCTGATCATCACCGGCGCCAACGTGCAGGGCACGGAGCTGTCGGCGCAGCCGTTCTGGCAGCCGCTCATCGAAGTCATCGACTGGGCCTACGAGAATGTGACCTCGACGCTGTGCTCCTGCCTCACCACCCATGCGGTGATGGAGTTCCGCTATGGCCAGAAGCGCCGTCACCTGGGTTTCAAGCGCTGGGGTGTGTATTCGCACCGGGTGATGGATCGTCGTCATCCCTTGGTCACCGGCGTCAACACCCGCTTCGACGTGCCGCACTCGCGCTTCAACCAGATCGACCGCGAGCAGTTCGAGGCGGTGGGCTGCCGCGTGCTGGTGGAGAGCGCCCAGGCCGGCGTGCACCTGGCGGTGAGCCCCGACCTGTTCCGCCTGGTGTTCTTCCAGGGCCATCCGGAATACGACGTGATCTCGCTCTTGAAGGAATACAAGCGCGACGTGCTGCACTATGCCAACGGCGACCGCCCCGACTATCCGCCCTTCGTGGAAAACTACTTCACGCCGCAGACCGAGGCGATCCTCGGCGAGTACCGCGAACAGCTGGAGGCGGCCAAGGCCGCGGGCGTGCCCATCCCCGAGATGCCGGAGGCGCTGGTGGCGGCGCAACTGGACAACACCTGGCATGACAGCGCCGAGGCCGTGATCAACAACTGGATCGGCATGGTCTACCAGCTTACCCACCACGATCGTCGCCTGCCGTTCAAGGCCGGCATCAATCCCGACGACCCGCTCGGCCTGCACCATCCCTGAGACCCTGTCGCACTGACCGCAGGAGCCCGGCTGACGCGGCTCGATGCGGCGGTGCAGCGCCGCCGTGCCAGACGCGCCGCGCATCGCGTTGCGCCGGAATGCGCACGCGACACCGAACCACGCCCTCCATCCTTAGTATGCTTGGACCTCCCGGCAGGCGCGGCCGTGCGTGCAGGCAGGCGGTCCGCGCGATTGCAAAATCCTGTGCCGCGTTGCTCCGGCCACGGCGGATTGCAATTTGTCTGTCGCGAGGGTGCGGCAGGTTTTTCCTAACCATTTGATATCAGGAAAAAAACCATGATGGCATGCAAACTGCAAAAGAACGGATGTCACACCGATACGAGCTTTTGGCGTAATGCAGTTCCGGCAGGAGGCCTGGTCCCATGTCTTGGCTGAAGAGGTTGTGGCAGGGACGCAAGGTATCGATCACGCAGGAGGTGCGCGAGGTCGAGCTGCCGGGGGTGGGGCGGGTGCAGGTGGCTCGCCGCGTGGACTGTCTGGGCGCAGTTTGCCCGCGGCCACAACTGCTCACCATGCAGATGGTGGAGGAGCTGGCGGAGGGCGATGTGTTCGAGCTGCTGTCCGACAATCCGACCTCGGTGGAAACGATACCGTCACTGGCCATGGTGCTGTGCAGTACCCACCTGGCCACCGTGCGTGACGAACAGGGTTGGCGGATCTACATCCGCAAAGGGTTGTGACGGTAATTCACTAATCCATTCATTCACATGACGACTGGCGGAAAAATATGAGCAACGACAACCATGCGGTCGCAGTAGCCGTGGAAAAGGAGGGGTGGCTGGCCCAGAGGAGCAACCAGTACGCCGTGGGCATCATGGCGCTGGTGTTGCTGGGCTCGCTGTGGGCATTGTCCATCGATACGCGTTACGTCTATCTGCTGGTGTACGTGTGGTTCGGCATGGTGTACGGCATGTTCCTGCAATACGGCCGCTTCTGCATGGCGGCCGCGGTGCGCGACCTGTTCGCCGTTGGCGTACCCCGCATGGCGGTCGGCATGATGATTGCCGTGGCGCTCTACTCCATCATCGCCGCCACGGTGACGGTAGGCGGCTTCAGCACCTTCCATCCCAATGCCATGGGTTGGCACATCATGCTGGGCGGCCTGATCTTCGGCTTTGGCATCGTCTTTACCGGCGGCTGTGCCTCGGGCTCGTTGTACAAGGCCGGTGAGGGCAACGTCGGTTCGATGCTGGTCATCGTCGCCATCTCGTTCTCGCAGGCCATATTCGTCAGTGCCAGCGGCTGGTTTGACCGCTTGATGCCGAGCTCCTGGGTGGAGTCGGCTATCGCCAAGGACATGCCGGAAGAGCTGGCGGTGCAGGAAGGCTGGTTCGATATCTTCACCGCGGGCTACGTCTGGGACCTGAAGGGCGCCACCCTGGCGGAGATGCTCGGCGTCGCCAATCCGTTCGTGGCCAGCTTCCTTGTCAACACGCTGCTGGTGACCATACTGCCCACCATCGCGATTCTGCTGCTGCTGTACGCCGTGTACTACAAGAAGGGCTATATGCGGCGCGCCAAGATCAGCGCACCGCAGCTCGGCGACCATGCGCGTGGCATGTGGTCGATGTTCACCTCGTCGAAGAACACGGCCATTGCCGGCATCGGCCTGGGCATCTTTGCCGGCCTGCAGATGTGGGTCACCGGCGCCCTGCGCGACCACTACCAGATTTACAACTTCGGCGAGATGCTGTCGGCGATGGGCCACACCACCGGCCTGTCGATCCAGGATACGGTGTTCGACCCCGGCTACTGGTACATCACCACCCAGGAGGCGCAGTGGGGCGGCTGGATCATGCAGCAGCTGGGTGTCAGCATGACCGACAACATCTTCTTCGGTCTGGAAAACGGCCTGCCCAATCCGCTGCTCAACGCCCCGGGCTTCATGTCCATCGGCATCATTCTCGGCGCCGCCGTTCTGGCGCTGAGCCGGCGCGAATTCAAATGGAAGCTGCCGAGCCTGGAAACCGCGATGTTTGCCCTGATCGGCGGCACCTTGATGGGTCTCGGCGCGCGTATCGGCATGGGCTGCAACATCGGCGCCTTCTTTGCCACGGTGACCAACGGCGATCCGAGCGGCTGGGTCTTCCTGGCCGGCATGACGCTCGGCGGCTATCTGGGCGTGAAGGCATTCAACCTGTGGATCGAGCGCCGCTCGGCCAAGCTGGACGAATGCGAGCTTTGACGATTAAAGACCGATAAGAAAGAGGAGCAGATCATGGCAGTCAAATTTGAACAGACCGGCGACGGTGAATACAGGCTCGACGTATGCGGCTACAGCTGCCCGCATCCGCAGGTGTATACCAAGAAGGCCTTGCAGAAGATGGCGTCGGGCGATGTGCTGACCCTGGTGTTCGATAACCCGTCCTCCGGCGAATCCATCATTGCCATGTGCGACAACGAGGGTAATGACCTGTATGAACGCAACAGCGAGGGTGGCCAGTCCATCTGGAAGATACGGAAGGCCTGAGCGATGAAACTGGGCGTGGTAATTACCGATGACACCTACGCCACCCAGGCGGTTGGCCTGTTGCAGGCCGCCGTCAAGCGGGGGTGGGAGACGCGCTGCTTTCTGACCGATACCGGTGTGCGCCTGCTCAACAATTCCGCCTTTACCAGCCTGGCCCTGTCCGGCGCGGTGGCCACCGCGCTGTGCGAGCTGAGTGTGGAGCGTTACGAAGGGATCGACGTGGCGCCCATTGCCGACCGGGTGGTGGTGGGTGGGCAATATCAGGATGCGGAGCTGGTGAAGAATTCTGATCAGGTACTGGTGTTCTGAGGAGAGCGCAGCGTGGCAGACGGAGACAAGAAGATCCTGGTGGTGGCGCGTTACCGCAAGACCGAGGCGCTGCGCATGGCCAGCGGCCTGACCCTGCTCGACGACCCGGTGACGGTACTGGTGTGCGGCGAGCTGGAGTCCGGCGATGAGGTGGATGTGCAGCTGGAGTCGCTGGATTTCGCCGATGTGCCGTTGCAGCGGGTGGCGGATGAAGGCGCCGTGACGCAGGCGCTGGCGCACGCCGTAACACAAGCCGACGTGGTGTACATCATATGAGCAAGGCAAAAACGGTATTGGTGCTGGTGCCGGCGGCGGCCGTACAGGCGCGCGGCGACGAGCTGGCAGCGGCACTGGAGTCCATGGGTGAGCCGGTGCAGCGCATGATGATCGAGGGAAATTACGAGCAGGTGCTGGATGCGCTCGCCGGTGCGGTGATTCCGGTGGTGGTGAAGTGACGCCGCCAGGCGCGGTGCGGTTGCAAAATGGCGGTGATGGGTCGGAGTTGCTTGTTCTGCAATGGCCCCGGGCCGTGACGGATGCGGCACCGTGCGCATAACGGACTGAAAACAAAGGAAACAGGCGGGATGTTGTCGTTTGGTATGTAAGTTGCTTTGCAACATTGGGTGATGGTTGCCCGCGGCGTCGCAACAAGCATGCTGGGGTTGGGTCCTGATAATAAACGCTCGATGTGGAGGAGAAGGGTTATGGAAAAACGTAGCAGCAGGTCGCCATTAAAGGGGGGCGGCATCATTCTGGCTGCCGCCTGGACAGTTCTGTTCCTGGCGGGATGTGTCGGTAGCGAAGATACCTCTTCCCCGGCATCGCAGATCACCATCAACTCACCGGCAGCCATCGCGCAGCGTTCGGCCGCCAATTACAACAACAACGTCAACGGCCTGATCACCGGCGCGACATTGAAGCGCTGGAAGGACGACTGGGTGAATCAGCGTCCGGCCGGCATCACCGGCAAGCTGGTGATACTCCAGGTCTCGGCCGGACCCGCCGGTGCGGAATACGTCATGCCCAACGGGACCAACGTGCTGACCTATCTTTCGCCGGGCTCGGAGTGGATCCAGACGCGTTCCAACGGGGTCATCTCCACCCAGAGCATGGTGCCGGATGGTGCCAGCATGGATGCACTGCTGCAGAAATACGCCATTGATCCGCACAACGACATGATCGTGGTGGCGATGGGTACCGGTTCCACCGGCAATGCCATGGGTCAGGGCCGCGTGTGGTACGCCTTGCGCTATTGGGGAGTCGCGGCCAAGAACCTGGCGCTGCTCAACGGCGGCAACGACTGGCAGGTCACCAATGCCAGCATGGTGGCGGGTGACTTCACTGTCACGGCCAGTACGCCGCCGGGCAACGGCACGGCGTCGGTCCGCACCCTGCTGGAGGACAACACCGCCCTGCAGGCCACGGTGGAGGACATGCTGGCCGTATTGCCGGCTGCCGACACCAATGTGCTGAATGATGGCGTGTTCATCTGGGATGCCCGCAGCGTGTCGCAATACAGCGCCGGTGAAGACAACGGTGCCGGTGCCCCGGTGGCGGATTACATGACCACCTTCCAGAACTCCGGTTCGCGTCAGGGTCATCCGCGCGGTGCCTTGCAGCTGGATTTCACCAACATGCTGGTGCCCACCGAAGGCTGGCGTTACAAGAACAGGGCCGATCTGCAGGCCTATCTGGATGGCAATGTGAGCGGTGCCGGCTTTATCGACGGCACGTATCAAGCGGTGGGTGTCGGCAACGCCTATCAGCCGGGAGACGTGATCTATACCTACTGCGAGACCACCTTCCGCGCCATGATTACCGGTGTGGCGAGCACGGTGATCCTGGGCAAGCCGACCCGGTTCTACGACGGCGCGATGGTGGAGTGGAATTCGCTGTCGTACCTGCAGGATGCCACCGGCAACTACATTCTGCCCATCGATTCGCCGTGGCGTACCGATAGCGTATCGTTCTTCCGCGCCGCCACCGATCCGAACAGGATCGGGACCCGCGTGATCACCGATGCCTACGCCTCCCATGCCGATGCCATCGTCAGTGCCGACCGCGCCTACAAGGTGAGCGGCAGCGCATCGTCCGGCGGCGGAGGCAGCGTGCTGCCGCCCAATCCCTGTGGCGGCTGAGTCGAGGTAACGCCTCCTTGTTGGCCCACGGCTTGCCGTGGGCCTTTTCTATTTCGAGACCGAATGATGCGACGACCGGGGTTTGGGGCGAGATTTGCAGCACTGGCATTGGCGGCCCTGCTCGCTGCCTGTGATCGCGCGCCGGCACCGGATGCGGACCAGGCCGTGGCGGCGTTTCTGGCCCGCCACTGGGCGGATCCGATCCCGCCCCAGGGTGTGCCGCCTGCCGGCTACACCGCGCTCGAGGCTGCACTGGGCGTGCCGGAGTGCGGCCAGTGCCATGCCGCGCAGTGGGAGCAATGGCGCGGCAGCCTGCACAGCCACACCATGGGTGCCGGCATTCAGTGGCAGTTGCGCCTGATGGGACAGGAGCAGGGCAACAAGTGCCTGCGGTGCCACGCGCCGCTGGCGGAGCAGAAGGCACTGGTGGCCCTGCAGCAGGGCTGGCCCGGCGCGCCGCAGGGCGCGCCACCGGATTATGTGCCGCCGGACCTGGCGGACCACGGCCTGGTCTGCGCCGCCTGCCATGTGCGCGGCCACCAGCGCTTTGGCCCGCCTGCCAACAAGGCCGTGACACAGCCGGTGCCGCACGGCGGTTTTGTGGAGTCAGCGGCATTTGAGGACAGCCGCTTCTGCGCCACTTGTCATCAATTTCCGCCGGACGGGCCGCGGGTCAATGGCAAATTGCAGGAAGATACCTATGCGCAGTGGCAGGCCAGCGCGCATGCGCCGCAACAGACCTGCCAGACCTGCCATATGCCGGAGCGGCAGCACCTGTTCCGCGGTGTGCATGAGCGCGACATGGTGCTGCAGGCGCTGGATATCGCGCTGGAGGTACTGCCCGGCGCGCGGCCCGACGAGGCCATGGCGCGGGCGGTGCTCCGCAATACCGGCGCCGGTCACCACTTCCCTACCTACATGGTGCCGAAGGTGGACGTGGTGTTGACGCTGGTGGATGCCCAGGGCGCAAGACGGCCGCTGGCACATCGCGTCATCGGCTGGGGGGTGAATGTGGCGCTGACCAGCGAGGCGTTCGACACCCGCATCCCGGCCGGCGGCGAGCTGGTGGTGATGCAGCCGTTTGCCATTCCCGCGGCAGGCGGCTGGCGCGTCGAACTGCGGCTGGACGTCGCGCCGCGGGAGCACTATGAGCGCATGTTCCGCGACAGCCTGCGCCACGCCGATGTCTTGTCGCCGGAGGTGTTGGCGCTGCTGCGGCAGGCGCTGCAGGAGGCGGAGGCCACCCGTTACGAGGCGGTGCGCCTCACGGCGCAGCTGCCGCAGTGAATTGCAAATTGAGATGCGCAGGCGGCAGGGTGTGGTGATGCAATCGGCCGGTGACCTGCTGCTTGTGCTAATGCCTTGAAATTACGGGAGATCGCAATGTGGCATGTGCTGTGCTTAAAGAGAGGGGAGGCATGCCTGGGAGCAGGGCCATGAAGGTTGCGCAATGGCGGGGTGGGAAGGTCATGGTGACGGCGCTGTTGCTGCTGTCCGGTGCCGCCGCCGCGCAGGACAACAGCGATGCCGCGGCGTTGCCGCCGATCGAGGCGTCGAGCGCGCCGGTGGCGGAAAAAAAGTCCGCGCTCAAATTCAGGCGCGGCCCCACCTGCATGTGCGCCACAGGCACCAGTGAGGAAGACATACGCCGGGCGGAGGAGAAGCGGCGTGCCGAAGAACATAAGTGAATGCGGCAGGACCGACGTCCTTGCCGCGGGCGATAGGGCAGCAAGCCAACAATGACGCAGCCGTTGCGGCAGGAACCACAGGAGAGGAGGAGTTCAATGATGGTAACAACGATGATGGGCAAGGCAGTACGACAGCTGACACGCGCGGCCTTCGTCATGGGGGCACTGACCTTGGGTACCGTGGTGACCGTGATGCTCGTCAGCGAGCCGGAACAAACGGTGGCCGCTACCGCGCCGGCGCCGGCTGCGGCGGGTTGGGGCAGTGAGGCGCTGACCGTGGTCCACGAAGGGGCCAATCGCATGTCGCCGATTCCCCTGGCAAATGCCTGCGGCATGGGCGCGTCGAGCTGCTTCAAGTGTCATAACGGCAAGCGGGCCGCCGCTCCGAGCATGGAGAGCGCCAGCGCACCATGGCATACGCAGCACAAGACCGTGAACAACTCATGCGTCGGCTGCCATCAGGGCAATCCGCGGGTAATGAAGCAGGACATTTCCCACAAGGGGCTGATCGGCAATCCGCGCAGCGATACGGCCACGGCCTGTGTCGGCTGTCACACCGGTGCCGACATGAACGAACTGAACAAGCACTACATGTCACTGGCTGGGGGAGGTAAATAACAATGAATGGCAATAACCGTAGCGCTCGCGGAGCTCACCAGCTCCCCAACATGATCCGCACCGTGCTTCTGGCATCCGGCCTTTCCTGTGCGGCACTGCCGGGTCTGGTGCAGGCAGGACCGACCATTCAGCATGGCGAGGAGGGGTATGTCACCTTCAGCTATGCCATGCAGATGTGGATGCAGAATCGCGATTACAGCTCGGCCAGCAACAGCGGCAGCTCGTTCGACACCTTCCTGCGCCGCAACCGTCTGACCTTCATGGGGCAGTACAACGACGAGATTGGCTTCTACGCCCAGCTGGAGGCAGGCAACGACAGCAAATACGCCAACGACGAGCGCAGCGTCTATTATCGCGACGCCTACATCACGCTGGATTTCACCGATGCAACGCGTTTCATCGTCGGCCGCTTCAAGAACACCTTCTCACGCGAAAACCTGGAGGCCTGCCTCGAGCCGCTGACCCTGGATCGTTCCGTCAATTCCTACACCCCGTTCGGTGGTTCGCGCGACACCGGTGCGGTCATGTGGGGTAATCTGGCCGATGCGAAGTTCCAGTATCGCCTGATGGTGGCGGATGGACGCGAAGGTGACGATGTGCCGAAGGATGCCCCGCGCATTACCGCCCGCGCCCACTATTCCGCCTTCGACCCGGAGTACGACTACGGCTATCTCGGCACCTACCTCGGCACGCGCCAGGTACTCACCATCGGTGTCGGCTATGACTTCCAGCCGGACGTCGCCTACGCCAATTCGACCCTGCGGCGGGACAGCCAGGACTATCAGGGCATGACGGCCGATATCTTCTATGAACAGCCGACCGCCTCCGGCACCTACACCTTGTCGGCCGCCTACTTCGACTACGACGTTGGCGACGCCATCAACAAGGACCCGGATGCCACCCTGCCGATCACCACCCAGCTGGAGGCCAATTACATCAAGGCCGGCTATCTGCTTCCCGACAAGGTCGGCATGGGCCGGCTGCAGCTGTTTGCCCGCCACGATACCGCCAAGTACAACGTCACCGGCAGCGGTCTGGACCAGACCACCACGGCATTTGGCGCCAACTACTATATCGATGGCCAGAAGGTGAAGCTGACGCTGGAACACGCGATGGTGAAGTTCGACAAGGAACATGCCACGGACCACACGCTGCAGGACAATGCGCAGACCACGCTGGGATTGCAGGTGATCTTCTAGGCAAGCGCTGGGCAGGTTAAGAGCCGCCGCGGCACAGGGATGTGCCGCTACTTTCCCGCGCTGACAAGCCGCTTGAAAAGGGGCGCCAGGTGAAAATCGCGCTTTGCCGCTGGCATGGTGCGGGATGCCGAAGAGGAACAGGTGCAGACCTGCCCGGGCTGACCGTTCCTGACTGAACTCCTTGAAACTCGTGTTGTTGTTGAGCAGCGCGTGACGGCTTGCCGCCGTCACGCGTTTTTTTTCCCGCCGCACCTGTCGGCGCAGCTGGCACCCGCGACCGGCATCCTGATATGGTAAGCGGCATGCAGGCCACAGAATCGCTGGAACGATGTAAGCATGAGTGAAGCATTTGCCACACTGCAGCCATGGCTACTGTTCGGCGGCGGCGCCATCGTGCTGTCGCTGGTGTCCCTGTGGCTGATCACCCGCCTGTATCTGACACGGCTGCAGCGCCGCATCCTGGATGCGCGCGGCGGCACGCTGGAACCGGTCGGCAGCCTGCCCTGGCTGCCGTTGCAGGTGCGCCAGGTGATACAGGACTATGACCTGACCATCAACCGTCTGCGCTCGATGTTCCATACCGTGGAGGAATGCCAGTCCCGGGTCCTGACCGAGCGCAACAAGATCAATGCGATCCTGCAAAGCCTGCCGGGTGTGTTGTTGAACGTGGCGGATGATCTGACGATCACCACCGCCAACCGCCAGACCGAGGAACTGTTCGGCCTGAGCGCCGAGCAGATCAAGGGGCGCAACCTGTTCGACCTCATAACGCCGAACGAGCACGACCGCGCCATCATGCGCGACGCCTTCCTCTACAAGCAGCCGATCCGCAATCAGGAGATCACCCTGAGCTTTGAAGGCCGGCGGCGCTGGTTTTCCCTCAATCTCGGCTTCTTCAGCGAGCATGAGTCGGACATGGGCGCGATCATCACCCTGCTGGACATCAGCGAGTATCGCGAGCTGCAGGATACCGTGGCCAATCGCGAGAAGCTGGTGGCCATGGGACAGCTGGCCGCTGGCGTGGCCCATGAGCTGAATACCCCGCTGGGCAATATTCTGGGCTATGCGCAGCTCATCGAGGCACAGCCGGCCAACCCGCAGAAGGTGGCCGAATATGCGCGCGTCGTCTCCGACGAGACCAAGCGCTGTTCCCGCATCGTGCAGGATTTGCTCAACTATGCGCGCAAGGAGCAGTGCAGCGGCGAGACCTGCGATATCGGCCAGTTGCTGAATGAGGTCATCGAAACCTTCATCAACTGCCGCATGCGCCGCTACGGCATCGAGGTGGCCGTGCTGCTGCCGCGGGAACCGTTGATCGTGGAGGGCGACTGCGGCCAGCTCGACATCGTGTTCACCAATCTGCTGCAGAATGCGATCCATGCCCTGGAGGGCGTCGCACAGCCGGAGATCACCATCCGCGCCCTGCCGGGGGACCCGCGCTACATCCGCATTGCCGTGGAAGACAACGGGCCGGGCGTGCCGGAGGAATACCGCAGCCGCATTTTTGACCCGTTCTTCACCACCAAGGAGGTGGGGTCCGGCACCGGGCTGGGACTGTCCATCTCCCAGGCCATGCTGGGCAAGCGCGGTGCGAGCATCCGCTATGACGGCGACCATGTCGGCGGCGCACGCTTCGTGGTGTCGCTGCCGACGGTGAACATGAAGAGAGCAGGACATGAGTGAAGAACCGGTGAATGCCGCTGTGCCAGGCGGCGTGATTCTTGTCGTCGAAGACGACAGAAACATGCGTGAGCTGATGGTCAATGTCCTGGCCGAGGTGCAGCCTGCCGTGGAGGTGGTGGCCGTGGAAAACGCCCATCTCGCCATGGATTACGTGGAGAACAATCCGGTCAGCGTGGTGGTCACCGACCTGCGCATGCCGGGCGGTGGCGGCATGGACGTGCTTGGTTTCGTCAAGACGCGGAGCGCGAGTACGCAGGTGGTCCTGGTGACCGGTTATGCCACGGTGGAATCGGCGGTTGATGCGCTGAAGAACGGCGCGTTTGACTATCTGCGCAAGCCATTTGAAACCGTCGAGCTGCGCTGCACGGTGGAGCGCGCCCTGCAGCACTACCTGCTCAGTACCGAGAACCAGCGTCTGCGCCAGCAACAGCGCGTGCTGTCGGAAAAGGGCGACCTCATCGGTGAATCGCCGGCGGTCAGCAAGGTGCGCAAACTGATCGATGCCGCCGCCGCCTATGACTGCAGCGTCCTCATCACCGGGGAAAGCGGCTGCGGCAAGGAGCTGGTGGCACGACAGATTCATCTGCAGAGTGCCCGGAGCGAGCGCCCGTTCATCGCCATCAACTGCGCGGCGATCCCGGAGAACCTCATCGAAAGCGAGCTGTTCGGCTACAAGAAGGGGGCCTTCACCGGCGCCGAACGCAACAAGATCGGCCTGTTCGAGGCGGCCAACGGCGGCACCCTGTTCCTGGATGAAATCAACAACGCCAGTCTGGCGCTGCAGGCCAAGCTGCTGCGCGTGCTGCAGGACGGCAGCTTTTATCCCATGGGTGACACGGCGCTGTGCAGCGTCGATGTGCGCATCATCGCCGCCACCAACAAATCCATGGCCAGCCTGATCGAAAAATCCGAATTCCGCGAAGACCTGTACTATCGCCTGATGGTGATGGAGGTGCATGTGCCGGCGCTGCGCGAGCGGCGCGATGACATTCCGCTGCTGACTTATTATTTCCTCAACAAATACTCCACCCGCCTCAACAAGCCCGTCAAAAGCATGGATACCGAGGTGCTCGGCGCCCTGCTGCGCTACGACTGGCCGGGGAATGTCCGCGAACTGGAAAACGTGGTGCAGCGCATGATCATCCTCACCGAGGGCGACAAGATCCGCGAGGAGGTGCTGCCGCAGCATATCGCCGACAAGCACGTGACGCCGAACAAATCGCTGGATTATCTGCCGCCGCAGAGCCTGGAGGAGATCGAGGCGTATTTCATCAGGAAGACCCTGCGCGAGACGCAGGGCGACCGCTCCCTGGCGGCGGAAATTCTCGGTATCGACAAGTCGACGCTGTGGCGCAAGATCAAGCGCTACAACCTCGACGTGTGAGTGCGCCGATCAATCCAACGGGCCAGGCTGGACGGGGCTGATACTGCGCGGCAAATCCCTGCGGCCGTGAGCCGTGGCGCAGCCCTCCCGGCGCTTCAGAGAACCGCTGTTCACCGCCTGATCGCCGCATAGGCCGCCAGCGCCCGTTCGCGGCTGGCCTTGAGGTCGACCCGCGGCGGCGGGTAGTCGCGTGGTGGTTGCGGTGCACTCCAGGGCTGGTGGATGTACTTGTCCGGCAACCCGGCCAGCTCTGGTACCCACTGCCGCACGTAGTCACCGCGCGGATCGAATTTCTCCCCCTGACTCACCGGATTGAAGATGCGGAAGTACGGTGCGGCATCGGCGCCGCAGCCGGCCACCCACTGCCAGCCCAGGGTGTTGTTGGCGAGGTCGGCATCCACCAGCGTATCCATGAACCAGCGTGCGCCTTCCTGCCACGGGATGAGCAGGTTCTTGGTGAGAAACGAGGCAGCGATCATGCGCACCCGGTTGTGCATCCAGCCGCTGTGCCACAGTTCGCGCATGCCGGCATCGACGATGGGGATGCCGGTATCGCCGTGTTGCCAGGCGATGAGGTCTGCGGTGTAGTCGCTGCGCCAGGGAAAACGCGCGAAGCGCATATCCAGCGGCTCGTTGACGGTGTACGGGAAGTGGAACAGCAGCTGGTGGGCGAAATCGCGCCAGGCCAGCTGCCGCAGCCAGCTCTCACCGTTCTGTGTCAGGCCGGCATCGCGCCGCGTGGCCAGGTGCTGCTGCACCGCCGCCATCAGGCGCTGCGGGCTGATCTCGCCAAAGTGCAGGTGCGGCGACAGCCGCGCCGTGCCGGCCTGCCCTGGGCGATCACGTGCGCTGACATACTCGGCAACGCCCTGCTCGATGAACGCCGCCAGCCGTACAGCAGCACCTGTTTCGCCCGGTTGCCAGGCAGTGGCCAGGCCGCTGTCCCAATGGATGCGCGGCAGCAGCTGCAATGCGGCGAGCGGTTCACCGCGCAAGGGCGCCGGCAGCGGCGGCAGGGCCGCCGGTGCCGCATGCCGGGCGAGAGCGAAGCCGTGCCTCTGCGCCGCATTCCAGTAGGGCGTGAAGACGCGGTAGGGCGTGCCGTCGGCCTTGAGCAGTTGCCAGGGCTCGTTGAGCAGCAGGGCATTGTGGCTGGCCACATGAAGGCCATCGGCGCGCAGCGCCTCCTTGAGGGCGCGATCGCGGGCGATGGCCGCCGGCTCGTAGAGGCGGTTCCAGTACACCGCGGTGGCGCCGCTCTCCCGCGCCACTGCGCGCAATACCTCCAGTGCATCGCCGCGGCGCACAAGCAGGCGCGAGCCCCTGTGTCGCAGGTCTTCATCCAGGGCCGCGAGGCTGTGATGCAGCCACCAGCGCGCGGCAGCCCCGTCGTCTCCGGCGTCCGGCGTGTCGATGTAGAGCGGGATCACCCGCTCGCCATGGGCGAGGGCGGCCTGCAGGGCCGGATGGTCGGCGAGGCGCAGGTCGCGGCGGAACCAGAGCAGGGCGGTGGTCATGATGGTGACAGCATACGTGAAGCTGCGGTGCTGCGGACAACCGCGGCGGCGTGGGCTGGCGTCGGGCCGGTCCCGGACGCGCGGCACGAGATGGTTGCAGAAAAACAAAACCCCGCTGGCGCGGGGCTTTGTCGGCGACAAGAAAGGGGATCAATAGCCCTTGTAATACTCCAGGGGCTTCACCCCGCTGGCCGCGGTAAGCTCGGCCATGCGCTTCTTGTACTGTTCCATGAAGCTGCCCGCCGGCGGGTTGCTGTACTCCTGGTAGCTGAAGCCGTGTTTGTTGATATGGGCCAGGTATTCGGTTTCCAGCTGGATCATTTCCTGTTTGATGGCGTCGATGTTTCCGCTCATGGTAGACACGCTCCGTCAATGTTTACGAATCACGAAAGTTTGTACGGTCGAGGCGGCGCTGCCGCAGCGCCATAGTTTCGCCAAAGGAAAAATCAGGGTCAATATCGTCCCGGGCGGCGTGCTACTGCATCGAGCCGCCAGGCGGCCGGGTCGACGGCTGCCTCCAGCCGGGCCTGCAGGCCGGACTCCATCTGGGGAAAGAAGTCGAGGCCGGTGAGCTCTTCGACGCGATCGACGCTGGCGACGAAATGATCCAGCGGCTCATTGCCGCGCACCGACTGCGGCACCACGAAGGCCAGCAGGCGCGCTGGTGCCCCCGCGCGGCCCGGGGCGGCATAAATCTTGAAAAACGCGTCGGGGATCTCCACCCGTGCGGAGCCGGACAGGCGCTGGATGTCGGCGTCGAAGACGGGGCCGGCGATGACCCACAGTTCCCCGGCGCGGGGTGCGAAGAAGTCGATCTCCGCCTCTTCCAGCCGCTGCCAGACCTTCTGGTTCAGTGCGCGCGTCTGCGGCGTGATGTTGGTCATCAGGAAGGTCTGCTGCTGTGCGGCCGCGCCATACAGGCGTGAGATGGCGTAGTTGGGCGCGAGGTGGCCGCGGTCGTAGCCGCTGCCGCTGTAGTCGCCATGGTCGACCGGGTTGAGGGCGCGCCAGTCACGGCTGAAGCGTTCCGGGCGGCGATGAAACGGTGCATCGGCCGGGATGGCCGTGAGTTTGTACTGGACCCACAACGGGTTGCCGCGCAGATCGGACCAGCCCACCAGGAAGGCGTCATTGCGCAGCACGCGGGTCCAGCTGAGCGGCTGCCAGGCCTGTGCCACGGGCACGCCATGCCAGGCCATGGCCGGCCGGGCGTGCAGGCCTTCATAGGCGTAGACCGCGGCGGTGAGCAGCGCGGTGGCGAGCAGCAGCAACCGTGTGGCAGGGCGGCGCGTCATGCAGTCTCCGAGGGATGAGCGGGAGGCCGATTATAACTGTCTACCGCCCGGGCACATTGGTGTTTATCATTAAACGGAAAACGGAAAACGGAAAACGGAAAACGGAAAACGGAAAACGGAAAACGGAAAACGGAAAACGGAAAACGGAAAACGGAAAACGGAAAATGTCCGAGCATGAATTCGAACAGGAAGGCCTGCTGCCGGCCGATCTACGCGAGAGCTATGCGGTGATCTATGCGCCACGCCGCCAGCGTCAACGCTACCCGGAGAACACGGTGCAGGTGGTGGAGACGGAGCAGGAGGCGCTGGCGCTGGCCGACGCGGCGAAACACCTGTTTGCCGCGCGGGTATGCGGCCCGTTCCATTCCTCCGAGGGATTCAAGCTGTTCTATCTGGTGCGCTGGCTGGGAGAGGAGTGATGAAGGCGGAGTTCTGGCTGGAGCGCTGGCAGCGCAATGAAATCGGTTTCCATCAGGGCGAGATCAACGCCCATCTGCAGGAGTTCTGGGACAGGTTGCAACTGCCGGCAGGCAGCGAGGTGTTCGTGCCGCTGTGCGGCAAGAGCCGCGACATGCTGTGGCTGCGCGCCCAGGGCCACCGGGTGCTCGGCGTGGAGCTGAGTCCGCTGGCGGTGGAGGACTTCTTTCTGGAGAACGAGCTCAAACCGCAGGTGCGCAGCCACGGCGCCTTCGACAGCTGGAGTTGCGATGGCGTGACCCTGCTGTGCGGTGATTTTTTCGAGCTGGAGACGGCCGATCTCAAGGGGGTCGCCGCTGCCTACGACCGTGCCTCGCTGGTGGCCTTGCCGCCGGAGATGCGCGAACGCTATGCCCAGCACCTGCACCGGATCCTGCCGACGCGTGTGCCGATGCTGCTGGTGACCATGGATTACCCCCAGGCGGAAATGAGTGGGCCGCCGTTTTCCGTCAGTGCGGCCGAGGTGCAGCGGCTGTACGCGGACCACTACGACATCGCACGGCTGTATACCCACGATGTGCTGGCCGAGAACGTCCGCTTTCGCGAGCGTGGCCTGACCCATCTCGATGAGGTGGTGTTCCATCTGCAGCCTTGAGGTGCGTCGCTTGCCCCTCTGACGCAGAGGCATTGCAGGCAGGAACGGAGCGTATCCGCGTGCCGAACGCTGTGGCACGGCTCCGCTCCTGCGGGAAATACGGGCTGCAGCGTGATGCCGCCTTGTTTTTCCGCCGTGCGGACGCATCCTTAGGGAATCACGCCGCGAGGATCGTCGCCATGCCACTCCATTCCCGCACGCCCGTCATGCCTACCGCCGCCGAGGCCCTGCCCGGTCGCGCCGTTCCCATGCCGGTGCCGGTCAGCCATTACGTCAACGGCAACCGCATCATTCCGCCGTTTCCCGCGAACATGGCACAGGCCCTGTTTGGCCTGGGCTGCTTCTGGGGGGCGGAGCGCCGCTTTTGGCAGCAGCCCGGGGTGTATTCCACCGCCGTGGGTTACGCCGGTGGCCATACCCCCAATCCCACCTACCGCGAGGTGTGCAGCGGCATGACCGGACACAACGAGGTGGTGCGCGTGATCTACGACCCGCAGCAGATCAGTTATGACGCCCTGCTGCGCGTGTTCTGGGAGGCGCACGACCCGACTCAGGGCATGCGCCAGGGCAATGACGTCGGCACCCAGTACCGCTCCGGCATCTATGTCTACGATGCCGCACAACGCGCCGCGGCCGAGGCGACGCGCGCTGCCTTCCAGCAACGTCTGGCGGCGGCCGGTTTCGGCGCCATCACCACCGAGATCGTCGATGTCCCGCCGTTCTATTACGCGGAGGAATATCATCAGCAGTATCTGGCGAAAAATCCCGGCGGCTATTGCGGTCTCGGCGGCACCGGCGTGACTCTGGCCTGACAGCAGGAGCAATGATGCAAAAATTCATGCTGGCCCACGCGGCGGGTGCCGATGGCACGACGCTGCTGGAGCGCTGTCTGGCGCAATTGGGCAGTGTGCCGCCCGAGGCCAGCATCGGCTTCATCTATGCCAGCGACAGCCTGGCCGCGCAGCTGCCGCCGATACTGCAGCGTCTGCACGCGGTGTTGCCGGGCGTGCAGTGGGTGGGGTCGCTGGGCATGGCGGTATGTGCGAGCGGGCAGGAGTACTACGACACGCCGGCACTGGTGCTGCTGGTGGGCGACGTGTCGGCGGAGGCATTTCGCCTGCTGCCCTCGGTGACGCAGGCCGAGTCGCCTCTGCCCGATGAGCTGCGCGCCTGGAGCGACCGGCAGGGCTACTGCTTTGCACTGCTGCACGGCGACCCGTCCAATACGGCCACGCCGGCCCTGGTCGAGGCCATCGGTGCTGCCCTGCCGGCGGCCTTTGTCAACGGCGGCCTGACCTCCTCCAATACCATGAACCACCAGGTTGCCGGTGCCGCCGTGATCAGCGGCGGCGTGTCCGGTGTGCTGTTCGGGCCGACGGTCGCCGTGGTGACCGATCACACCCAGGGCTGCACGCCGCTGGGTGCCGTCCACGCCATCACCGAGGCCGAGGGCAATATCGCCGTCACGCTGGATCACCGGCCGGCGCTGGAGGTGATGAAGCAGGAGATCGGCGAGGTGCTGGCGCGCGATCTGCAGCGCATCGCCGGCTACATCTTCGTCGGCCTGCCCATCGCCCATTCCGACACCGGCGACTATTTGGTGCGTCATCTGATGGGGCTCGACACCCGCAACGGCATGATTGCCGTGGGCGACTACCTCGACGGCCATGAGCGGCTGATGTTCTGCCGCCGCGACGGCAACACGGCGCGGGCAGACATGCGCCAGATGCTGGAGCGCATCAAGGCTCGGGTAGCCGGCCGCGCCATCCGCGGCGGCATCTATGTCACCTGCCTGGGGCGCGGCCGCAACCAGTTCGGCGATGATGCCGAGGAGCTGCGCCTGATCGGCGAGGTGCTGGGAGAATTTCCCCTGGCCGGTTTCTTCGCCAACGGCGAGCTCTATAATGGCCGCCTGTATGGCTACACCGGGGTGCTGACGCTGTTCCTGTAGCACCCGGCGGGAGGCCGGCAAGCGGGGGAAAATGGAATGCAGGATTTCATCGGCGTACTGGTGCCGCTGCTGATCATCATGGATCCGCTGGGCAATCTGCCCTTCTTCCTGCTGTTCACCCGCAGCAACACCGAGGCCGAACGACGGCGCATGGCCCTGGTGGCCGCCGTGGCCAGTGCGGTGATCCTGGTGGGATTCGCCCTGAGCGGCGATGCGCTGCTGCGCTTCTTCCACATCAGCATGCCGGCCTTCCAGCTCGCCGGCGGCTTCATCTTCTTCATCTATGCCCTGCAGATGCTGGCGCTGATCCCGAGCGGCATCAAGACCTCGGCCGAGGAGGAGCAGGAAGGCATCCGCAAGGAAAACATCGCCCTGGTGCCGCTGGCGGTGCCGTTGCTGGCCGGGCCGGGCGCGATCACCGCGGTGCTGGTGTGGCGCCAGCAGCTCACCGCCCCGGGGCAGCAGCTGCAGTTGCTGGCGGCCATCCTGGCGGCCTGCGCCATCGTCTACCTGGCGCTGTTCTTCGCCGGCACCCTGCGCCGCCTGCTCGGCGTCAGCGGCATCCGCGTCATCACGCGCCTGATGGGGCTGCTGCTGGCGGTGATCGCCGTGCAGTTCATGGTGGATGGATTCAGGGCGCTGTAGGCGGCCAGCCTGGCACGTGTCGTAGGCCCGATATAGCGCAGCGGTATCGGGCGGGGTGTTGCCGGACACCGCTTTGCTATGTCCGGCCTACGGCTGCCCTTATTCGGTACTGACGCCGGCGCCGTTTTCCGCAGCACCTCGGCTTTTCAGTGCAGCAGCTGATGAATGGCCGAGCTGACGCTGTTGGCCTCGCGCAGTATGGCGAGACCATTGTGCGGATCGAATTCACCCAGGTCGAGCTTGCGATAGGCGGGGGTGGTATCGATGCGCGGCAGATGCTGCATGCGCGGCGTACCGAGATGGCTGTGCAGTTGTGCCACCACCAGCAGATCGGCGTAATCGGGCGCGGCATGATTGTTGCGCATCCAGTCTTCCGCCTGTTCAGCCGCCGTTATCAGATCGTCCTCGAAGCCCAGCCGGCTGAGTACCAGATGGCAGGTGATGCGGCGCAGGCCGGCGATGGTCTTGTCCAGCTCCTGCGCATCATGTTGCAGATTGCCGTGTTTGGCGGCATAGGTGAGGATGGGAATGACGCCGATGTCGTGCAGCAGGCCGGCAAGCATGGCGCGTTCAGCGTTGAAGCCATGGCTGTGGCGCGCCAGCACGTAGGCCAGGCTGGCGATCTGGCTGCTGTGGTTGTACAGCGCCTGCATGCGCTGTTGCAGCAGCGGCGCGTCGGACTTGAACAGATGCTTGAGTGCCAGGCTGATGGCGATGTCCTGCGCCGCGGACAGGCCGAGCCGGGTGACGGCCTGGTAGACGGTGGTAACGGGCTTGTCGCGGCGGTAGGCGGCGCTGTTGGCGGCGTGGATCAGGCGCGCCGCGAGTACCGGATCGGCCAGCACCATCTTCGCCACATCCTTGATACCGACGGCGGGGTCACGGATGGCCTCGCGTATGCGCAGCGCGACATCGGGCAGGGCGGGCAGCTCCAGTTCCTCGCGCTGGAAGGCCTGATAGATGCGCTGGTAGAGCGGGCTGTCCTGCTCCGGGTCCATCATCACGATTTCACCAGCCGCACCATCGGCGCCGTGTTCCGCCAGCAGCAGTGCTTGCAGCAAGGTGCGCGGGAAGCGTACGCACATGCTGGCCACGCTGGCCTCGGCGTACAGTCCGGGGGGGTGGACACGAAACAGCGGCAGGCGGGCGCGCGGCGAATTGGCGTGCACCACCTCTCTCTCTCCCTTGTCGGAGATCAGCATCACCTCGCCGCGGACGAGGAAGGTCAGCCAGGAGGCGTCCGCGGCGGCGGTGATGCGGGTGCCGGACTTGAGCAGATCGAGACGCCCCTGATCGGCGAGCTGGCGGCGTGCGTCGTCGCCCAGTTCACACAGCGGATACACCGCCGCGGCGACGCGGATCAGGATTTTCGGATCATTGCTTTCCATAGCTCACCCCCTGTGGCGATCAAGCGGCATCCGCAAAAAAGACCAAGCATGCTCCGGTCCATTCAGGTGGAAAACTGGGGCGATCATTGCGTTTTCGCAAGGGCTTGGCCGGATCTTTTGGATACAATGAACTCGATCGTCCGGAAGCATATCACAGCGTCCGGCGCGCTCATCTTCGCGCCCCACACCGACGAGGACCGCCATGCTCTACGCCACCGACGACACCCTGAAGCGCCAGGCCCGCGCACCGCATGAACTGCTGATGATCAATCTGGCGGCGTTTCATCTTTTGCTGGCGCCGGCCTCCATCGCCCTCGACATCGGCGCCTGGGGCCTGGCCTTGCCGCCGCTGTTTTCCTCGCTGGTGATCGCCTACATCTATCTGCGCAGTCATCGCGCCGCGGCGGCTACGCCGTGGTTCGTCCTGATGCACTGGCGCCTCGCCTGGCGCCGCTGCCGCCTGCTGCTGCTGGGCTATGCGGCCTCGGCGCTGATCATCGGTGGCGGTTCGCTGCTGGCACTCACCGCGCAGAAACACAGCATGCGCGAGATCATCTTCACCATCGCCACCCGTGTCGGCGTGATGCCCACCATCGTCATGGTGCTGGTGCTGTTCGTGCTGGCCAACAGCGGTCTGGAGCTGGCGGGCAAGGGCGAGGTGCCGGACGGTCTACTGAAGCGGTATCCGGAGGAGGGGACGCCGCGCTGATGTCCTGCGCCGGCGGCAGTCTTGCGCTGTCGCCGCGGCACCCCCATGTCTTCCTCTCGCCCAACCGTGCGGGAGCCCCCATGACGCAATCCCATCACCCTACCGAGATCACCCTGCACCGCGAGCGGCGCGTGCTGGAGCTGGCCTTTGACGACGGCGCCCGCTTCCAGCTGCCGTGCGAATACCTGCGGGTGTATTCCCCCTCCGCCGATGTGGCCGGCTATCACAACAAGACGCCGACGCTGCAGGTGGGCAAGGAGCAGGTCAACATCAGCGACATCGTCCAGGTCGGCCTGTACGCGGTGAAGCTGTACTTCGATGACCGGCACAAGAGCGGCCTCTACACCTGGAATTACCTCTACGACCTGGGGGTCAACTACGCGCAGAACTGGGCCGACTATCTGGCCCGGCTGGAACAGGCCGGCCACCGACGCCAGGCCTGAGCCTACCCGGGGTGCGCACCCTGTTGACTTCGCAATGAGAATCATTATCATTGATGTCTCTTGGCATGGCGGGGTTGCAGGGGTGTTTCAATGAACGACGAATGTGTGTCCGGCAGTGCCGAGGTTCCGGCCAGCCCGGCGCCCCGGCGCCGGCTGGAGAGCAGCGCGCTGCTGGGATGCGGCAGCGAGCTGATCATCAGCCACGGCGGGGAGGAGTACCGCCTGCGCCTGACCCGGCAGGGCAAGCTGATACTGACCAAGTGACCGGCACGCCCGTCGGGCGTGCCACACGATGCTCTCCTGCGCCATGCGGCCGCCACCGCCGTCTTCCCTGGTCTTCGCACTTCTTTGCAATCCTTTCCGCCTAAAAGTTGTCTAGCTTGGGGCCGGTACGCGTTAAAGTGGCGATGCCGGTCCCCGGCATGGGCCGGGATGTTTACCGACGACGCACAGATCGCAAGGCTTCCACATGAGCATTCAACTACCCCGCCGCCGCCTGCTGGTATCCCTGCTGCTGCTGGCTGCGCTCGGCGCCGCCGGCCTGCTGGCCTGGAGCTACTTCTTCGCCGCCGCCGCCGGCCCGGAGCAGAATCTTGCCGCGGTGCAGCGCGGCGACATCGAAGAGGTCGTCACCGCCACCGGCATGCTGCAGCCGCGCGACTATGTCGATGTCGGCGCCCAGGTTTCGGGGCAGCTGCGCAAGATCCATGTCGATGTGGGCAGCGAGGTGAAGGAAGGCGACCTGCTGGCGGAGATCGACCCGACCCTGTTCCGCGCCAGGGTGGACGCCAGCCGCGCCCAGCTGCGCTACCAGCGCGCCCAGTTGCAGGACCGCGAGGCGCAACTGGCGCTGGCGCAGATCCAGCATCGGCGGCAGCAGAATCTGCTGGCCGAGGAAGCGACCACCGTCGAGGCCCTGCAGAATGCCGAGGCGGAGTTGAAATCGGCGCGCGCCCAGATCGAAATGCTCAAGGCGCAGATCGATCAGACCGAGTCCTCGCTGCGCGCCGACGAGGCCAATCTCAATTACGCGCACATCTATGCGCCCATGGCCGGCACGGTGGTGTCCATCACCGCCCGCCAGGGCCAGACGCTGAATGCCAACCAGCAGGCGCCGATCATCCTGCGCATCGCCGACCTGTCCACCATGACGGTGCAGACCCAGGTGTCGGAGGCCGACGTGTCGCGCCTGCGCCTCGGCATGGAGGCCTACTTCACCACCCTGGGCAGTCAGGAGCGGCGCTGGTACGGCAAGCTGCACCGCATCGAGCCGACGCCGACGGTGCAGAACAACGTGGTGCTGTACAACGCCCTGTTCGATGTCGACAACCCCAACCGTGCCCTGATGACGCAGATGACCGCGCAGGTGTTCTTCGTCGTCGCCGAGGCCAAGGACGCGCTGCTGCTGCCGATGTCGGCGCTGAGCATGCAGCCGAGGCGACCGGCCGCCGGCAACGGTAATGGGGGCGACAGCACGCGTCGTGCCACGGTGCAGGTGGTGGCGGCGGATGGCGCCATCGCGCCGCGCGAGGTGGAGGTGGGCGTGAGCAATCGCATCCAGGCGCAGATCCTCACCGGCCTCAAGGAAGGCGAGCGCGTGGTCGCGAAGCCCACCGGCCTGGGGGCCCCCGGCGCGCGGAACGGAACGTCGCGGCCGGCGAGACTGCATTGATGAGCACGCCGCTCATCGAACTGCGCGGCGTCAGCAAGACCTTCCACAGCGGCGAGCTGGCGGTGGAGGTGCTGCACGGCATCGATCTCGCCATCCATCCCGGTGAATTCGTCGCCATCATGGGCGCCTCCGGCTCCGGCAAGTCCACGCTGATGAACATCCTTGGCTGTCTGGACCGGCCGAGCAGCGGCAGCTACCGCTTCATGGGGCGCGACGTCTCGGCGCTGGCGGCGGACGAACTGGCGCGGCTGCGGCGCGAGGAGTTCGGTTTCGTGTTCCAGAGCTACCACCTCATCGGCGGCAGCACGGCGCTGGAGAACGTCGAGGTGCCGGCGGTGTACTCCGGCATGCCGCCGCACGAACGTCACGCGCGCGCCAGCCGTTTGCTCGCGGAGCTCGGGCTGGCCGAGCGTCTGTACCATCGCCCCAATCAGTTGTCCGGTGGCCAGCAGCAGCGCGTGTCCATCGCCCGCGCCCTGATGAACGGCGGCCGCATCATCCTCGCCGACGAGCCCACCGGCGCGCTGGACAGCAAGAGCGGTGCCGAGGTGATGCGCCTGCTGTCCGATCTGTCGGCGCAGGGCCACACCATCATCCTCATCACCCACGAGCGCGAGGTGGCGGAGCACGCCAGCCGCGTCATCGAGATCCGCGACGGCAACATCCTGTCCGATCCGGGGCCGCAGCCGCGTGACACACCGGCGGCCGATTTCATGCCGCATGTGGACCGCAGCTCGCGTCTCACCGACCTGATCGAGGCGACACGCACGGCGCTGCGTGCCCTGCGCGCCAACGTGTTCCGCGCCATCCTGACCCTGCTCGGCATCGTCATCGGCGTCGCCTCGGTGATCGCCATGCTGGCCATCGGCGACGGCGCCAAGCAGGCGGTGGTGAGCAGCATCAGCTCCATGGGCAGCAATCTGCTGATGGTGCGGCCCGGCGCGCCCAACATGCGCGGCTCCGGCGGCATCGCCACCCTGGTGCCGGAGGACGTGACGGCGATCCGTGACCTGTCCAATATTCTGGCCGCCGTACCCGAACAGAGCAGCGGCGTCACCGTGCGCTACGGCAATGTCGATCACCGCACCGAGGTCAACGGCACCTCCGCCGACTACACCCTGGCGCGCACCTGGGAACCGGCGGTCGGCACCTTCTTCACCGCCGACGACGAGCGCAGCTACGCCACCGTCGCCGTGCTCGGCCAGACCGTGGCGCAGGCGCTGTTTCCCGCCGGCGATATGCTGGGCAAGTTCATCCTGGTGAAGAACATTCCGTTCCAGGTCATCGGCGTGATGGCACCGCGCGGCGCCACGCCCTGGGGGCAGGATCAGGATGACGTCATCCTGGTGCCCTACACCACCGGCAGCCTGCGCCTCACCGGCCAGCGCCATCTGCGCAACGTCACCGTGGCGGTTGACGACGTGGCAGGCATCGACGCGGTGCAGGCGTCGGTGCAGACGCTGCTGCTGGCGCGCCACGGCACGGAGGATTTCCAGATCCGCAACATGGCGGCGATTATCGAGAGCGTGTCGGAGACGCAGAACACCCTCACCATCCTGCTCGGCTCCATCGCCGCCATCTCGCTGCTGGTCGGCGGCATCGGCGTGATGAACATCATGCTGGTGTCGGTCACCGAGCGCACCCGCGAGATCGGCATCCGCATGGCCACCGGCGCGCGCATGCGCAACATCCTGCAGCAGTTTCTCATCGAGGCGCTGGTGGTGTCGGCCGTGGGCGGCCTCATCGGCGTCGGCGCCGGGCTCGGCGCCGCGGCGATCATCGAGGCCTTCGACACGCCGATCGTGTATTCCGTCGCGCCGGTGCTGCTGGCCTTCGGCTGCGCCTTCGCCACCGGTCTGGCGTTCGGCTACCTGCCGGCGCGCAAGGCGGCGCGGCTCGACCCGGTGGTGGCACTGGCGTCGGAGTGATGTAGCTTCCTGTATGGCGTATCTGGAGCGAGGACGGGAGAACCATCGCGAATACGATTCGCTCCTACGTAACCTACCTGGTAGGAGCGAATCGTATTCGCGATACAACGCGCCACCGGGGCACAGACCGTAGGGGCGCATGAAGTGCGCGATGCAGCATCGCATGCGGTCGGACACACCAATACCAGACATGACACGGAGTGCGCACCGCACACCACCGCAACGAGGAAAGGCAACACACAACATGATGATGCCGTACCGCTACCAACAAACCCTGCTCGGCCTGGCCCTGGTGGCCGCGCTGTCGGGCTGCGCCTCAACCGACACCATCCAGCGCCCCGCGGTTGCAGTGCCGGAGACCTGGACCGAAGCGGTGACTGCCCAGGCCGAACCACTGAGCGACGGTTGGTGGCAGCACTTCAACTCGACACAGCTGGAGACGCTGGTGCAGGAGGCGCTGGCCGCCAGCCCTGACCTCGCGGCGGCGCAAGAGAAAGTGGTGCAGGCCGAGTTGCAGGTGCGCCAGAGTGGCGCCTCGCTGTTCCCCTCCCTCAGCCTGAGCGGCAGCAGCGGCGTACGCCGCAATGAGCCGGCGGACGGCCCGGCGACGAACAGTGAATCCACCAGCGTGAGTCTCGGCGCCAGTTACGAGGTGGATCTGTGGGGGCGCATCGATGCCGACGTGCGTGCCGCCGAGGCAACGCTGTCCGCGGCGCAACATGATTTCGTCGCTGCCCGCCTCAGCCTGGTGGCGGCCGTGGCCGATGCCTATTTCCAGAGCCTCGCCCTGCGCGAACGCCTGCGCATCGCGCGCGAAAATCTCGTCATCGCCGAACGCGTGCTCGGCATCGTCGAGGCGCGCTACCGCAACGGCGCCGCCTCGGCGCTGGACCTGACGCGCCAGCAGACCGCCGTGCTGACCCAGCGCAGCGCGCTGCTGCCGCTGGAGGTGCAGGAGCGGCAGACCGTGCGCGCCCTGGCGATCCTGCTCGGCCGCGCGCCGCAGGGCCTGGCACTGACGCCGGAGGATTTCGCGCAACTGCACATCCCGGTAGTTGCGCCGGGCCTGCCCGCCGAACTCCTGCTGCGCCGTCCCGATTTGGCACGCGCCGAAGCGCAACTGGTTGCCGCCGACGCCAACGTCGCCGCCGCCCGCGCCGCGCTGCTGCCGTCGATCTCGCTCTCCGCCGGCGTGGCGACGACAGAGCTGCTGTCGCTGTCGAATCCCGTTACCACCCTCGGCCTTACCGCCAGCATCATGCAGTCGCTGTTCGACGGCGGCCGCTTGCGCGCGCAGGTGGAGATCGGCGAGTCACGCCGCCGCGAACTGGTGGAGAACTACCGCCAGGCGATCCTCACCGCATTGAAGGAAGTGGAAGACAGCCTCGGCAACGCCGCGCGCAACACCGAACAGGAGGCGATGCAGGAACAGATCGTCACCCACGCCCAGCGCACCCTGCGCCTCGCCGAACTGCGCTACCGCGAAGGCGCCGACGACCTGCTCACCGTGCTCGATGCCCAGCGCAGCCTGTTCCAGGCCCAGGACACGCGGGTGCAACTGCGCCTCGCCCGCCTCGGCGCCGCGCTGGATCTGTACAAGGTGCTTGGCGGCGGGTGGCGACTTTAGCAAACCCGCCAACGCACAGACACCAATGGCGTGTGCGAGCGGCGTATCTATTTCGCTGCCGGCTGCTAGAATCGCCGGGACCACATCCCGGAGCGGATGACGATGAGCGCTCGCCGAGATGCCTCCATGGTGGCGTGCTGCGTGGCAGCCGTCGGCAGCAGGCATTACTCCACGGGGACGGCAACCGTCACTGCATCATCCTGATATCAGGTCATACCCTGGAGCACGCCGCCGGGCGTGTGGGCTTGCTGTCTTATGCCCAATGCTGTGCGCTGATGACGGTCCCGCAGGAAGAAGATGGTCGTTGGGTGATTCTGCGCGCCGCGCATTGCAACGCCATGCACCGGCATGGGCACAGGCCCATGGCGCTATGAAATACGTATACTGTCCCGTCAATCGATGACGTTGAGGCCGCGCATGAAACTCAAGCAATTTCTGAATTGGGAATGGGATGCGATCGCGGGAATCATTGCTGCGGTGGTGGCGATTGTTCTGCATATCCTGCATGTGGTGGACGAACAGGTAGTCTTGCCAATTCTCCTCGCCCTGCTAGGGTTGTTGTTCATCAACTTCATGCGGCACACGCGAAACAACGAGATTACCGCTGAGCATGTGGAGCGCACGGCAGATGCCGTGAACAGAATCCAGTCTGCGCTCAGAGTTCCGGATGTGACCTTGATCGGGCCGCGTAATTTGCGTTCCTCGAATGAGCAATTCCTCCGCCACATGGGCGGGGAAACAATCTGGTTCAATGTCTGTCTCTCGATGTACAAAACACAACCGTTGTTCGACGCGTTGCTACGCCCAGCTGTGGACAGCCCTCTGACCTCTTCAATTCAGTTCATACTGGATGAAAGCCAGAAGGATATATGGCAACAATTCATACAGCCGCAAATCGCAGCCTGTGCCGGTCATGCAAAGCTCAAGGAGCCCCGGTGGTGCAACTTGGCCAAGACCGTTTCCTTCATTCTCGCCGACAGCCAGTTGAGCGGTGGAACGGAGGCGCTGTTGAGTTTCTGGGGCGAGCCATTCATGGCCCAGACCACCGCGCACGATGTGCCGCGTTTCATCTTCCATGTGCAAAAGAATGCCGAACTGTTGCCGCATTTGATGGAACTCGCCCGAGCGAGCGCGCAGCAGGCGTAGGGTGGGTGGGGCGAAGCGTAACCCATCATGGAGGCAAAACGCGGTGGGTTTCGCTGTCACTCCACCCACCCTGCGAAAGATTCGTCACGGCGTGGGTGACAACTGATCAGCCGCGGCCGCGGCCTACCTTCACGACCTTGTCCAGCGCGCGGATGCTGCGCATGATGCGCGCGAGGTGCACGCGGTTACGCACGGCGACGGTGAGGTTGATGGCGGTATGGATGCCGTCGCGGTCTTCGAGGTTGACGTTGTCGATGTTGGCGTCGGTGTCGGCGATGGCGGCGGCGACGGTGGCGAGGGCGCCGCGCTGGTTGGTGACTTCCACGCGCAGGTCGACCTGGAAGGTGGCGTCGATGAGGTCGGCCCACTGCACGGTGATCCACTTTTCCGGCTGTTTGCGGTAGTCGGCGATGTTCTTGCAATTCTGCGTGTGGATGATGATGCCGCGGCCGGTGGAGAGGAACCCCATGATGGCGTCGCCGGGGATCGGGCGGCAACATTTGGCGAAGGACACCACCGCGCCTTCGGTGCCCTTGATGTAGAGCGGGCGGCTGCCGGCGTCCTGTTCCGGCGACGGTGTTTCCAGCGGCACCAGCAGGCGCGCCACCAGCGGCGCCATGCGGTTGCCGAGGCCGATCTGCTCCAGCAGGTCGTCGAAGCTGGCGAGGTTGATCTCCTTCAGCGTGGCGACAACGCGTTCATGCGGCACCATCAGCAGGGTTTCTTCCAAATCGGTGAGGGCCTGCTCCAGCAGGCGGCGGCCGAGGCCGATGGCCTCGTCGCGCTGCAGGTTTTTCAGGTAGGCACGGATGTTGGCACGCGCCTTGGCGGTGACCACGAAGTTGAGCCAGGTGGGATTGGGCCGCGCGCTCGGGGCGGTGATCACCTCCACGGTCTGGCCGTTGCCGAGGCGGGTGGCGAGCGGCATCAGGCGGCGGTCGATCTTCACGGCGACGCAGGAGTTGCCCACGTCGGTGTGCACATCGTAGGCGAAATCGACGGCGGTGGCGCCGCGCGGCAGTTCCATGATCTCGCCCTTGGGGGTGAACACGTAGACCTCGTCGGGGAACAGGTCGACCTTGACGTTCTCGAGGAACTCCAGCGAATTGCCGGCGCTCTGCTGCAA
>Ga0172382_10002587_pt1 | contig 29962 bp, 29 predicted proteins | sample Leawel138RmetaG_FD_122245 | JGI IMG/M metagenome (GOLD analysis project Ga0172382, IMG submission 122245) | Leachate microbial communities from a municipal landfill in Southern Ontario, Canada - Leachate well 138R metaG | ecosystem: Engineered > Solid waste > Landfill > Unclassified | place...
AGGATTACCGCCGCATCACCCAAAAATTGCGCAACGAGTTCGCAGACAATCACACCAGCCGGATCATGCGGAGCACCGAACGGTTTGATGAACCGCGCTGGTTTAAGTAAAGAAAAGTCTCAAATCTCAGGTCTCAAGAGAACTACTATTTTCGTTTTCTCTGTCTCCTGGCACCCAGAGGGGGTACCCGGATACTGTGTCACAACACCCCCCACTTCGCCATCCGGCGACCTGTCTCCCATTAGTCATTTCGGTCTCCGGAGGCTGTGCCACAATTATCTTCTTTCTGTCCCTGAGCGTGCAAGGCGTAGGAATACACAACCCAAAGTCATTCCGGCTTGTCGGAATCCGGGTTTTTCTTTCAGGTTTTTTCAGAATCTGGAAACGGAGAAACAAGAATAAAAGCAAAAAAACCTTGGATCCAGGCGTCAAGCGCCGGGATGGCGATGAGGAGCGAACAGGTAACCTATCACCCACCATGAGAAGGGAACCGGTTTTGCTATGCTTTCCCTATGTTCCCGTCCAGGGATTTCCAGAACATATCTTCCATATCCGAGCCCAACTGGTATATGCCCTGTTTCTCCATAGACTTTATCCGCATATCATAATTATCTTCGAGTTCCGACAGGATGTTGGCGATCTCCTGGGAGTCTTTCAGGCGTTCGGTTATCACCTGTCGCTGCCGGAAGGCCTTTTCGAATTCCTCTTTGTCGATAGGTATGCCGTAGAGTGTGTTGAGAATCTCCATCAGTCTTACCTTTCCGAGGTAATCTTCCTCCATGACCACGTATTGCGGCAACGAAACGATAAAGACAGCGGAGTCTATCCCCGATTCGGCGGCCTTTTTTGTGATCAGGTTGGCATACGTGGAAGGCCCGTGGTATGTGATGGGCATCGCTCCCACCTTTCGTATATCCTGCAGGGCGCTCTCTCCCATCCCGTAACCGTTAACGAGCAATGGCCGTGTATGGGGCACGACATCATACATACTTCCGAGGAGTATGTATTTGCTCGCCTCGAGTTTTGCAAGCACCTTGAGAACTGAGTCGACATACGAATGGGCGTACAGATGAGGTTCGAGAAGATCGAGGAGTACCAGGTCGTTCTGCCCTTCCCGGCGAGCATACCGGATCGTCGTGTTGGGGATCGACATTTCATTGATGCCGTCTTCAATGGTAATGACGGGCCGGTACCGTGTAAAATCGTAAAACTGCCACGGCCTGGCGAGCTTAGCGAGCTCAAATGCAAGGAAGTGATGCTCTATGTCTTTAAGGACCATGCTTCCGACATTATTGACATCGATCCAGGGCCTTAAGCATGCAAAGACGAAAGGTTTATTTAACTTCGGAACCGGATCGATCAATTCAAATGCGCCTAACCTCACGGAAACCCCCAGTGCAATAAATTAATGCCGTTCATGATCGTCTGTCAAGAAGGGAGACGTTGCCCGGTGGACAATAATTATTCCATCGCACTGCAAGTACCGCCGTCATCCCGGCTTGTCTGGATGACGAGTCGACTTGTTGCCGCCGGGAAATTACTCACCAAAACTGGACCCGCGAGCCAAAAATGAGCACATTGATAGTGATTGAATTATATTGATCATGGAGGAAGCGATATGTTTGGAAGAAAGATCAAGTTGCTTAAGATATTCGGTTTCGATATCAACATCGACCCGAGTTGGACCGTCCTCGCAATACTGGTGGCCTGGTCGCTTTCGATGGGATTTTTCCCGGCACAATATGAGGGCTTGCCCGGCGCAACTTATTGGCTGATGGGTATTGTCGCGATGCTCGGGCTGTTTGTTTCGATAGTTTTCCATGAACTGTCGCATTCGATCGTGGCCCGGAAGGTCGGGACCAGGATCGAGGGTGTTACGCTCTTTATGTTTGGCGGCGTGGCAGAGATGGCGGAAGATTCGCCGGGACCCCGGGCTGAATTCCTTATGGCCATTGCGGGACCTGTATCGAGCATGGCCCTCAGCGCGATCTTTTACAGCATCGTTATTTTTGGTTTGAGGCCGGGCCCGATCGCCGGGGTGCTCCGGTACCTGGCGATGATCAACGCCATCCTTGCCGTCTTTAATTTGCTACCTGCGTTCCCATTGGATGGAGGCCGTATCCTGCGCAGCGGTCTGTGGGTCTGGAAAAAGGACCTGCGCCGGGCGACACGGACCGCGTCCCGCATTGGAGCAGGCTTCGGGATACTCCTTATCGTCCTCGGGGTCTTTCAATTCCTTACAGGTAATTTCATAGGCGGGATGTGGTTGTTCCTCATCGGGATGTTTTTAAGGAACTCCGCACGGTCCGCCTACGAGCAGCTGCTTATCCGCCAGGCGTTGGAGGGTGAGCCGGTCAGTCGTTTTATGAGCACGGACCCCGTCACGGTAAAGCCGTCCGTCCTGGTTAGGGACCTTGTTGATGACTATGTCTACAAATACCATTACAAAATGTTTCCTATCGTGGAAGATTCGGGACAGCTTGTTGGCTGTGTGACGACCAAACAGGTCAAGGAGGTGCCCCGTCAGGATTGGGATGTGAAGCGTGTGTCGGATATCTCGCAGCCGTGTTCCGAAGAAACTGTCGTAACCCCCCAAACGGACGCAATGAAGGCCCTCTCTATCATGTCGCGAACCGGGACAAGTCGCCTGCTTGTTGCCACGGGAGACAGGCTTGTCGGAATACTGGCCCTCAAAGACATGCTCAAATTCCTGTCGCTGAAGGTAGAGATGGAAGAAACATGAGGACCGTAAGCTTGCTATAAGGAAGTGAGCTTTAAAAGAAGCATGACAATTACCCTATTGTTAGGTTCATGTTTACTAGTCGACAAAAAACAGACCAACAGGAGGTTTAATCGTCATGCACGCAAAATAGTATACCAGACAGATAGAAAAACTCAAAAAGATTGGAACCCGGACATTGGTAATCGGCATGGACATCGGAAGCGAATCCAACGCCATGTGCTTCATGGACAAGGAGGGACGGGTCATTGCCCGGTATCCGGCGGTCTACAACTCCTGCAGGGGATTCGAGTTCTTCCGTAAAACGGTGGAGGACACATGTGCACGCAACGGGTTTACCGATTTTATCATCGGGATGGAGCCCACCGGCCATTACTGGAGAAAGATCGCCTTCTTTCCCCGGACGTATGCCGTGCGGGATTGGCAGCCGTCGAGCAGGTCCTCGGGAAGAGCATTGGGAGAACGGTCAAGGCTCGGGAGAAGGCTCGGATGGTCACTGCATTGTGGTGGAAGAAAGGGCTGTGATTACGCGAAGGCATGAAGGCCTGTGTGAAAAAGCTTGGTCAACTTCCACCACCCCTTTGATCTGTATAAGGTAAGTTGGATACCGGGTCCGCAGAACAAAAGAGGTTAGATAGAGGGGGTCCACCACAATGAACCTGACAGAAGATAGATTATGCTTGAAAAGCTTTGCTAGAAGAGGCGTAAGATCTTTCATATCTTCTGTGATTGCGGACAGAAGTACGACGTTCTACCGGACACCTTGATGCTTTCTATCGGGCCGACACATCCTGCGAATTTTCGTCTGCTTCTGCGGTAGGGAGTGATCCAGGATTCGGGGAATTTCCGCGGATCTGCCCTGTATTCTATGGCTTTCCTCAGGACATGCTTTGTCTTTGTGAAAAGCCGCTTCATCATTGCCTCATCGAGCTGGCCCACTCTGCGGGACGGATGAATATTGGATTGATACATGATCTCATCCGAATACACATTGCCGATACCGGCGAGCAGGGACTGGTCCATGAGTGCGGTTTTCACGGTCGACCTTTTCGCCTTTGAAAGGGCTTTTTTGAACGAGGAAAGATCGAAAGACCTGGACATAGCGTCTGGGCCCAGGTTATGCTGGCGTATGTAATCTTCGACACTGGCGATAAGTTCTACCTGTCCGAGTTTTCTCTGTGAGGCAAAAGCCAGATGCCTGCCACGGGTAAAAGATATGAGGAGCCGCTCATAGGGCGGCCCCTCCGACAGATCTTTAAAATATTTGAGATGTCCGGTCATTCCAAACTGCAAGGCAAGCCAGCCGTTTTTCCGAAGGCGGATAAAAAGATATTTTCCGTACCTGCTTGATTCTTCAAAGGAATTTTTTCTCAGGGTTTCAACAAGCTTTTCCGGCGACACTCCCTTCAGGACGCTGCCATTCAGCACTTCGACATCTTCTATGACCTGGCGAAGCGCGTTCAGATCGATGTATTGCCTCATAATTTCCACATCGGGTAATTCCGCCATAAACACCTCTTTTGATCTCCGGTCCCATTACCGGGTCGCCCATGCCTAGTTACGTTCTCTTCACACTATAGGCACGAAAATGTTTGTGTCAATTTGGACAGCATATCTTTATGTTTTCGTTTTATTGACAGCGCGGCTTGACGATGCATATAATGGCATACAGGATTAGAATTTTTTAGTTATTCCATTATATTATCGGTCTGGCCGTGCCTTCGGGTATGGGCATTGTCGGGATGCTTATTATACAAGATTAACGATCAGGCCGATAATACAGGGAGCGTTGAGGAAAGAACTGTCATTATGCAGGGTGAGAATGAATTTTCCGGAAAAACCGTACCGTCGCCAGAAAGGCCGGGCATCGTGGTTTCTTTCTTTGCACCCATCGGGGCATTTGCTATACGTATCATCGGTAATTTCGGCGCAATCGCAATTTTCTTTTTTCTGGCCTTTATCAATATTTTCCGTTCAAAACAGATACGAGAGATAACGAGCCAGACATATTATATCGGGGCAAAATCATCCCTGATCGTAATGCTTGTCGCCCTGTTCACCGGTATGGTGCTCGGGCTCCAGCTTTTTTACACGCTTGTCAAGTTCGGTTCGGTCGGGGCGCTGGGTTCCGCTATCTCATTGTCTCTTGTGCGGGAACTCGGTCCGGTCCTCACGGCCATAATGATAGCGGCCCGTGCCGGGTCCGCAATGGCCGCGGAGATCGGGATCCTGCGAAACTCCGAACAGATCGATGCACTGTATGCAATGGGTATCGATCCCTTGCGCTATTTGATCAGTCCGCGGATAGCGGCCTCCATTATCAGCTTTCCGCTGCTCACCGCGTTCTTTGACCTTGTTGGTATAATCGGCGGTTACATTACGGGCGTTGTCCTTCTCGGCACAAATGCTGGCACATACTTCTACCGTGTCCAGTCCTCCCTGGACCTGGTTGACGTTCGCGGCGGATTTGTCAAGGCCCTCGTCTTCGGGGCCATAGTCTCGTGCATCTGCTGTTTTCAAGGCTATTTTTGCCATATGAGGAAGGATGGGTTCGGTGCCAAATCCGTTGGTCTCGCAACCGTCTCTGCAGTCGTTATTTCGTGTGTACTGATCCTTGTTTCGGATTATGTCGTCACTTCGTTCTTGATGTAGGATAGGTATGGAAACAGAAACGCCGTTGATAGAATTCAGGAATGTCACGAAGCGGTTTAATGGGAAAACCGTGCTGGACAATATCAATCTGAGCATTTATGAAAACCAGGTCACGACAATTATTGGAAAAAGCGGCACCGGGAAGAGCGTTCTCCTCAAGCACATCATAGGCCTCCTCAGGCCGGACGAAGGCACGATCCTTTTTCAGGGCAAACCGGTCAATGAGATGAAAAGGGCAGAATGGGAAGGCCATCGTAAAGAGATCGCCTTTTTGTTTCAGAATAACGCACTTTTTGATTCCATGACCGTTTTTGATAATGTCGCATTTCCCTTGCGGCAGACGACCAAATTAAGCAAGAGCGAAATAGAAAAACGGGCCATGAAACGCATCGAGGACTTAGAACTCGGCGAGGCTATCGGCAAATTCCCTTCAGAGCTTTCGGGTGGTATGCAGAAACGCGTTGCCCTGGCGCGGGCGCTCGTTACCGACCCCAGGATCGTTCTTTTTGACGAACCGACGACAGGGCAGGACCCGATTCGAAAGAACATGATCCTGAGCATGATAATCCACTATAGAAAAAAATTCGGTTTTACGGCCGTAATGATAAGTCATGATATCCCGGACGTTTTTTTTATTTCGGACCGGGTGATCATACTCTGGGAAGGAAGCGTCGGCTTTCAGGGGCCGTATGAAGAAGCGCTCCGGCTGAAGGTGCCGATGATTGAAGAATTCTTGAGAAGCCTCGACGGTTTTGAGGACGAGTTGACAGGCCTCCTGTCGCGGGAAGCCTTTAAGATGCATTATGTGGCCCTGCTGGGAAACACATCAATGGAAAAAACGTCGGCCGCATTGCTCAGTGTCCGGCTCAATATCCTGCAGGAGGCCATTGGCGCCCAGGCGTCCCTCGAATTCCTCAAGGCGCTTGGACAATACACCAACCAGTATTTCAACAATATCGGGGGGTTTTCGGCCCGCCACAGCAGGGATGAGATACTCACGATCTTCCCCCGTACGGATCTCGGCGAAGCCCGGAAACTCGTGCGGGATTTTTCGAAAAAATTGGAAAATGGTGTCATAGAACGTATCAAGGATGTGGTCCTGGCAGGATCAGGGGCCGAAACTTGTTTCGATATTTACATGCATGCCGGGATAACGGAAGTCTCCCCCGATGACTCTATAGAACAGATCATCGAAAAGGGACGTGCACGGCAGGAGATCATTTCAAAACACCGGTGCGATTTCGGAGGTAAGGAATAATGAAGAAATATTCAATGGAGACAGCGGTTGGCATCTTCATTGTGATCGGTCTCATCTGCGTGGGGTATATGACCGTGAAACTGGGGAAAGTTCCGATCTTCGGTGATCAAACCTATACGCTCTACGCCAGGTTTACCTCGGTCGCGGGCTTAAGGATCGGCAGCGCGGTGGAGGTCTTCGGGATCCAGGTTGGCACTGTAGAGAGCCTGAGTATCGATTATGAGAGGCAGGTGGGAATCGTGGGAATGAAAATTAACAAAAATTCGGTGATATACGATGATGCCAGCGCGACCATTAAAACGGCAGGGCTTATCGGCGATAAATATGTTAAATTGGACCCGGGCGGTTCGGGTGTTCCCCTGAAGCCGAAATCCTTCGTAGTCCAGACGTCCGTGCCGGCCGATATTGAGGACCTCATCGGAAAATATGCCTTCGGGGATGTGAAGAAAGATTCGGGCAAGGAAAAAGAAGGACCTGCAAAGTAATTGAGGAGGATACGTTGAAAAGATTATTTGCCGGTTTCGTGATGTTTTTTGTATTACTGGCCCCGTTATGCGCAATGGCAGGCCCGGCCCTCGATACAGTGAAAGCGAATGTCACTGTCGTGATCGACACCTTGAAAGACCCCAAGCTCAAGGGGGCGTCAGGAAAGAAGGTCAAAGAACAAAAGATCGAAGCCATCGCCGACAAAATGTTCGATTATGTTGAGCTGTCGAAAAGAACCCTGGGCCTTAGCTGGAACAAATTCACCGTCGATCAGCGCAAGGAGTTTGTGGAACTCTTCAAGGATATGCTTAGGGATACCTATATCGACAGAATCACGGCGTACACGAATGAAAGGGTAAATTACGTAAAGGAAGTCCCCCTTACGGATAACACCACCGAAGTCCAGACCGTCGTTATTTCAACAAATGCGCAAATCCCGATCAATTACCGGGCAATAAAGAAAAGCAGTGAATGGAAGGTCTACGACGTCGTCATTGAAGGCGTAAGCCTGATCAGCAATTACCGTACGCAGTTCAGGGACATTCTTGCGAATAACCCCCCACAGGCCCTCATAGATACATTGCGGAAGAAAAAAGGCGGAAATAAATGAAATACCGTTTTACTGTCGGGCAGGCCTCCTGGAATGCTACCGGGTTCAAGCCTGTGATGGTAATCTTTTTCGCGCTGCTCCTCTGTTCGGGCAATTCTCTGCTCTGTGCGCAGGAACCCAGGTCCATATCGATACGTGCCCTTAAGGCAACCCGGGATGAACCTCCTGTTATTATGGCCGGTCTCGGAGAAAAGAGAGATATTGTCAGGTATGCCGAGGGGAAGCCCGCCGGTGAGAAGCAAGATATGACACCGGTAAAACCGGATACGAAAGCTCCGTCGCCGCAAGGACCCGATGAATATGGAGACGTTACACAGGAGGAAATTGGCATCACCTCGACGGACCGGAAATCGTCGGATGAATATGGAGACGTTTCGTCAGAAGAAGCTGCGGGCCCGGAGGGAACGGAAGAGATATACGATCCAATCAGGCCTTTCAATACGGTTATGTATCATTTCAATGACAAGGTTTATTTTTGGGTATTGAAACCTGTTTCAACGGGATACGAATATGTCCTGCCCGAGCCGGTGAGAGGTATCTTTCTTAATTTCTATGAGAATTTAAAAGCGCCTATACGTATTGTAAACAATCTTTTGCAAGGCGACATGGAGCATGCGGGGACCGAGTTTTTGAGCCTTTTGATCAACTCCACCATAGGGGTCGGAGGATTGAGGAACTGTGCACAGGAATGCTTCGGTATCCAGCGTAATTATGCCGATTTCGGACAGACTCTCGGGAAGTGGGGATTCGGATACGGTTTTTACCTTGTGTTGCCGTTCTTTGGGCCATCGGATGTCCGTGATGGCATAGGCCTCCTGGTCGATTGGCCGATGAGGCCCGCTTCATATGTCGGAACGGGGTTTGTCAATGAATACAATGCGGGATTGTATGCTCACGAGACCGTCAACGACACGTCGTTCCATCTTGGTGAATATGAAGCGATGAAGAGTGCTTCTGTGGATCCCTATGTGGCAATGCGGGACATTTATTTCCAATATCGCAATTATCTTATCCGCCAGCCTTAAAGGAGCGCCTGAATGTGGGCGGCCACCTCTCGTTTTCTTCCCGTGTTTTACCTCAATTGATTCGATATTTCAGTTTCTTCCAAGATATCTTATCTTGAACAAGCACTATACGTTGGCCCTGATCCAAGAAATGCAACTCCTGGAATGGAGGAGTCATCAGATTGTCAAGTGGCCTGTTATCCTCCGCAAAGTATAGTCCACTCCAAGCGGTATGGGGCGCTTTTTTCGACAGGGAAAATATCGAGGCGGCTGCCCTGGTCAAAATCGTTCAGTTTATGCCGCATATGGGATACAATAATAGAAAATATATTTGAGACCCATCACCGATCACAGGAGGAAAGGGTATGTCTCTTCTGTTCGCCCAGTACTGGGATATAATCGAGGAAAAAGAGGACGGGTATGCCGGATATTTCAACGACGCCTATCTGCCGGCAGTGGCGGCCATTGGCCTGATCCCGGTCGGCGGATATCATGTCGAGATAGGTTTTGGGCCCCGGACCATCGTTGTTTTTTCGTCGGAGAGCCTCGACGAGATCTCCCGTATTATCATGGGAAGAGAATACAGGAGCCTCACGCTGGGGCTCAAGAAGTTCGTGACGAATTTCAACAATCTTGTCCTGGAGCCGCAGGGTACGGTGAAGGCCGGGAAGTACCCGGTCCAGAAAAGCGTCTGGAAATTTAACCAGTACTATGACCTTAAACCCGAGATGAAAGAAGAATACGAACGTTTTTTTGTCGGAGAGTATATCCCGAAAATGGAAAAGATCAGTTACGCAAAGGTCACCAATTGCTGGAATGTCATACTCGGCGGGTTTAGCGACATAGTGCTCGAATTTACTTTCAGGGAACCGGAAGATATCGGCCGGCTTGTCAAGAACGAAGATTTTTTGCAATATACTCGAAAGCTAATGCGCACGTATGTAACGAATTACACAAACCGTGTCTTTAGAAGCACGCATTCGTTCAGAGAACCCCAGTGGTTTAGGTTATAATAAGGCCCGGCACCGGATCACCTGCACGTTCCGAACCCGAAATCCCGCCCCCCTTTCAATTTTTAAAAGATGTTTTAAAAATTGAAAACATTTTCAAATCCCCAGCCTGGGGCCCCATACACGAAATATATCGTAATGAGTGGAAAAGATTGAAGAATAATCTGTTCGGCATCTCTGGCATACCTTTTGCCTTATGAAACGGTCATGAGAAACACAAAACTTTTTACAAAGGGGTTGGAGATGAATAATTTGAACGAAGGAAAAATATTCAATGCGGCATCGGAACTGCTCACGGCAAACGTTGCTCTTCGCGGCGAGAAAGTAGCCATATTCTGCGGCGATGAAAGGGTTACCTACAAGACCGTTCAGGAAAATGTAAACAGATTTGTAAACGTCCTTAACGCTCTCGGTGTAAAACCGGCCGAACGGGTCATGATCGTTCTTCCCGATACCCCCATGTTCGTGTACGCCTTCCTCGGGAGCATCAAGTTTGGTGCATGGCCGGTACCTGTGAATACCATGCTCCAGGAGAAGGATTACGAATATATGCTCGATAACAGCGATGCCAGGGTCCTCGTGACGGTTGGGGACAGCAAGGCAGCTCACGCAAAAACGACACAGTTCTGCTACAAGCTCCTCGCAGATCATGGGTTGGAAACCCTCATGGGATCGGCCTCCAAAGAGGCGGAAACGTACCCGACGCAGAAAGAGGACATCGCGTTCTGGCTGTACAGTTCAGGCAGCACCGGCAGACCGAAGGGCGTGCCCCACAGGCATATCGACATGATCCATTCCGCAGACAATTATGGAAAAAAGGTCCTCGGTATCAGCGAGTCCGACATATGCTACTCGGTAAGCAAACTTTTCTTTGCATATGGCCTTGGTAACGGTCTGCATATTCCCTTCAGACACGGCGCATCCACAGTGTTGCTGTCGAGCCCTCCGAGCCCCGAGAGCGTGATCAAGACCGTCGCCACTTTTAAACCGACCATCTTTTTCGGTGTCCCGACACAGTATAATTCCGTGCTGAAGAGAATGGACGGCGAAGGCGCGGGCAGCTTCAATTCCGTCCGCGTGTGCGCATCCGCGGGCGAGGCGCTTCCTCCCGAGATCTTCAAGAAATGGAAGGACGCGACAGGGATCGAGATACTCGATGGTATAGGATCGACAGAAGCCCTCCATATCTTTATATCTAACAGGCCTGGCGATGTAAAACCGGGTACATCCGGTCGCATAGTTCCAGGGTACGATGCGAAGATAATCGATGATGAAGGGAACGAAGTAAAAGAAGGCGAGGGCGGTCAGCTCATCATCCGCGGCGAAAGCGTTACCCGGGGGTACTGGCAGAAGCCCGAGACAAATGCAGAGAAATTCCTCGATGACGGCTGGTTCAAGACGGGGGACATGTACACGCAGGAGAACGGGTATTTTACATATCAGGGCCGTGCCGACGATATGCTGAAGGTGGGCGGCATCTGGGTATCTCCCGTCGAGATCGAAAATGTCCTTATTCAGCATCGGGCCGTCAATGAAGCGGCAGTTGTCGGCCATGAGGTCGAGGGGCTTTCCAAGGCGTTCGGGTACATATCGCTCAACGAAGGCTATGTTGACCGTTCGGGCAAGGATGAGCTGACAAGCGAGATCCTGAAATTTGTCAGTGAGAGGCTGCCGAAATACAAATGGCTACGCGACGTCTACTTTGTCGAAGAGCTTCCGAAAACCGCGACAGGAAAGATCCAGCGGTTCCGTCTGAGAAAGTAGTATAGAAAGGGTCAATATACGGAGGCATCCATGGATATCAACAGGCATGAAAACACCGAGCATGAAGACCTGGCAGCTATCGAACTCATGCAGTACACGAAAGAGAGGCTGCCGCGGTACGGGTGGCTTTTCAACCAGTCTGCCTCGACGGGCGATCACGGCACGACTCACGGTGGGAGATAAAAGGAAATGATAGAGTGCGGCGTTAGAGGTGAGACCCCTTGGCGCCGCACAATTTTCAGGCCGGGAGAGGCGCCTTGCTTGAAGATCATTTCTCGTAATTAATCTTTAACAACTCACGATCCACGGCTTACGCTCTTAAAAAAGGGGATATTATGAACGAATTTATCGTAAAACGCAGCTTCAAGACCCCGGTCGCAACGGGAATAGCCGCTTTTGCCATCTGTTTTATCGCCAGCCTTATCTACTGGCCTGTCTGGGGAATGGTTTCCAAGCATATCGTTCTGTGGTTCGGCTCGCCAGGGCTCAAGTCGGTCGACGCAAAGACGGCCGGTAAATTTGTCCAGGTCTTTGCAGAGGCGACATTCTTCTGGATGATCATTAACGCATGGATCTGGCAGACCCTGGTTTTCGGGGGTTACGGTAAATATGCGTTGACAAAGCGTCAGCCGGGGGCCGGGATTTGGTACACGCTGGTCGGCTTTGCCGTGGGCTTTGCCGGGTTTATGATAGTGACGGGCTTTACTGGGTTGTGGTGGAAGCCGTTCAGCCTGTCCATTCTTTTTACACCACAGAATGCCCAGGAAGTGCGTATGGCCATCGAGGGCTGGGAAGCCAGCAATTTCTATGCACTCGCCGTCATTCTGGCCAATATCGGGTATGTCGCCCTGTTCCATAAATGGCCGTTTGCCGGGAACATAAAGGCCCCATGGGACGGCGCCGGCGCAATGTCGCTCAGCTCGTATTTCTGTCTTCTCGTCTGGTTCGCCTTGATCCTGCCGAGCCTCCTTAACCTGAGCATCGGAGATCATCAGGTCGTATCGAAACCGATGGGTTCCTGGCCCACGTTCGTTGCCTATGCGCAGTGTTTCATCTGGAACTTCCTAATCCCCGCAGAGGGGGGAGAGAATTATCCCATGAAGTTGTTTGCCAGGAAGCAGCCGCTGATGGGTATTGCCGGGCTGGTCATCAGTCTCCTCATGAGCTACGGGATGCTTCGTATCCTGCAGGCGGTCATCCACCCGCTGAACCTGATGCCAGGTGTCCCCGCCGACGTGCCTGTCGCATCTATCGCCCTGTCTATCGTTATCGCGACCCTGCTGTGGCACCATGTCTTCGATGACTGGCCATCCACGGAACTGGTCAGGGGACAGGCTGAACGAATCTTTATCCGGATCGGCATCTGGCTTTCCCTTGGCCTCGTGCTCGGGTTCGTATGGCTGAAGACCTTCCGGTCGCTTCCGTTCGGCGGGAATGACCTCGGGTATGGTTTTCCCGTGATGGGTGTTCTTGCAGGACAGTTTGTATTCCTTATGTGTTTCCTGTACTACAACACGTTTTTCGATAAATGGCCGCTTGTATGGAGAATACCTGTTGCCGTCGTAAAACCGGTGTTTGCTGCTGAAAACGACACCGGCGACAGGGAAACGATCGTAACATCAGCCGGTTAAGATCGCACTCCATACGTCCGGTCCTGCCTCAAACATCCCGTAAGGCAGGACCGGAACCCCTTTCCCTCTCAACCCTTATGTCATTCCGGCCTCCGACCCGGTATGACTGGTAGAGGGGTTGGGAGTCAAGCCCGGGATTACGGCGAGAATTTTAAGTCGGCGCCTAAAATGAATGCGCACTCCGATGAGGAGTAATGAATTGCGACATAGTCTTTCCAATCCTGGGTACAGATTCGTTTTTATTGGAATATGTTTCGGTCTTTGAGGAGTTTTTGTGCGTTTGCATCACCGAGTTGCGCGGCCATGCGATAATCCGCCACTGCCGGCATTTTCATGCCCGAGCTTTCCCGCGACAATCCGCGATGGTAATATGCTTCGGCAAGATCAGGACTTAATTCGATCGCCCGGCTGAGATCTTCGATCGCCTTTTCATATTCAGCGAGATTATGCCAGGCCTTTCCCCGGTTGACATATGTCTCCGCATATTCGGGATGGAGGTTTATGAAAGCGGTATAATCTTCTATCGCCTCGCAATTCTTCCCCACGGCTGCATACGCATCGCCCCTGATGACCCGTGCCCAGAGGAACGTGGGTTTCAAAGCCAGAAGTATCGAATAATCATCGATCGCTTCATCATATCTTTCCAGCAGGATCAGCGCGGCGCCCCGTCTTCCATGGAGTATCGGGTTGTGCGGCATGAGCGTTATAGCGCTGTCGTAATCGTCAACCTCGAGCTCATGTTTGCCCATCGTTCCGTATATATGCGCCCGGTTCAGGTATGACTCTGTCCGCGTGGGATCGAGATCGATAGCTTTCGTATAGCTGTCCGCTGCGCGCTGAAATTCACCAAGGTCCCTGAGCAGGTCCCCGAGGTCGAGGAATGCCTCCAGGAATTCACAGTCGAGTTCGGTTGCGCGGACATAATTCTTGAGCGCCATCTCATTGTTTCCGATATCCCTGCAAGCCTGGCCTTTGCGGTGATAAGCCCGCGCAAATTCAGGATTTCGAAACGGGCCCATTCTTTAACTGTACAGGGAAAGCAAAATTAAAACAAGCGGGTGCCACGTGAAAGCTGAAGCCCGAGATCCCTGCCGGAGTATTTTCCCGCTGGTTGCATCGTAGACCCATATATCGATGACCTGTACGTGAATGTAGTAGTACCGGGCGAGATAGGTCCCGGATGTGTCGGGGACGGGATCCCGGTTGACCTCTTCGTATGAAATGTACGGAGATTGAAGCCTGCCGATCAGAAGGAACATAAGGTTCTCTTCCGATTTCCGGGCCTCTTCCGGGGCCATTTTTATGGTTGTCATGAGGGCGTCCCGATTTTCTACCGGAGAACCTGTACTATCGACCGGCATGATCGCATATTCGCTGAATTTTTTCTCTTCGATCACTCTCCGGGAACCATTTTTTTCCGTCACGACATATGAATTATCGAGCTGCGGCCGGTACCGGACCACAAAGGCCCTTCTGGCTGCTTCCACACCATTCTCGAAAACGGGAGCGAGTTTGACGCTCAACTCGACCATCCTTTTCCCGGCACTATAGGTCCTATTTCCGGGGGTAATTCTGAATGCATAGATGCTGTCAAAATCGACAGAACCCAAAAGAGGTGCAGAGATCGCTCCCCCGATCCTCGCTCTGTGCTGTTCAACAGTTTCGTCCGGATGGCGCTTTACTATTTCTTGCCTCAACCGGATATTGTTGTACAGGAGCTCGGGATTATGCCCGGCATACATGGGGGAAAGGCGGTCTGTGTGAATATTGAACGGCTTCGTGTCATACATGGTGGACAGGAACTTTGTCTCGGGAAGAACGGGGGGCCGCTCTCTCTTATCCTTTTTCGCGGGGCCCGAACAGGAAATAAGGGCAATGGCGACAATCAGGATGGCAATAAATTCAAATTTTTTCATGCGGCAGACCATTGAAGTGTGTCTAATGATTGAACCATTGACGGTGGAAACATTCAACTTTTTTCGTATGCAGTGAGGAGCGAGGAGAGGAGTGAGGGGCGGCTGTGTCGCAATTATTTTCTTTCCTTCGTGAGCGTGCAAAGCGCCGGAATACACCACTCACCGTCATTCCGGCAAGTCGGAATCCAGTGTCTTTGTCTTCACTGTGTATTCAATAAGATCAAAGACATATGACACATGCCCTTCAAATGGCACGATTGCCACAGAGTCATTTAAAGGGCTGAAAGACGTTGGATTCCGCCTTGATAAGCCGGCGGAATGACGGCATGAGGCAATTCCGACACAACCTCTTTAAAACCGGAATGACAAAGAGAAAACTCCACACTCCTCGTTCCTTACTCTTACGGTCTCAATTAAGTCTCTTTTGAAATCTCAATGAACTAGTCACCACCACCGACGCCCCGAGAATGAACAATGCCAGGAATTGAGGCCAGAGAATGCCCATTCCGCTTCCCTTGAGAAAGACCCCGCGGATAATGACGAGAAAATACCGCAAAGGATTGAGGTATGTAATGAGCTGAACTATGAACGGCATATTTTCGATCGGGAACATGAGCCCCGACAGGAGGATGGCGGGGGCAAAAAAGAGGAATGATGCCATCATCGCCTGCTGCTGCGTGCGTGAGATGGTCGAGATGAAAAGCCCGAACCCGAGGACCGAGAGCAGGTATACGGCCGTCGCCAGGGAGAGGAGCGGTATCGATCCCCTGATCGGTACCTCAAACCAGAGGACGCCGACGAGGGTGACGAGGAACATGTCGAAAAGTCCGATGACGGCAAAGGGGATCGTTTTGCCGAGTATGATCTCGGCCGGGCGTATCGGTGTCACCATGAGCTGTTCCATCGTGCCGATCTCGCGCTCCCGGACAATGGCCATCGACGTCAGCAGGAGACAGACGAGAAAGACCATGATCGCGATGACGCCGGGGACATTGTAATTCCTGCTCTTGAGGTCCGCGTTGTACCAGGCCCTGGGCCGCACGTCGAGATGCCCACCCGTCCGGTCGGCCGTCTTCAATATGAAGTCCTGGCTGAAACTGGATATTATGGCGCTGGCATACCCCGCTGCGACCATCGCGGTATTGGAATCGGTACCGTCGAGAAGGATCTGCAGGGAAGGCCTGCGCTGCGCCTCGAGGTCCGACGTGAACCTGCGGTCAAAGCCGAGGACAACGGTCGCGTCCCCTTTGTCGAGGAGGTGTCTTACCTCGTCGTCCGACCCCGGATATGCCACGATCCGGAAATAGCCCGACGACTCGAAGCGCCTTACTATTTCCCGGGTCACGGATGTCTTGTCTAGATCGTACACGGCGCTCCTGATATTTGCGACATCCATCGTTACCGCATACCCGAAGACGATGAGCTGCAGGACGGGCGTCACAAAGATTATGGGCTTCATCTTCCTGTCCCGGAAGATCTGGATGAACTCCTTGATGATCATGTGCTTGATCCGGCGCAGCGAGTCTCTCATCCTCTAGGTCACCCGTTTCTTGAACTTCTTGATAGCTATGAAGAACGCCAGGGCCCCGAATAACGCAAGAAGCCCCATTTCGCTTAACAGCATCCCCGCAGTATTGCCCTTCAGAAATATCCCTTTTATAGCCGATACGAAATACCGGGCGGGAATGAACCGTGTGATGATCTGGAGAGGGACCGGCATATTGAGGATCGAAAACATAAAGCCGGAGAGGAGAAGGGCGGGCAAATACGAGGTTATGAGGGCAACCTGACTTGAGGCCAGCTGAGACTTTGTGACGATCGATATAAGGATGCCGAGGCTTAAACCCCCGAAGAGAAAAAGACATGAAATAAATAGCAGGAGAAAGAAGCTTCCTTTCAGGGGGACCCCGAAAAGGAAGACGACGATGACGATCGCCAGGACCGTGTCTATGATCCCGATCGCAAAATAGGGCATGAGCTTCCCGATTATGATCTCTGCCGGTTTCACGGGCGTCGAGATGATCTGCTCCATCGTGCCGCGTTCCCATTCCCGAGCTACCGTGAGTGATGTCAACAGCGCCGCGATGATCGCCATGATGACGGCGATAAGGCCGGGAACGATAAAATTGCGAGATTTAAGCTCGGGGTTGTACCAGACCCGGGGGCGGACATCGATGACCGGCACAATGGAATACAACCCTGCGCGCCGTGCGGCGAGTTCTAACGCGGTGTTCAGGTATCCGAGGGCGATCGTGGCCGTATTGGAATCACTGCCGTCGACGATAACCTGTAATTGCGTCGCCCTCCCCGTTCTCGCATGCCGGGAGAAATCTTCGGGAAACGATATTGCAACTTGCGCTGACCCTCTATCGAGCGCGGCGTCTACACGGGCCGGGTCCTGGACGTATTCCACTATAGTGAAATAGCCCGAGGCCTGAAGCCCGCGCACCACCTCCCGGCTCATACTCGACAGGTCCCTGTCGTAGACAACGGTCGGAAGCCGGTCAACATCGACGGTGATCGCATATCCGAAGATAAAGAGGAGGATAAGGGGCAGCAGGAACGCGAGCGCGAGGCTCAATGGGTCCCTGCGGATCTGTATCGTCTCTTTTCTCGCCATCGCCCACACCCGGTTGAGGTTCATCAGGACACCTCGATCAGGGATACGAACACATCCTCGAGCGAGGGACGTATAGGGGTAATATGAGATACGGCAATATTCGCCGATTCCAGCACGGATCTCATGCGGGGGATCGCTGACGCCGCATCGTCCACGGTCGCATGGATCACGCTGCCGAAAAGCGCGGCATCGAATCCGTACTCCCCGAGGATGTCGAGGGCCTCGATGATCCCGGAAACGGATATCTCGAGGACCTCCCTGTGCATATACTCTTTCTTCATTGTGTCAGGCCGACCCTCTGCAATGATCTTCCCGCGATAGATGAGCGCGAGGCGGTCGCAATACTCTGCCTCGTCGAGGTAGTGCGTTGTAACGAAGACCGTTGTCCCCTTCGACGACATGTCGTATATAAGGTTCCAGAACCTGCGCCGCGATATGGGATCGACCCCCGATGTCGGTTCATCGAGAAAAATGATAGGCGGGTCGTGTATAACGGCGCAGCCAAGAGCTAAGCGCTGTTTGAAGCCGCTTGCCATGGTCCGGGTGATCGTGCGCCGCATGTGGGAGATGCCCGCCATGTCGAGCACCCACTCCTTGCGTTCTTTCTTCATCTCTTCGGATACCCCGTAAATCCCGCTGAAGAAATCGATATTTTCTTCAATGGTCATATCATCGTAAAGCGAGAATTTTTGCGACATGTAGCCGATGTTCTTCTTAATCTCCTCGGATTGCTTCATGATATCGAAGCCGCCCACCGTGCCTTCTCCCGAGGTAGGAAGGAGCAGGCCGCACAGCATCCGGATCGTCGTCGATTTCCCGGCGCCGTTCGGCCCCAAGAACCCGAAGATCTCGCCGCGGGCCACGCTGAGATCGATGTTGTCGACGGCCTTGAACTTCCCGAATACCCGTGTCAGGCCCTTGACGGCGACTGCGTTATCGGCGGCCGAATTTTGGCCGGGTGCATTATTCATTGTTTTTTACCCGATGTGTTTTTTTACCGATCATCGAAAAGAAAATGTCCTCTATCGATGGCGCGATCTCTCGATACTCCTGTACCGCATGGCCCTTTTCCGACAACCGGGCCAGTATGTCCGGTATATCGTTGCGGTCATCGATGCCGATATGGAGCCTGTCACCGTAAATGCCGATGCCGGTAACCCGTTCGTGATCCTTAAGTATCTGCATAATGGCGTGCGTGTTCTGCGACCATACCTCGATCATGGGCATGGCGTGGCGTGCCTTGATCGCGCCCGGGGTATCTTTTTCGAGGAGCCTGCCCTCGTATATCAGGCCGATCTCGGTGCATCTTTCGGCCTCATCCAGGTATGACGTGGAAACGAAGATCGTTACCCTTTCCTTGAGGAGTTCGTACAGGATCTTCCAGAAGTCCCTGCGCGACACGGGGTCGACGCCGTTGGTCGGCTCATCGAGGAAAACTATCTCCGGGGTGTGGATAAGGGCGCATGCGAGACCGAGTTTTTGCTTCATCCCGCCGGAGAGCTGCCCGGCAAACCTGTCCGTGAAGGGCTCGAGGTTCGAGAACCCGAGGAGCCTCTCTATGCGTGCCGGGCGTTCATCCTTCGGCACGCTGAAGATGTCCGCATAGAAAACGATATTCTCCATAACGGTGAGGTCCTCGTAGAGGCCGAACCTCTGTGGCATGTAGGCGATCTTTTCTTTGATCCGTTCCGGTTCCTTGACTATTTCGTGCGAGGCCACCCAGGCGTTGCCTGAGGTGGGTTCCATAACCGCGGCCAAGAGCCGCATGAGTGTCGATTTCCCGGCACCATCGGGGCCCACGAGCCCGAAGAGCTCACCCTTGCGGACCTCGAGCGTGATGTCTTCGAGCGCTTTGACTGTCGCAAATTCCTTTGTCAGGGATGTGCACCTGATGACCGGCGCGTCATTCATGGATCACCTCAGGAGGATTCTGACATCCGCAGGCATGCCGGGCTTGAGCTCCTGATCCTTGTTCTTGACGGTGACCTTGACGCCGAAGACGAGTTTGACCCGTTCCTCCTGCGTCTGGACATTTTTCGGGGTGAACTCGGCGTCGGAGGATATGAACGTCACGGTGCCGTCATAGTACCGGTCCTTGTATGTATCCACCGTTATCCGGGCCTTCTGGCCGAGCTTGATGAGGCTCAGCTTGTCTTCCTTGACATATACCTTCACCCAGGGATGTTCCAGGTCGCCGACAACGAAGATCGCCGCGCCAGGCTGGACGATTTCGCCGAGCTCGACATTTTTCCGGAAGACTATACCCGTTATCGGCGCATACAACCGGGTATCCGCCAGTTTATCCTCCGTGTTTGCGACGAGGGCTGTAAGCTGCTGTACGCGGAGTTCGGCCGCCCTTATGTCTTCTCTGCGCGGCCCCTCTTCAACGAGGCTCTGCTGCTGTTTTGCGCTTTTGACCTGGCCTAAGCGCGTTTCGTACGCGCTCTTCGCCGCATCGAAGCGGGAGGCTGATATTGCGCCGTTGTCATAAAGCACCTCGGCACGCTCGAAGTCTTTGCGTGCCCGCATAAGCTCCGCCTCGAGCGAGGCCGATTCGGCCCGGGCCCGTCCGATCTCCTGCTTGCGGGACCCCGCTTTCAGTTCGGCAAGTTTGACCTTTGCCTCTTCGAACGCTGCCCGGTTTTGGTCGACGAGCGCCTTCACATCGGCGCTCGAAAGCTTGGCAAGTAGGTCGCCCTGCTTGACCCGGTCGCCTTCATCGACGTTAAGCTCCATTACCTTGCCGGGAACCTTGAACCCGATATTGTGCTCGGTCACCTCGACATTCCCGGATAATCTCATCGTACCGTCGTCGTGGTTGCGCATATAACGGACGGTGAATATGACGGCTGCAATAACGATAACGGCGATAATGACGACCGGGACCAGTCTCTTTTTCGGAATCATCGTACCTCCTGTGTTGCAGGGATAGCTGTCTTCGCCCCATTCCGGGCGCCTATCTCAAGGCCCGGAGCACTTTCAGGCCTGTCGGTCGAGCCCATCGCCTTCACGAGGGAGGCAACTGCGACCTGCCGGTCGAAAAGCGCCTGGGAGTGATCGGAGCGCGATCGGACAAGCGCGGTCTGGGCGTTTATCACGTCCGTTGAGGTGTTGTCCCCGGCCTTGTAGCGAAGGTCTTCTATACGCGCCTGCTCCTTAGCCGAGGTGATTGCCTTCTCCGATACCGTTATCCGTTCCTCGGCATTAGAAATGGCCGTCTGCGCGTCTCTTATCTCGCGTGCGATCGTAAGGCGCAGGGCCCGTTCCTCCTCTTTTGCATTCATGAGGGAATACCGTTCACGGCCCACTTCTGAGCTTATTCGCCCAAAATCGAACACAGGCAGCATGAAGCGGACGCCCAGCGTCCAGTTTTCCTTGAAGGCGAAACTGTCTCCTGCCCTGCCGCCATAATCACCGGACGCGTATACGTCGGGCAGTCTCTTTCCCCTCGCGGACGCCACGCGCTCTTCGAACATCTTGACCTTGTTCAGCGCGGCCCTGTAGTCGGGACGATTGGATAGCGCCTGGTCGAGATCGCCGCGCGGAACCTGCACAGGCATAAGTAATGCTCGGCCGAACGATACCGGCAGTTCGCCGGGATCGTCCATGCCGATTATCGACCGCAGGAGCTCACGGGTATTGGCGATAGTGTTCCGGGTCTGTATCCGGCGTTCGGTCGCGCCTGCAAGTTCGACATCGGCCTTGAAGAGGTCCAGCTTTGGCGAGGTGCCAGCTTTCAGGAAGAATTCGACATCCCGCCTGTGTGCTTCAAGTCCCATCTCCTGTGCCTCGAATGCCTTCAGGAGTTCATTGAGCTGGGCGAGCTTGTAATAGACGGCCGTAACATTATAGATCAGCTCGTGAAGGTTGCGCGTGTGGTAGTCCCGGGCCATCGACCTCTTGAGTTCTGCGATGGTGACGCCTCTCACGAGCCGGCCGCCCTTGAAGAGGGGGACCGAAAAAGTAGCGAACCCGTCATATACATTCTTTTCGAAGTCGGGTATATCCGACGGCAGAAGGGGAAGGCGCTCTATGACTATCGGGGTCAGCGGGTTGTCGTAGCGGTACCTCGTGTATCCGCCTGTTACATCGATCCGGGGCATCCGGTCGGCTTCGGCCGCTTTCACACCTTGGCCTTCGATATCGATGTTCTGTTTCGCGATCTTGAGAGCGGGGTTGTGCTTTATCGCGTAATCGATGAGGGCAGGCAGGTCGAGCCGGCCGCCCGGCGGGTCCTGCCCGGCTGACGCCGAATACGGGAGCAGGGTGGCGAGGATAATGCCGATCACAAGAAACAACACAGGGGGGATTTTCATACCGGGGCTCCTTGTTCTTCACTCCTGATCGTGGATAGTGCCGCGAGGGAAAAACGGCAGATATGGTCCGCTATGTCCTCCACGGAAAGCGACCTCGCCTTCTGCTCCCCGATCAGTCTGCGGTACATGGGCCGGGCATACAGGAAGTACAGGCACTGGCCGATGACGCTGGACGTGCAGTACAGCACCCTGTCGCTTACCGGGTCCTTATTGATTATCCGCCCGATGATGGATCCGATCAAGATGAACATCGGGCGCGCCGTCTCCTCTATGATAACATCGAGGGCGCTGGTCGGGTCGGCAAATTCCCGGGCCATGAGTTTCCCGAAACGGGATTCAATGCCTGAGTCTAGGATGCGGTAAACGAAAGAACGGATGAACCCTTCGAGCCTTTTCTCTGGCAGATCGGACGGGGTAGTCCCGAGCTCGCGAGGATATTTCTCAAAGGCAATGTCCTTCCAGTATCGCAGTGTCTCGAGATAGAGGTTGTCCTTGCTCTGGAAGTAGTAGTTGATGGAGGCGACGTTAACGCCGGCACGCCTCGAGATCTGCCGGACCGTCGCCTGCCGGAAACCGGTCTCGGAGAAGATCTCTCCGGCCGCCCAGAGGATGCGTTTTCTGGAATTCGGCTTGTCGTCCACCGCGACTCCTTGTCAAACAGATGTTTAATACATATATTTTAAACATAAGTTTGAATGTGTCAAGAATTTTTTTTCACAATTTCCTTGTGAATAGAGGAACATGCTCTTGTGAAAAAGTTCCTTTGTTATCAAGAAGATGAGAATGGTTAACTATGAAATCATTCATTATTCTGAATGGAAAGGAGTGTAAATAGGTATTGACAAAAAATTTGGATTCAGTGTTAAATACCACAAGGTTTTAAGGGAGATAGTTCATTGAAAGGTAGGTTGGTTCGTAAGACTCACTATAGTGCGTTCACTATAATGAATACAATTTCCGGAGCAGTTTTTGACCAGTTCATGTACGTGACCTCGACTCTGGTAAAGGGCTTGCTGCTACCGGCTGCAAAGGTTGGTTAATCTGAATGGATACGATCAATTTAACTGAAAAGACTGATTGGGCTTTTATCGAACAGGTAAAGCAGGAAAGCGGCCAGAACCCGGCACTCTGTTACCAGTGCGGGAACTGCACGGCCGGATGTCCGTACACCCAGTACTTCGACTACCCGGTGACCATGGTGATGCGCCTCCTGCAGGCCGGCCAGAAGGACACAATTCTCAAATCGAAGGCAATCTGGCTCTGTGCCACGTGTGAAACGTGCACGACCCGCTGCCCGTGCGAGATCGACGTGGCTCACATCATGGACACGTTGAGAATCATCGCCCGCAGGGAGGGCAAGGTGTCCGAGAAGAACGTCCAGCTCTTCTATGATTCCTTCCTTGATTCCATGAAGAAGCATGGAAGGATTTTCGAGATGGGCATTCTCATGAGCTACAAGATGAAGTCAGGACAGTTCATGGCGGATGCCGAGCTTGGCCCGAAGGTAATGAGCAAGGGCAAGATCAGTCTGCGCTCCAAGTCGATCAAAGGTGCAGACAAGGTAGCTCAAATATTTAACAGATTCCAGGAAAAGGCGAAAAAGCATGGCTGAGAAAGAATACGCATATTTCTGTGGTTGTTCGCTGGAAGGTACTGCGAAAGAGTACGACGAATCAATTCGGGCCGTCATGAAGGCTCTCGGAGTCAGCCTCGTGGAACCCGATGATTGGAGCTGTTGCGGGTCCACTCCGGCCCACACGGTCAATCACGTATTCGCCGCTGCGCTTGCTGCACGTAACCTCTCCCTCGTCGAGAAGATGAACAAGGACATCCTCACGACCCCCTGCCCATCATGCCTCATGGCTTTCAAGAAGGCACAGCGCGGCATGTCCGGCAGTGAGGAATTCAAGGCCGAGGTCAACGAACTCCTCGACGAACCGTATAACTGCGGTGTCGAGTCCAAGTCGTCCCTCCAGATAATTTATGAAGATATCGGGCCTGAGGAGATCGCGGCAAGAGTGACGCACATCATGCCCGACCTCAAGGTCGCGCCGTATTACGGATGCATCCTCTCCAGACCGCCCGAGATCGCAAATTTTGACGATCCCGAGAACCCGGTTTCCATGGACAATCTCCTGAGGGCCGCGGGCATCGAGGTTGCGGACTTTGCGTTCAAACTGGAATGCTGCGGCGCCGCCTTTGGCGTTCCCCGGAGGGAAATGGTCAACAGGCTTTCCGGCAAGGTGCTCGAAATGGCAGTGGATGCCGGCGCAAACGCCATTGCGGTCGCGTGCCCGCTGTGCCAGCAGAACCTCGACCTTCGCCAGGAACAGATCAACAGTGTGACGGGTGCGAAGTACAATATCCCGATCATTTATTTTACCCAGCTTTTGGGACTCGCTTTCGGATTATCCCCGAAGGAACTCGGCATGGACAAGCTTTTCGTCAGCGCCGACAAGGTCACGAGACGGATAACCAAAGCGGAATACGACAAGATGAAAGAAGAAGAAGCAGCGGCAAAGAAGGCCCAGAAAGCCAAAAAGCCGGCTGCAGAAGAGACAACTAATTAAGGAGACCTGATCGATGCGGGTTGGAGTATTTATCTGCCATTGTGGAAGCAACATCGCGGGAACCGTTGACGTCGCGAAAGTGGCCGAGGAAGCCCGGAAGATGCCCGGCGTCGCGTACGCGACCGCCTACATGTATACCTGTTCCGAACCGGGGCAGAAAGAGATCACGGACGCGATCGACCAGCATAAGCTCGACAGGATCGTTGTCGCTGCGTGTTCACCCCGTATGCATGAGAATACCTTCCGAAGAACGATCATGAAGGCGGGGCTTAACCGCTATTTCTTCGAACAGGCAAACATCCGTGAGCACGTGTCCTGGATCGGCACCGACAAGGAGCTCAACACGCAGAAGGCGATCGATGAAGTGCGGATGTCCGTCGCAAAGGTTCAGAAGAACAAGCCCCTCTATTCATCGTCATTCAAGATCAATAAGAGAGTCTTGGTCATCGGCGGCGGTGTGGCCGGCATGCAGGCGGCACTCGACTGCGCCGACGGCGGCCTCGAGGTCATCATGGTCGAGAAGAGCCCGTCCATCGGTGGTATGATGGCACGTCTCGACAAGACATTCCCGACGGTCGACTGTTCGATCTGTATCCTCGGCCCGAAAATGGTCGATGTGGCGCAGCACGAGAACATCAAGCTGTATGCATACAGCGAGATCGCCGAGATCAAGGGCTACGTTGGAAACTATTCGATAAAGATCAAGAAGAAACCACCATACGTCGACTGGACAAAGTGTACCGGTTGCGGTCTGTGTATGGAAAAATGCCCGACCAAGAACGCTTATGACCATTTTAACTTCGGCGCGGCGCCGACACGGGCCATCAACATCCCGTTCCCGCAGGCGATCCCGAAGAAAGCGACGATAGACCCGAATTACTGCCGGCAGTTTACGAAAGGCAAATGCGGTGTGTGCGCGAAGATCTGTCCCACCGGCGCCATCAACTATGAGCAGCAGGAAGAGATAGTCACCGAAGATGTCGGCGCGATCATCACTGCGACAGGTTACGGTCTCATGGATATAGAGAATTTCAAGGAATACGGCGCCGGACGGTATCCCGATGTCATCACGGGCATCCAGTACGAGAGGTTCCTGAACGCGTCAGGCCCGACATCAGGCCATATCATCAGGCCGTCGGATCATGAAGAACCGAAGGTTGTCGTGTTTATCGCATGCGTGGGTTCGCGCGACAAGTCCCTCGGCGTCCCATACTGCTCGAACTTCTGCTGTATGTACATCGCCAAACAGGCAATTTTGACGAAAGACCATATCCCCGATTCCCAGTCGTACGTCTTCTACATGGACGTGCGGTCGCCGGGAAAAGGCTACGATGAATTTACCCGCCGCGCCCAGGAAGAATACGGTGCGAAGTACATCCGCGGCAGGGTATCCCGGATCTACCCGAAAGGCAAAAAAATGGTAGTGCGCGGCGCTGACACGATGCTGGGCACCCAGGTGGAGATAGAGGCAGATCTCGTTGTTCTCGGCAACGCCGTCGTTGCGGCACCGGGAGCGGCACAGATGGCCGAGAAGCTCCACATCTCCTATGACACTTTCGGATTCTACGTCGAGTCACATCCGAAGCTGCGGCCGGTAGAAACGAACACGTCAGGTGTTTACCTTGCCGGTGCATGCCAGGGCCCGAAAGACATCCCGGCTTCGGTCGGCCAGGGTTCCGCGGCGGCCGCTAAGGTCCTGTCGCTCTTCTCGAAAGACATGCTCGAATCCGACCCGGCTATCGCCAATGTCAATATCAATACATGCGTGGGCTGTTACAAATGCGTTAAAACGTGCCCGTTTCAGGCCATTGTCGAAGATACCTTGAGAAGCGGCAAGAAGGTGGCAAAGGTTATCGAAACGGTCTGTGCAGGATGCGGTGTCTGTACATCCACCTGTCCTTGCGGCGCCATTCAGCTGCAGCATTTCACGGACAACCAGCTCTTAGCGGAGGTTAATGTACTATGTCAGAAGTAGCAGCCAAAGAACTGCGGATCGTTGGATTTCTCTGTAACTGGTGCTCCTACGGCGGAGCCGACACCGCTGGCGTCGGGCGCTTCAAGCAGCCTACGGACCTCAGGATCATCAGGGTCCCGTGCTCGGGCCGTGTCGATCCGATGTTTGTCGTGCGCGCACTCATTACGGGTGCGGACGGCGTTCTGGTCTCCGGATGCCACCCTAGGGATTGCCACTATTCCGACGGGAACTTTTACGCAAGGCGCAGGCTGGAAATGCTCAAAAGGCTCCTGCCGTTTTTGGGCATCGATGACAGGAGATTCCACTATACATGGGTTTCGGCCTCGGAAGGCGCGAGATGGCAGCAGGTCGTAACGGATTTCACCACGCGGCTCCACACGCTTGGCCCATTGCATAAAAAGTAAGGAGAAGGCACTTTGAGTACTCAGAAACTGAAAGAGATCATTAATAAGGTCTTACCCGACGTTGAGGCCGTCATAGCGTGGCAGGAAGGTTTCGACAAGCTCAATGTGACGCCGATCTTTATCACGTCCCCTGAGCAGGTCGACAAGGTAGTCTGGAATGCCGCGTGTGCCCAGAACCTCGCGAGCTATCTTCCCTCGCAGAAGAAGAAGGTTGCGGTTGTGGTGAAGGGTTGCGATTCTAGGACCATCGTCCAGTACATGCAGGAAGGGCTCATCGACAGGAACAACGTCATCATCATCGGGATGCCCTGCAAAGGCATCATCAGCAAAAAAAAGGTCCAGAAGGCCATTAACAACGAGCCAGTCGAAGAGATCACTTTTACGGACGATTCGATAAAGGTCAAGACCCCGTCGGGGGAGAAGACCCTTGCCATTAAAGACGTTTGTCCGAGCAAGTGTGCAACTTGTCAGTACCCGACCCCGATAATCTCCGACCAGCTCGCAGCGGACGCCATTCAGTCGGACAAGCCGGCCGGCGCCGTGTACGCTGACGTGGCGGAACTCGAAGGCAAGACCCTTGAAGAACGCTGGGCCTACTTTGCAAAAGAGTTCGACAAGTGCATCAGGTGTTACGCATGCAGGAACGCATGCCCGATGTGCGTGTGCCAGGACAGCTGCATCGCCGAGACGCGCGATCCGCACTGGATCACCCAGAGGCTTACCTTCGACGAGAAACTGATGTTCCACATGATCCATTCCCTGCACCTTGCAGGCCGGTGCGTGGAATGCGGTGAGTGTGAACGAGTGTGCCCGATGGAGATCCCCGTCGCGAAACTGAAAAAGAAGATAAACAAAGAGATGAAAGAACTCTTTGATTATACACCGGGAGTCAACCCCGAAGATAAACCGCCGATGTTCGTGTTTAACGTTGACGAAGCGAAAATCAAGGAGCATAAACTCTAATGGCTGACAAAGGATACCTACCGAAAGAGAAGATAAAGGAATTCGTCGAGGCCCTCGGTAAAGATGCAGCCGTGTACGCTCCGAGCCTCGAAGGGGATACGATCATCTTCCGTCAGTACACCCCTGACAAAGAGATCGCCCTTGACAGACCGGCCAACACGCCGCCCAAGGGAGCCATCTACCCTCAGTGCGAGACGCTGCTCAACTTCGAGTTCAAGAAGGATCAGGCGACCCCGGAAAAGATGGATATCGAGCTCAAAACGAACCTGGATTTCCCGAAGGCTTTCGTTTTTGGCGGGCGCCCCTGCGATGCGCGCGGTTTCACGGTAATTGACCGGGTTTTCATCAATCCCGAGGCATCCGACCCGTACTACCAGAAACGACGCGAAAACACCACGATCATTACAAAGTGCTGCAACGGTCCCTATGCAGGATGCTTCTGCGTGGGCGTAGGTGGCGGCCCGGCCTCGAAAGAGGGGTCCGATGTCGTGATGACCGAAGTGGATGGCGGATATTACATGGAGGCAGTGACCGATAAAGGCAAGGCCGTCATGTCCCTGCCGATGGTCCAGGACGGCGCGTCCTACGAGGCGAAGGCGAAAGAGGCCAATGAGAAGGCGACCGCCATGGTGAGAAACCCCTTCCCGGCCGATTCAGTCGACAAGGTTTCACCCGAATTGTTCGACAGCGCAGATTTCTGGGACAAGGTCATCGCCAAGTGCGTAAGCTGCGGTGCCTGCACATTCCTGTGCCCGACATGCTACTGCTTCAATATTACCGACGAACTGGCGATCATGACCGGCGAGAGGATCCGTACATGGGATTCCTGCATGTTCCAGCACTTCACCCTGGAGACGAGCGGCCACAACCCGCGTCCGATCAAAAACAAAAGATTCCGGAACAGGGTAGGGCACAAGTTCTACTACTACCCGGAAAAATATGAAAATGCTATTGCATGTACCGGCTGCGGCAGATGCATCAGGTACTGCCCAGTATCGGTCGATATTAGTGAAATAGTGGGTTACCTCAAAGACCCGAAGGCGGATCCCGCTCAGTGGGCCGCCGAAAAAAAAGACGCAAAGAATTAGGAGTGCGTAATGACAGGGAATCATAATCCATACCTTCCTGAACTGGCAACAGTTATCAAGGTAATAGACGAGACGCCAAACATAAAATCCTTCCAGGTCGTGTTCAATGACGCCGAAAAGATGAAGAATTTCACGTTTGAGCCGGGCCAGGTCGGACAGCTCTCCGTTTTCGGCGTTGGTGAATCTACTTTCGTTATCAACTCTCCGCCGACCCGTATGGATTACCTGCAGTTCAGTGTAATGAAGGCCGGTGAAGTTACCACCGCTCTCCACGGGATCTACGAAGGCGATATTATTGGGGTCAGAGCACCGCTCGGCAACTGGTTCCCCTATGATTTCATGAAGGGTAAGAACATCCTCTTCATCGGCGGCGGCATTGGTCTTGCCCCGCTGAGGACCCTTATCCTTTACATGTTGGATAACAGAGCGGATTACAAAGATATAACCATTATCTATGGCTCGAGGACGCCCCCTGACCTGTGCTATAAGGACGAACTGAAAGAATGGGAAGAAAGATCTGACGTGAACCTCATCCTCACCGTAGATAATGAATTTCCCGGATGGGATAAGCGGACAGGCTTCGTACCCACCGTCTTAAGAGAAGAGGCCCCAAAACCGGACAACACGATAGCCATCACCTGCGGACCCCCTATCATGATCAAATTCGTCCTTGAAGGCTTGGCGGATCTGAAGTTCCCGGATGAGAACATCATAACCACGCTCGAAGCAAGGATGAAATGCGGCATCGGCTTGTGTGGCCGCTGCAACCTTGGCCACAAGTACATCTGCAAGGATGGGCCGGTATTCTCACTCAAACAGCTCAAAGAACTCCCATCCGACGAATAACAAAGGCATCAGCAAAGTCAAAAGCCAGCCGGTGAACGCCGGCTGGCTTTTTTCGTGCGCCCGGCAGGGCGCACTGACCCGGAGGTGAAAGTCCTCCATGGGCCCTGAT
>Ga0172382_10002594_pt1 | contig 29891 bp, 26 predicted proteins | sample Leawel138RmetaG_FD_122245 | JGI IMG/M metagenome (GOLD analysis project Ga0172382, IMG submission 122245) | Leachate microbial communities from a municipal landfill in Southern Ontario, Canada - Leachate well 138R metaG | ecosystem: Engineered > Solid waste > Landfill > Unclassified | place...
GACCAGGAGGTCGCAGGTTCAAATCCTGTCTTCCCGACCATGATTTTCGCGGGTGTAGTTTAACGGTAGAACCACAGCCTTCCAAGCTGTTGACGAGGGTTCGATTCCCTTCACCCGCTCCATCTTATGAAAAAATATCGAAACCGTCTAGAACATCTAGTTTTAGGGTTTCTTTTTTATTTTACTGATGTGAAATAGTATTTTAATAATAATCTTTGCATACATAAAAAAAGATATAAGCTAAAAGATTTTCATAAAATCTTTTGCTGCCTACATCTTTTTTTCTTACACGTTTGAAAAGGAGTGTTTAACGTCTAAACCAGTATCCGCGAGATCGCCCACCACCACCAAAGATTTTAAAGCCACTGGATCCAAATAATGCAGGTATTAAGAAAGAAGAGGATCCTACGACACCAAAGACAATGAGGACAATCCAAACCCAAGTTGGAATGTTAGAAAGACCGGTTGAGCGCTCAGAAGGTAATAAACCAAAATATTCATATTGTTGGTCTAAATACTCAGATAAGAAAGAAACATAGTTATAAGAAACGTAATCGTAAACATTTAAATAAATAAATTCAAGAAAGGCAAAATATAATGACATTAATCTTAGGTCATAATCACTTTCACTCAAATCTGGATGATTGAAGTATAAGTCAATTAACTCAGATGCGTGAAATGCAGATAAATATCCAGATAGTTTTTCGCCAATTTCAATAACAATATCGGTAAAGACTGCATCTTCACCACTTTTATTAAAGAAAAGGACAATAAACAACCCCATGTTATTTTTACCAATGCCCCAGGCATTGAAAATATCGGTTGTATTAATGTCACCGACTTCACCAGCATAAGTTAAGACAACAACTTGTGCTCCATCAATTTTATCATCGACATAATCTTGTTCTGAGGAATCTTCATAAAGTTCATCACTATAATTAACAATGGTCCATTTGGTCGCATTTAAAAGAACGTGCGCATGATCGTTCACGTAAAATTCATCTGTTTGTTTAATGAGACCATCTTTTTGACATCCTAAAAGAAGGAAGCCAATAAAAAAGACGAAAAGAAGACCAAGGAGTCTTTTATAAGTGATGGCTTTCATGATTAATTAAAGGTTGGTAGTTCAGCGTTATAGTTTGGAACTTCGTATTGGGTTTTAGCTTGTTTACCACTTAAAAACATCTTGTTTGGAAATCTTTGGATGTGGGTGTTGTAGTCTCTAACACTGGCATTATACGCTCTAATTTCGTTAAGAACGGTATTGGTGGATGCTGCAAATTCACCCATGAAGCCTGAGTATAGGTTAACAGTGTTATATGAGCTAGGGTTGTCTTCCATATATGACAAGAGATTGACAAACGTAGAGTCGATCAGACCACCTGCTTCATCTGCAGCTGCAAAGTTCTCCGTACTAATGGCGTTGGCAAAGGCAGTTCTAGCATCACGAATGATACCCAAATAGCCACTCACTGTAGCATTTGCGCCTTGAATCGCATCGATGAACGCTGCAACTTTTTCATAACGGGCACCCATGGCCGCATGAACATCACCACGAATGTTTTCGATTTGGTTATTCATTTCGATTTCGCCATTATAGGAACGATACCAGATGGATGCAATCAAAGCACCAAGTAAAACGACAATGACAGAGAAGATGATGAGCACTTTTTTCATAACTTTTTATCCTTTCTGATGATTATTTTGAATATGCTATTATTATATATCGGTGTTATTTAAAATGAAGCAATTTTGCATTGTTTATTATAAATATTAATAAGAAGTGCTTTTCAAATGCCATTTAAGTCATCTAAAAAAAGATATGATTTAATTCATGATAAAATAAAAATAAATAAAAAATATGATAAAGGAGTAAAAAGATGAGCCAAAATTATGTCATATTGACCGATTCATGTAGTGATCTCTCTTTGACTCAAGTTCAAGAAATGGGCTTAGATGTCATCCCTTTAACGGTTGATTTTAAAGGACAATCGTATAAACATTATCCAGATGAACGAGCATTGAAAATAGTTGATTTTTATAATGAAATGCGGAATAAAGTAGTTGCGACAACAACTTTAATTAACGCAGCTGAGTATTTAGAGTTTTTTGAAAAACATTTAGAAGCAGGAAAAGATATTTTATATATCGCTTTTTCATCAGGCCTTTCTGGTTCTTACCAATCATCCATTTTGGCAAGAACTGAATTATTAGAAAAATACCCTGACCGTAAAATTATGATTGTTGACTCAAAGTCAGCTTCTATGGGCCAAGGATTATTGGTTTGGTATGCATACCAACAAAAAGCCAAAGGCTTAGATCTTGAGGCATTAACAAAGTGGGTTGAAGATAATAAATTAAAACTTTGTCATATCTTTACCGTTGATGATTTAGGGACACTCAGAAGAGGAGGACGCTTATCAACAGCGAAAGCTTTAATTGGCTCTCTCCTTAAAGTAAAACCCATTTTACATGTCGATGATGAAGGTAAACTCATTCCTATCGCAAAAGCGAGAGGAAGAAAGACATCACTTCAAAAAATGGTTGATTTAATTAATGAACAAATTATCAATCCAAAGGAACAAACTATTTTCATTTCCCACGGTGATGATGAAGAAGACGCCCATTATATCGGCACTCTAATTCAAGATCAAATCGGTGTTAAAGACATCGTTTATGGATATATCGGCCCCATTATTGGTGCTCATTCTGGACCCAAGACCATCGCAGTCTTTTACATGGGAAATCAAAGATAAAATAAGAACGGGGAATCCTTCCCCGTTTTTCTTAAAATGAATCATTTTTATATCCTGTTTTCTTATATCCTTTTGAAAATCATGTATAATAGAAGTAGATTGATTTTGGAGGTCCAAAATGATACGAAAGACAAAAATTATTTGCACCATCGGCCCAGCAACTGAATCCGCAGAAATGATTAGTAAAATCATTGATGCAGGAATGAATGTTGCGAGAATGAACTTTTCTCATGCCGATCACGATGAACATCTAAGACGGATTGAGACCATTCGCCAGGTGGCGAAAGAGAAGGGTCGTTATATTGGTATATTAGCAGATACGAAAGGGCCCGAAATTAGGACAGGTCTTTTTGAAAATGGTCAAGCTCAATTTCGTACTGGTGATATTGTCGAAATTCATCGAGATATGATCATGGGTAACTCCAAACGGTTTCATATTGATTGTGACGAATTATATGATGATGTCGTTAAAGGCGACTTTATTTTAATTGATGATGGGAAAATTAAATTATCGGTTATTGAAAATAAAAATGGTGTGATGCTTGCAGAAGTATTAAACTCAGGTGTTATTAAATCCCGCAAGGGAGTTAACGTTCCCACAGTAAAATTGTCGATGCCATTTATTTCCCAAAAGGATTATGATGATATTGTTTTTGCAGCTAATCATGATATCGACATGTTTGCTCTTTCTTTTGTTAGAAGAAAAGAAGACGTTTTAGAAGTTAGAAAAATTTTAGAAGAAGTTGGGAAACCCAATATCGAATTGATTTCGAAAATTGAAAGTCAAGAAGGTGTCGATAACTTAGATGAAATTTTAGAAGTTTCAGATGGAATTATGGTTGCTAGAGGTGATTTGGGTGTTGAAGTTTCCACACAGTTAGTCCCCCTTTACCAAAAACGAATTATTCGCCGTGCCAATGAAATGGGGAAACCTGTAATTACTGCAACGCACATGTTAGAATCAATGGTTACATCACCTAGACCAACACGAGCAGAATCATCAGACGTCGCCAATGCGATTTTAGATGGCTCTGATGCAATCATGTTATCAGGTGAAACTGCAGCAGGTGAATATCCCATTGAATCCGTTTTAACGATGGATACAATCGCCAAAGCGATTGAAAGTAGTATTCCATATGCAGAGATTTTAGAAAGAAATATTAAAACAAGTCAGCAAACGATTAACGATGCCATCGGTATCGCTGTTAGTCAAACAGCACTTTCACTACCAAAAGCAGAGCTTGTTATTGCTTTTACAGAAACAGGTGGGACAGCTAAACGAATTTGTAAATTTAGACCTGCAGTACCGATTATTGCGATTACAGATAGTTTAGAGACGGCTCATAAACTAACATATTATTGGGGTGTTTTCTCGGCTCTCCGTAATATTGTGACCGATTATTCTTTATACGATAAAGTTGCGATTGATGTCGCTCGTGATTTTGGTTATCGCTCAGGAACAACACTGATTATTACTTCTGGTTGGGCCCAACAGCATGGATCAACCAACACCTTAAGAATTATTGAAATTCCTTAAGAAAGATAGTTCATATTTAAAAGTCTTATCTAACAATAAAAAATAGTTTAAGAAAGCGAAAAACAGGGTGAATTTCACCCTGTTCTTATGTTATAATTAAAGAAAAGAAGGAGTGTTAAGATGCCAAAACCAGAATTAATTACCAAACTCGCTGAACTTGCCGTTAAAGTCGGTGCCAATGTTCAAAAAGACCAAGACGTTGTTATTAGCACGTCTGTTGAAACCAAAGTCCTTGCTAGGGAGATTGTGAAACAAGCTTATTTACAAGGTGCAAAACAAGTCCACGTCCTATGGCGCGATGAATTTGTCTCTCGCGACACACTGTTACACGCTAGTTTAGAAACACTAACTGATATTCCTGAGTGGTCCATCCAACGTTATCAACACTATGTTGATATCGGCGCAGCAATGATTTCCATTTTATCACCGATTCCGGGATTAAATAAAGATGTCGATGCGATGAAAGCTCAAAAAGCAGGCATAGCGATGCAAAAAGCCATTTCCTTTTACCGTGAACACACAATGGGGAACAAAGTCCAATGGACCATTGTTTCAGAACCCAACCCGATTTGGGCAAAACAAGTCTTCCCAGAATTAACTGAAGAAGATGCGGTTGAGAAACTGTGGGGAGCGATTCTTGATGCTTCACGAGTGACAGAAACAAATGATCCAATTAAAGAATGGGAAATCCATAATGAAAACTTGCTTGCACACAACCAAGTGTTAAACAATTATAACTTTAAACATCTCCATTTTAAAAACAGTTTAGGAACCGATTTAATTGTTGAACTTGTTCCAAATCACATTTGGGCAGGTGGTGGTGAAATTGCTGCTAATGGTGTTTATTTTAACCCAAACATCCCCACAGAAGAAAACTTTACTATGCCTTATAAATGGGGAACAAGAGGCCGTGTCGTCGCAACCAAACCACTCAATTACCAAGGTCGTTTAATTAAAGATTTCTGGTTAGAGTTTAAAGATGGTAAAGTTGTTGATTTTGATGCTGCTGAAGAAAAAGAAACATTAAGAAACATTTTAGATGCTGACGAAGGCAGCCGTTACATTGGCGAAATCGCTTTAATCAGCCACGATTCACCAATCTCAAATACAAACATCTTATTTTTAAACACGCTTTTTGATGAAAATGCATCATGCCACATGGCTTTAGGTCGTGCCTATCCAATGAATATTAAAGGTGGCTTAGAAGCAGACATTAAAACCTTAGAAGAGAAGGGCTTTAATAACTCAATCGTTCATGCTGACTTTATGTTTGGCAGTGAAGATATGGAAATTATTGGCTTGACACAAGATGGTCAAGAAGTACACGTATTTAAAAACGGAAACTTTGTGATTTAGGCTTCTTTTAAGAAGCCTTTTTTTAAGGAGAAAAAAATGGAAAGAATCAAAATTAAAGACATTTTAGATTATAAATTTATATCAGGCTTTAAGGCTAATCCCAGTCGGACTCAAGCTGCTTTTGTTGTCGCTAAAGCGCACCATGAAAAAAACAATTATCAACATCAGCTTTACACTTTTATCGATGAAAAAGCGAAACGCGTGTTGTCATTAAAAAAGGATAGTAGTTTTATTTGGGATAACGACAATACATTATTATTCCCTTATAAGAAAACGAAAGCAGAAGAAAAAAAGGTTACTGAAAAACATCAAATTTACTACCGATATGAAATTGAATCAGGAACTTTATCTCATGCCTTCACGCTTCCTATTTTAGGCGACGTTGTTAAAAATCTTGGAGATGATCTGTATTTAATTTCAGCGGTTTTAACTGCTCAAGAGCACGCTTTATACCAAGGTTCTGAAGAAGAACGAAAAGAAGTTTTGAAAAAACTAAAGGATGCACAACTGTATGAAGAAATCCAAGAAATCCCCTTTTACGGTAATGGAATGGGTTTTATTGCCAATAAGAGAAGACAACTCTTTATTTACAATCATACAAATGAACAATTAATCCCCATCGTTGATCCGGATTTTAATTTGATATCATTTGAAGTGTCTGCCGATTTAAAACAAGTATATTACACAGGAAAACAAGCACGAGCAGTACGTACTACAACAGCAAACATTTTTGTTTACCATGTTGATACTAAAACAACAGAAGTACTCTTTAAACAAGATACTCATAAAATTGGTCGCCTATTTTTGTTAGAAGATAAAATCATCGTTGAAGCATCAGAAATGAAAGAATATGGACTCAATCAAAACTTTGATTTTTACACGTTGAAAAACCAAGAGCTAATTCCTTTTAAATCGTATAGCCTTTCAACATATAACTCGATGGGAAGCGATGTGAGAAAAGGTGGAAGCCAACAAACTTTCATTTATCAAAATAAAATTTATTTTGTTAGAACCAACGATGATCACACCGAAATAATGACGTTAGATGCCAATAAGCAATTAGATGTTTTATTTGTCATGGACGGATCCATTGATGGATTAGAAATCATTAACGATCAAATTTATCTTGTTGGTCTTCATAAACAAAAACTTCAAGAAATTTATCGTTTGGAAGAAGGAAAAGTTAAACAAAAAACACGAATCAATGGTAAAGCATTAAAAAACAAATATATCGCTAAACCTAAAACGATCATCTCTAAAAATGCGATTTATGAAATTAAAGGTTTTGTCTTATATCCAAAAGATTTTTCACCTAAAGAAACGTATCCTCTTATTTTAAATATTCATGGCGGGCCCAAAACCATTTATGGTCAAGTCTTTTATCATGAGATGCAGTATTGGGCAAACGCAGGTTACATTGTCTGTTTCGCGAACCCAAGAGGTAGTGATGGTAAAGGGAATGAGTTTGCCGATATTAGAGGTAAGTATGGCACCATTGATTATGATGATTTAATGGGATTTTTAGATTTAGTTATTAAAAAAGTTCCTCAAGTTGATGAAAAGAATGTCTTCGTTACAGGTGGCTCTTATGGTGGTTTTATGACCAACTGGATGGTTGGACAAACAAGACGCTTTCGTGCAGCTGCAACCCAAAGAAGTATCACCAACTGGATTTCATTCCACGGAACATCTGATATTGGCTATTACTTTTCGAAAGACCAGGTTGATGGACATCCACTCACACATACAAAATTGTTATGGGATCACTCACCTTTAAAGTATGCTCATAAGATTGAAACACCACTGTTAATAATTCATTCTGATGAAGATTATCGATGCCCCATTGAACAAGCGATTCAGTTTTATACCATTCTTAAGGAAAATGGTTTAGATACGCGATTTGTCTGGTTTAAAGGTGAAAACCATGAACTCTCTAGAAGTGGTAAACCAAAAGCTAGAATTAAACGCCTTCAAGAAATTACAAGATGGTTTAACCAACACATTAGCAAGTAAGGCTGATAGATTGGCAATTATTTAAAATTAGTATATAATAGAATGTAGAAGAGGAGGTTGTTTTTAATGTGCTTTTTTAGAAGAAGAAGACTAAAGAAAAAGGAACTGCAAGAAGAACAAGTTGTCATGCAACAAGAAGCCCAAAAGGCAGAAAAGGGACCTGCAAAAGAAGCAAAACCTGTTGAAAAACCTGCAAAGGAAGAACAACCGGAAAAGCCGGCAGTCAATCCCAAGTACCACGTTTCACAAAACAAAGATGCGAAAAGTGAACATCATAAAAAGTGGCGCGTTCGCAAAGAAGGGTCTAACAAAACCATTAAGTATTTTGATACCCAAGCTGAAGCAATTGTGTTTGCTGAAGACTTAGCAGAAAAAAACGACACATCTATCGTTATTCACAAAATAGACGGAACCATCCGTAAACAAGATTACACAAAGAAGTAAGAAGCACATGCTTCTTATTTTTTTTCAATTAAATTTCAGATAATTTTAATATTGATAGATGGTTTTTTCAATACTAATTTATAAAGACAGATGAGACTTAAATGTGTGCTATAATGGTTTCGGTGATAAAAATGGTTAAAGTCTTATTTGTTTGTTTGGGAAACATTTGCCGCTCGCCCATGGCCGAAGGGTTGTTTCGTAAAAGAGTGAAAGATTTAGGTTTGGATAATATGATTCAAATCGAATCAAGAGGAACATCAACTTACACGGTCGGAAAACCACCACATCCAGGAACAAAAGAAGTGTTATTAGAACACGATGCTTTATTTGCAGATATGAAAGCAGAAAGAATTACGAAACAAGATTTCTCAATGTATGATTTTATTATTGGCATGGATGATATGAACATGCGTGATTTAAAATCTTTAGCTGGTCATCATATTCACAAGCTTTATAAATACCTTGAAATATGTGAGGATTGTAATGGCCGAGATATCGAAGATCCATATTATACCGGTCAGTTTGATGTTACTTACCAGGATTTAATGTTAGGTATTAATAAATGGATCGATATCTTTAAAAAACATGCCAATTTAAATTGACTTTTACCGCTCCTAAGGTTATAATAATGGGGCGTAATAAGGCCCTGTAGCCAAGTGGTAAGGCATGGCACTGCAAATGCTTGATCGTCGGTTCAAATCCGATCGGGGCCTCCAAAAAAATTAAAAACATCGGTTTTAACACTTTTTATTATCATTTAATTGTATTGTAGACCTATTGTTTATTATAAATTGTCGAAATTAACAAGAAATTACTATACATAAATAGTGATTTCTTGTTTTTTGTTATAAAAAGATTAGGTGTTGGACGGATTTGAAACTGTGTTCAAACAGATTTGAATAGGATTTTTAAAGGATAATTTGTTTTAAACTCTTATAATAGATCTATATAAATGACCTAAAAAGCCCAAAGTGGCTAACTTGGTCACTTTAATGTTGATTTTCACTTTCAAATGTTATAAAATATAATTGACCAAAAACGGTAATAGCGGCTAACTTGGTCAAAGGAGTGGTTTTATGATTATAAAAAGAGATAATTATTTAAACAAATTAATTAGTAGTAAACATATTAATTTAATTAAAGTGGTAACCGGTATTAGAAGAAGTGGTAAGTCATATTTATTGGACCCTATTTTCACTAATCATTTAAAAGAATCAGGTGTTAGAGAAGATCATATTATCAAAATTGATTTAGATGATATTTCTAATCATCACTTTCATGATCCAAACATATTGGATTCTTTTATTAGAGGGCAAATATTAGATACAAGTGTGTATTATGTTATTTTAGATGAAATACAACTTGTAACAAAATTTGAAGCACTACTTAATGGATTTTTAAAAATTCCTAATGTTGATGTATATGTTACTGGTAGTAATTCAAAGTTTTTATCCACGGACATAATTACTGAGTTTAGAGGTAGAAGCCAACAAATTAGAATACATCCACTATCTTTTAAAGAGTTTTACGAATCAAGTAACTTAAGTAAACATGAAGCATATAATCAGTATATTAGGTTTGGCGGTATGCCACTTTTGAATTCATTTAATAATGAAGAAGAAAAAGCTAAATATTTAAAAGATTTATTTGAACTAACTTACTTTAAAGATATTGTTGAAAGAAACAATGTCGAAAGAGATGATGTGTTAGAATCACTAACAAGAATACTGGCCTCATCTATTGGATCATTAACTAGTGCGAGAAGACTTACTAACACCTATAAAAGTAAAGGTAATAAGGAATTATCTCACAATACTGTTATTTCATATCTTAAGTATTTAGAAGATTCTTTTTTAATCGAAAAAGTAGATAGATATGATATCAAAGGTAAACGATACATCGAACAAACTTCGAAGTATTATTTTACTGATGTTGGTCTTAGAAATGCTATATTAAATTTCAGACAACAAGAAGAAAATCATACTATGGAAAACTTAGTATATTTAGAACTTATAAGAAGAGGTTATAATGTCGATGTTGGAATTGTTGAAGTAAGAGAGGAAGGTAGTAGAAAACAGCTTGAAGTTGATTTTGTTTGTAATCAAAGTTATAAAAGATATTACGTACAAGTTTCACTTCATTTGGATACAAGAGAAAAAACTATTCAAGAAACAAGGCCATTTTTAAATATAGATGATAATTTTAAAAAAATAATAATTGTTAAAGACAATATAACTCCATGGATAACAGAAGAGGGAATATTAGTTATTGGAATAATTCAATTTTTATTAGACTCAAATAGTTTGGATTTATAATTAAATAAAATAGTAATGTGACAATGATACAACAAACGATACAATAAGTGATAAAAATGTGATAAAACAAAATGACATTCACAATAGCAAATTGACATTTATCTTAGGGAGAAGTATCAATATGCAAAAGAAAAAATTTGTTGTTAGTAAAGCAACATTAATATTTGTTATGCTTTTCTCTTTTCTAGCAGGTTTTATTTTTGGAGATACAAACAATTCGGAAAGCTTCTTTACTAAAGGGCTACTTATTAGAGCCGTTATTGTCGCGATAATTGGTGGTTCAATCGTCGCTCTTGTCTCATATTTGCAATACAAGAAGAATAATAATTCTGAAAAATAACACTATTTAAAAGTATTAGTTTTTTGAAGTGACACATTAAACAAGATTTAATGTATTACTTTTAAATTGATAATTAACCACCTGAAAAAATATCTTCACTCAAATTACGAATGAAGACATTCTTTTTATTTTTCCTCTAATTGAAACTCAATGAAGAAAACACCAATAGAGATAGATTAATATAGTTATATTTGTTATAATAAAAAGTGTAATTTAGGAGGTCATTATGGAATTTCAAATGTGGAGTCTTTTTCATTACATATTTATTATTAGTCCGTTTGTTGTATCAGTTTTACTTTATTTTTTCACTAAGAACAATTCATATGAGAAAAACAGAAAAATTGGAACGATTCTTTCAATCATGTGTGTTGTTATATTAATTTTAAGGAATGTAGAAATATATGTGGTTAATGGCAAAATCAACCCTGAATTATTTCCCTTTCAAATTTGTCATTTTGCTAACTTTGTTCTCTTAGTTGCTTTTTGGAAAGATTCAAAAACAATGTTTATCACTGCTTTTTGTTTCAATCTACCTGCGGCAATGTTAAGTATTGTTTTTGCGAATAGCTTAGAAAACTACGTAACCATTTTAAATTTTAGAGGATTTGCCTATATTGCTGGCCATTTATTAATTGTTGCCTTAACCATTTGGGCTTATACAATGAAATTTGTCGATGTTAGAAAGAAAGAAGTTATAAAAAGTGCAGCCTTTATTTTCACTTTATTTATTTTATCAATTCCGATTAATAACCTGTTTAACTCTTTAATGCCAGGGTTTAGTTCGAATTACTTTTACACATTAGTTCCAGAAGGTGGAACACCTTTAGAAATGTTTTATAATTTTGGCAGTGAGATCAGTTTCTTAGGAATGAAGTTTAATCCAATTTATATTATTTTAACTATGATCATTGGCTTTGTGGTATATTTATTAATGGTGTTTTCTATTTCAATTCCTAATTTGAAAAGCAGATTAAAAACAAGCTCGATTTAGAATAACAATCAACCTTAAAACACCTACAGCTTGCAGGTGTTTTTTGATATGGAAACAACGACTAAAAAATGGTATACTTAAAGTGCAAAAAACTTATTTTATGAAAGGGAATATAAATGAAAAGAGAACCAATTTTTAAATTGACCGATATGTTTCTTGGTTTGAATACACTTATCTTTTTTCTATTGGCATTTTTTGGCTTTAAAGAAAATATTGTTTATTCACTTGTTTTTTTTCGGAATCACTTTGTTTAATCTTTTCTATATGATTCAAAGTATTCAATTACGACGCAAATTTAACCGTTTAAATGAGAAGAAACTAATGACAGAACTTGAAATTGAAGAAAAAATTAAATCTGAAGAAAAAATTGATTTGAATTATATAAAGCAAGTGATGTTAGAAAGAAGAATAGAAGCAGAAATAACAGAAGGATTTCCCAATGCAAAAACAATTAAGAACGCGTACATTCCTAAAGCAAGTGGTGGATATAGTGAAATTGACTTAATTGCTTTAACAGAAAAGGGCATTTTCATCATTGAATCAAAAAATCTTACAGGAAAAATAACTGGATCTTGGAAAGATGAAAATATTTTTGTTGAACACCCAGGTGGACAGACATTTACATTAATGAATCCAATTGATCAAAATACGAGACATTTTCAAGCGTTAAAAAACATTCTCGGATTTAAAAATGATTACTTCAGAAACATTGTTGTTTTCGGAGATAATTCATATATTTCAGACTATCGAGATATCCCCTTTTTTGCGCGTATTTGTAAAGTTGACCAGTTGATCAAAACAATGAATCACCTTGCTGATAAATTTAATGTGGAACTTGCACAGCATCAAATTGAAAACATTTACGAAACGCTCATTGAATTTGTCAAAAAAACAGATGAAAAAGAGCGAGAACATATTAAAAATATCCAAGAATTTGTAGAATAATTAAAGATGAGTTCACACTCATTTTTTTTATCAATCTAGAAAGAAAATTTCTTTTAGCAGGTTTTAAAAACTTCATTGTATAATAAAACTATAAACTTCTCAAAAGGAGCCCCATATGCTAAATGAAAAGTATAACCACCAACTATCGATGTTTGATGGATTACACCTTTTAACCCTCGCTTTTTTCCTTGTTGTTATCACGCTCTTTTTTCTTTTCAGAGAGAAAATAAAAAGTGAACGATTTGAAAAAGGATTTAGAATTACCCTTGGCTTATCTCTTCTTATTATGGAAACTCTCTTCCACATATGGATTTTTAGTCGCGGAAGTTATAGTCTTTCAATGATCCCCTTGACCGGTTTTTGTGCCATGACTAACTGGCTAACAATCTTTACACTACTAACAAATAAAACCCAATATTTTAAATACTTAATTTATTATGCGATTACCGGCGCAATCCTTTCTTTAGTCTTTGTAGATATCTCCTTTGCAATCCCTCATTTCCGTTATTTTCATTATTTCTTCGTTCATTTTGGTTTTCTTCTAGCCGCTCTTTATTACTATTTCACCAACAAAATTACCATCACTCACCGAGATGGACTTCATGCATCCATTGCTCTTTTCATCTACACATTACTCATCTTGATTGCTGATCTTATTGTCAAAGAAAACTGGTTTTATTTAATGGAAAATCCGCTTAAAGAACTTTCTGATGCTTTTGGTCTCCCTCTTTATACCATTCTTTGGATTATCGCTGTCATTATTATGACAGCAACATGGCACTTTTCGCTCTATTATTTTCAAGAGAAAATCCTTTTAAGAAGCCAAAAAGACTAGTTTTATAAAAAATATAATTTAACTTAATATTGCTAATTATTTGAACCTCAAAACAAGAAACACGAAACAAATGAAAAAAATAGTGATTCTTGGCTTGGGGTCTTTTTAGTATAAAAAGAAGGATGTAGTTCGTTTTTCTTGCATAACGATAGAAAAGTGATAAAGTGCGATTAACTATAAAATGAATAAATATCTTGAAAAACTAAACTATTTGATAGTCAAACCTTATTTGAAAAATCAAACCATGGAGGAATGAATTTATGAAACTAATTTTTAAGAAGTTGTTCGTGATGGTTGCTGTGATAGGCGCTATCTTTCTTCTTGCTAGTTGTAGTAAGAAAACATATAGCCTAGAACTACCAGAACACGTGACGGCAAACGTCGAAAGTTATAACGCCATCAAAAACAACGCCCTTGTAACCCTCACTATCACGGTGCCCGAAGGCCAAGAATTAATCTCTCTAAAGGTAAACGGTGAAGAAGTAGAAGTGGCTAATAACCGTTACTCTTTTAGAATTAAACAAAACACAGTCGTGACTGTGACTTTTACTGAGTTAGAAAATAGGTATTCACTCACCTTACCCTCTGGGGTGACGGCTGATGTGAGTAGTTTTACCGACATCTTAGAAGACACACCCATTACTCTAACTGTTTTACCACCAGCCAACAAAAGGCTAGAAACGTTAAAAGTAAATGACGCCACCGTCGTTGTCACAAACAACAAATACACTTTTAACATTACTCAAAACACAGTTGTCACTGTTGTCTTTGTTGACCTCACTCCAGTAACAACAACTTACATCTTGAATCTGCCAGAAGGTGTTGTTTCAAACCAAAACGATGACTTTGCAGTTTCGGCTAACACGAGTGTTACGTTAACCATTACTCCTCCTGCAAATCATATCTTAAACCAGTTGTTAATCAATGGTACACCTGTGGCAGTTACAAACAACCAATATACCTTTGTTATGACTGAGGAAACAGATGTTTCTGTCTCCTTTACTGAGATCCCACCGACTGTTACCACCTACAGCTTAACACTACCACCTACCGTAACAGCGCCAGACATTACTAACCTCAATGAAATTCCTGAGGGGACAACTATAGTTTTAACCATTACACCACCAGAAGGTAAAGTCATCGATAGCTTTAAAGTGAATGGCAATGAAGTTGCTGTTGTCGGGAATGCCCATCAGTTTGACATTACGGGAAACACTGTCATTACCGTAACCTATAAAGACAGAGCTGGCGAAGTTAACTGGGAAGAAGTCAATCCAGTTATGAATGCTATGATTATTAGCGGATTCAACTATGAAATTTATCGCGAAGGAACGTTTGACTTTACAAGTATCGTTACTGAAAACGAAACGGTCTTAACATCTACATTCTTATATCGCTACAATAATAAACTCGACATGACCAATGGATATATCAGAAGAGAACACGCTCCAACATTTGTTGAAGAAGTGTTGATCAACCCTATGTTTATTTTAAAGACACAATATACGACATTCACGGTAATGTGGCTAGCACTGATCGAACCGTTCAATTGTGGGATATGAAAGCTCAAGCACTAGAAACCTTTGGTTTCTCCTTCCTCATGCCTCATTTGAGTGGCTTCGATTCATTTTATATGCCAACAGGTCCTTATAGTGCTAATGAATTTATCCATCAAGCATTTTTAGAAATCCTTCTTGATATGGCAGCTTTACCAAGCGCTGAACAACCGTTCACCATTTATGAAAAAGAAGGGGATTATAAACTTGTCTTAGCGTTGAACCATGTGAACAATCAAGAATATCAAGAAATCTTTAAAGCCTTTGATTTTTTAGACATGTACTTTATGAATGGCACTTATGATTTCACGATTGAGATGATTTTCGTAAACAATCAAATTGACCGTTTAACAGTGTCTTTTGAAAACTTCTTCCAAACCATTGAACAAACACTTGTTTATACCAACGAAACGATTGAGGCCCCAACAGACTTAGGATCTTACGTGAAAAACTTTACAACATCAGCAATCACTCTTCATATTGGTGATGAAGTCATCACAACCATTTTAGATCACTACAACATCGCTGATTTTGTTGGTGTTGGTGCCTTTGGTGAAGAAGTCCACGAACTTGTGATGCATTTATTTACCCCTTATGTTGAAGGTAAAGTCGTTGAAGGGTACTACTTAGATGAACAACTGACGATTAAAGCTGAAATCACCGATTTCTTAAATGACATTGATCTTTACTTTAAATGGAAAAACCCAGCATCTCTTGAAACCATTATCGAAAACTTCTATTTCTCTGATGGTGGTAAAACATACCTTTCCATCTTAGGTGTTGTCGAACAATCGCTTTACTTCGAAGGTGAAGAAGGGATTGTCTTTAGCCAAGGTGAAGATTATTACTATTTTGATGTTGCATCTTATCAGTTATTTGAAATTACCTTAGAACCTACTGTCGTTGCGACTGTATCACACGAAACTTGGGACTACAGCTCACTTGATACCCTCCTACAAGGCTTTGAAAACAACATTTCAATCACACCAAAGCATAATTATGCACATAAAAAATGGGCTGATATTGTTATCTTTAATGAAACCGGTCTTTTAATGGGAACGGTGGGCTACGGCGTCCTACCGGATATTTATATTAAAAATCCAAATGGCCTTGATTTCATCGCAACCTACGATGCTATCGTTACTGCATCCTTAAATCCTGAAATTGATGAAATGGCGTATTACCAATTACTCACTTGGGACTATTTCCAAGATATTCGTACCCTTGAAGATGATATGTTCTTCCTCGTTCATTTCATGTCCGGAAGTTCATCTTACATGACATTGAAAAAAATGAAGGACAATGGTTTAATCGATTATATTTTACCAAGTGAAGATAACAGCTACACCTTTACTTTGATTGAAAATGGCATTTCAAGCATCTTTAATGAATATAAGTTTTATGATAGTCAAAAAGGTAAAATTGTTGCGGTGAAAGGAAGCGGTGATTACGAGTATTTAAACGATATGGTCGCTCTTCCTGAAATCATTAACGATCATGATTTCTTAGATGCTGTTGGTTTTTATGTCAATGATCTGTATGATGTTGATACGCTTCAAGAGCTTAAAGATCTTTCAGTATTTGATAAAGTTTTAATTTTATCTAATCGTTATGACTTAAAACCATACGCAACTTTACTCAGTGACTTAGACACTAAAGGTAATATCATTATTCATGGTTATTATTATGACATTTATTATAAGATTAACGCAGATTATTTCCTTCTCCATTTGAGCGGTGTCTATGATGATGTGATTTTATCAGTAACAGATACTGAATTTAAAATGTATAATGCCAATCAATATATTGAAGTCGGTTTAGAAAATATTGACCTCTTCGCATTTAACAGCCGTGTGATCTGGCCAATGTTTGGTTACAATTTCAGTCAAGATGAACTAGATGCTTTCATCCGGCTACTAGATGTCTTTTCTAATCAAGTCCCACATGAAGTTATTGATGGCAAGTATGAGTTTGACAACGATTCAACTGTTTACTTCGAAGTAGGGCGGATGTTTATTGACAGTGGTCCATACGTCTTTGAAATTACCTCAACTGAAGAACTTGTTTCTAACATTTACGATACTACTAACTATAACAACATCATCACGATTAAAAGTGACCATAAACCCGACATCGTTTTAAAATCTGTAGACTTTGATGGTATTATTTATCCAAATGGAACGATAAACTATACAGATTACATCTTAGTTGAATTTTATGAAATTATTGAAGATGTCCATGAAGATGATCCTTACGATGTCTTCTCTTATGCAGGTGGTGTTCTTAATCTTTATGCAGATTTTGCTAAAGCAGTTAGTGTTGAAGAACTCGGCGAGAAATTTTTAACAAATGATAAATACATTTTGCGAGGATTAGATTCTGAAATTAAAGTTGTCAAAGATGAAGCTGTCTATATTTACATTGAAGAAGAACTCGTCTATTATTTAGACACTGTTAATGAAGCAGCTTACGAATTTATTGGTGACACCTTATATCGCCTCTTTGAATATGAAGCCATCTTCAATTATGATACATTCTTCCAAAACTTAAAAGCTGAAGACTTCATTTCAAATGGGGTAGATAGATACTATTATAGTGGCATTTATCCATATCTTATGTGGATGGATCTATACTTTGATAATGAAACCATTGAACTGAATGTTGGTCCTGCATCTTATAACAGCTCATACACGTTTGTGGATGAAGACTTTATTGCACCTGGCATTAATGTAGGAACAGCTGTTGATGAAGAAATTGTGAAAACCTTTATCCATCCTTGGGTCGATTTTGTTGATATGAAACATTCTGCAGAGGCATGGCTCTTATCATTTGAGCTCACCTCAAACACTGGCCAAACCTATTACTACGACTACAATGAATTTAATTTAAAATATGAAGCATACTTCAATATGGATGGCTTTAATTCAACACTCGTCTACGATATAGGAGATGGTCTTGTAACTGTTCTTTTAACGGATCTCGGCATTTATATTTATAATACGGATGTTGATGCTGTTTTAATTTCGACAGACACAGGCCAAGCCTTTAACTTATATGAAATCGATGCTCTTCCAGTAGGTGAATTTGGCTTTAGCTTCATCACGGGCTGGACTGTGTATGGTGAACCCGTGGATCTGGAAGCCCTCCGTGATGAGCGTGAGTCGAATGAGATTTTCATTTTACCTGTTATCGAATACATGACAGTTTTAGAAGCGGTTGATCAAATTCAAGAGAAACTGTACCTCAAAGTAAATTTCTTTTCCCAAGCCATGAGTAGTTGGGGCACATACTATTATGATTACGAAGATGATGTTGCTTACTTTGAAGCTTGGAGTTCACCTTATCCATGGACCGTTACATTTGATGATGATCAAATTACCATTACCGAAAGAGATTACAGTTTTATCACAACAGTAGATACATACAATTTAGATATTGATCCTTACGATCCTGGTCTACCATTTAATTACTTTAATGAAGTGATTCAATCAATGGTTGAATTAAGAGCATTTATTAACGAAGACTTTGTTATTGAATCAAGCAATCCATTTGGCTACACCTTCTTCGAAGATGGCAATAGATTTGCAGCCTTTGGTGAGTATGCCTTCTATATCCATGATGGTCTCTATAGTACTGAACTTTGGATTCTTGACACGAAGCCACAAGGATAATTAAAGCTTAATGAAGAAAAGGGCTGTTCCTTAACAGCCCTTTTTGTTGCATGAGTATATCGCTTTTGATACCTGTCAATAAAGACTATAATATAGACGAATTGGAGGAATATTTATGAAAAAACTATGGATCGTTTTCGTTTTGATGGTAACCACCATCACCTTAGGTGCATGTCAAAGAAGTGGTGATGTTTTAAGGGTTGGTATGGATCTTCAATACCCCCCATTTGAAACCATCGATAACCGGAAACCGGAAGGCATTAGTGTTGATATTGCCTTTGCCCTTGGGGAATACTTAGGAAAAGAAGTTGAAATCGTAAACACAAACTTTTCCGCATTAATCCCTTCACTAGAATCAGGAGAAGTGGATGTCATTATTTCATCGATGAGTATTACTGAAGAAAGAGCGCGTGTCGTTGATTTTAGTGAACCGTATTTATATTTTCAAATTATTTCGTTGGTCAATAAAAACTTTGCCCAACAAAATCAGTTAACTGAAGATTCAACAGTAGAAGAATTGCTTGCCCTCGAAAACATTCGTTTTATTGGTTTAGCATCTCAAGTCAGTTCATCGATACCAGCTTCATATAACAAAGAAGTTAAACAAGCAACATCGATGTCAACTGCCATTGAAGACGTTGTTCAAGGTGGTAGTGATATTTTATTAATGAGTGGAAACCCGGTTGCGGATGCACGCAATAAAAACCCCGAAACAACAATGATTATTTGGGATAGTTTTATCGCTTCACCAATTGGGATGGCCCTTAAAAAAGGCAATACAGAATTACTCGATCAAATCAATGCGTTTATCGCGACAATGGCAGAAGAAGGCGGTTTATACGATCAATTAACAGCGAAATACGATGAGGAAATTCGCGCCATTTTAGGAGGTAGAGGCTTTGAGTTCTATCTTCAAGAGTAAAGCGTTCGCTTATGTCCTCGCCCTTTTAACATTACTCGCTTTTCTCGCCTTTATTATTTTAAGACAACGAAGTGGTTTTGAACTCGATGTGGTGAAACCTTATACAAGTATGTGGGTGAGTGCCTTTTTCAAAACCATCTTTATCTCTTTAATTACCTTAGCTGGAAGTTTAGTGTTAGGTTTTATCTTTTACTTGTTATCAATTTCAAAGATTAAATATTTTAATGCCTTAATCGACCTTTTTACAGAAGTCGTTTATGGAACGCCGCTTTTAGTTATGGTGGTTGTCACAGCATTTTTAATTGGTCCTGCCTTTGGTTCTTATAACCGGAATGTTTTAGGCGTTTTAGCGCTTATCTTTTACATGTCGCCATTTATGAAAAATATTTTTAAAAGTGCAATTTTAAGTATCGATGAAGAACAGTACTTAGCGATGGAAGCCTTTGGCTTTACGACCTATCAAAAATATCGCTATATTATTTTACCTCAAGTCATTAGAATTTTAATGCCCCCATTAATGAATAACCTATCTCTTATTATTAAAGGGAGTGCGCTTCTCAACGTGTTAAGTTATGAAGAACTCTTTTACGCAACCGTCGTTATTCAATCGAAGACGTATGCGTTTGTTGAAGGTTATTTAATTATGTGGGCCCTCTACTTAGTCATCACCATTCCTTTAAGTAACTTTGCAAAACTGATTGAAAGGAAGTGGGCTTTATGAAAATCGAATTAAGTAACTTGACCCATATTTATGATCGTGTCGTTATCGATGATTGTACCCTTGATATAGATGGCTATCAAAGTATTGCCGTCATTGGTGTCAGTGGAAGTGGAAAATCGACACTTGTTCGAATCCTTTCTGGTCTTGAAGCTCCAACGATGGGAACAGCTAAAGTCAACGGTCTTGAAGTTCACAGCGAAGAACATAAAAAGAAAATTGGCTTTGTTTTTCAAAAACATAACCTTTTCCCTCATCTCACTCTTAAAGAAAATATTACTTTAGTTTTAGAAAAAACCCGCGACTACTCCAAAGCAGAAGCTCAAGAAAAAGCGACCTTTTACTTAGACCTCTTACACTTACAAAACCAAGCAAATAAACTTCCCAAGCATGTCAGTGGGGGAGAAGCCCAACGTGCCTCACTCGCAAGAGCATTAAGTATTGATCCTGATTTTATTTTCCTTGATGAGCCGACATCCTCTTTAGATCCTATTTTAACAGATGAGGTTTTAAAGGCGGTTGAAGAATTGAAAGGATTAGGTAAAGAATTTCTCTTTATTACCCATGTCATGAGTTTTGTTAAAGATTTTGCGGATTATGTGATTTACATGGATCAAGGTGTTATTAAAGAGCACGGTGAACCGAGTATTTTAACAAATCCTAAAACCCAATCATTAAAAGAATTTATGGAGAAAGTAAGATGAATGAACATTTGATAAAAAGTGCTCTTAGAGCCAATGAAGCAACGCTAGGTTTTCACTGGATTTATGACCGTGAATACTTGCTCGCTTTAAGTCAAACCCAGTCATTACTCAATCAAGCACCTGCTAAGGAACATTATGAAAAAGCGAATTTAAGCTTTTTTGCCTATGAACAAATAGACCAGTTTACAGTCCAAGGGCATATCTTAAAATGGCTTTTTAAAGCCGTTAGAGAAAATAAGAATTTGACAAAGGATGAATTTAAAGCCATCTTATTAAAACAGTTTATGCCTGGGGGCCACTACACGAGTTATACAGAGTCATACATTAAAAAAATGGTCTACAATGAACTCGCAAAAGGGTTTAATCAACCTATAATCCCCATGGATGATGATCAACTGCCAGCCTTTATTCCATACATGGTTTTTAAATGGCTCAAGTCAAATGAGGTTGAAGTAGACGTGCTTTCTAAAGCGCTGGAATTTGCTAGTTTATTTACCAATCGAAAAGAATACGAAGACTACTTTAAGATGCTAGATAAAATTATTGAAACAACGACCGTAAGCGACATCCCTGGTGGCTTAAAAGCTGCCATACCTTATGCGCCAAAAGACCAACAAGAAAACTTAAAACAAGCTTTTTTAGTTGAAGATAGCGAATTCTTTATTAAAAATTATTCAGGGACGGCTTGTAACTACCATGAAGCCATCTCCCTCATTTATTACATTTTGATTCATACGAGAGGCTACCGTGAAGCAGTGGAACTAAACGTTCGTTTGGGTGGCGCCTCAGCAGACAGAGTGATGCTTCTCGCATTTTTATATACTTATATCGAAATCAACAGTGAAGAACCAGACGGATAAAAGAAAAGGCGCATTGGCGCCTTTTGTGTTATTTAGTTTGTAAATCCTTGTATTTTAAGATTGGTTGACGTACAGCTTTGACTTCATCCAATCGACGAACGATGGTGTGATGTGGAGCTGTTTTGACAATGTCTGGTTGTGAAATTGCTTCCTCCGCAACTTGACGCATAATTTGAATAAAATCGTCTAAAGTGTCTTTTGATTCAACCTCAGTCGGTTCAATCATCATCGCTTGTGGGAAAATCAAGGGGAAATAAATTGTAGGTGCATGATAACCGTAGTCGAGTAAGCGTTTAGCGATATCTAATGTTTTCACACCAGTCGATTTATCTTTTAACCCGTCAAAGACAAATTCATGCATCGCATGACCTTGAAGCGGTAATTCATAAACATCCTTTAAGGATTCTTTAATATAGTTGGCGTTTAAGACCGCAAGTGGACCCACTTTACTTAAATGTTCTTTTCCTAATGTTCTTAAATAAACATAAGCGCGGATATAGACACTGGTGTTTCCATAGAAAGTACCTAATTGTCCGATTGTATCTTCGGGCTTTTTAAATGTATAACGATCCCCTTCTTTAACAACCATTGGGTTGGGAAGAAATTCAACGAGTTCAGCAGTGACACCAACAGGACCAGAACCAGGACCACCACCACCGTGGGGGGTGGAGAAGGTTTTATGAAGGTTAATATGGGTAATATCAAAACCCATTTCACCGGGTTTCGCTTTTCCTAGAAGCGCGTTTAGGTTGGCGCCATCGTAGTATAAGAGGCCACCAGCACCGTGGACTAAATCAGCAATTTCAACGATGTCTTTTTCAAAAACACCTGCTGTGTTTGGGTTCGTTAACATGAGTCCAGCAATTTCATCAGATAAAACTTCCTTAAGAGCATCAATATTTACCGTTCCATCGATGTTTGATTTAATTTCAACAACGTCAAACCCAGAAACAGTCGCAGATGCAGGGTTTGTTCCATGTGCTGAATCAGGAACGATAATTTTTGTCCGTTTTAAATCATTGCGTTTTTCATGATACGCTTTAATAATCATTAAACCAGCAAGTTCTCCGTGAGCTCCAGCAAAAGGATTTAAAGAATATGCTTTTAAGCCAGAGACTTCGGCTAACATTTCTTGAGTTTCATAATAAATTTGTAAAAGACCTTGAATAGTTTCTTCAGGTTGTAAAGGATGAATTTGGGAAAACCCTGATAAAGTTGCAAGTTCTTCGTTAATTTTTGGGTTGTACTTCATTGTACAAGAACCGAGCGGATAAAATCCGGTTTCAACGCCAAAGTTTTTTTGACTGACATTGGTATAATGACGAACAACATCAAACTCTGTTACTTCTGGAAGTTCCGCTTTTTTAGCTCTCATTAAATGTTGTGGCAGTTCAACAGAAGCAAGGTTTTTCGGTTTATATTGATAACCGATGCGACCTTTTTTAGACAAATCAAAAATTAGTTTATCGTATAAGATTCTCATTTGAAAGCCACCACCTTTTCTACGAGCTGATCAATTTCTTTTTGTGAACGCTTTTCAGTGACTGCAAAGAGAGCTTTTTGACCATCTAAAACGAGCGGCCCTAAAATGCCATCATTGAGAAGTTCTTCATTGAAACGCTCTAAATCAAAATTCGCTTTTAAAACAAACTCATTAAAGAAAGGTTGCTCATAAACAGGGGTGAATTTTTTGGTTTTGATTAATTCATTATATAAATAATGTGCCCCACGCATGCTTTCTTCAGCAAGCTCAACAAATCCTTCTTTACCAACGAGAGATAGGTAAATAGTGACTGCTAGCGCATTTAATGATTGGTTAGAACAAATATTAGAATTCGCTTTTGCTCGACGAATGTGTTGTTCTCTAGCTTGAAGAGTTAAGACAAAAGCACGACGGCCATCGACGTCTTCAGTGACACCACAAATGCGGCCTGGCATTTTTCTTACTAACTGATGTTTGGTTGCTAAATACCCAATATAAGCACCACCAAATGCCATCGGTAAACCTAAGGATTGAAGTTCACCGGTTGCGATATCCGCACCCCATTCGCCCGCTGATTTAACTAAAGCAAGCGATTGACCTTCTTGGTTAATAATGAAAAGACCGCGGTGTTCATGAATCATATCGGCAACGCCAGTGAAATCTTCAACGATGCCGTAATAGTTTGGGTTTTGAACGATAAGTCCCATTTTATCGCTATGGTTTTCTTTCACAAAAGCAAGATCAGTGACGCCATTTTTCTCAGGAACAATGACCACAGTTAGTTGACGATAACGAGCATACGTTTGAATGACTTCAATGGTTTTTGGATGCATCGTGGCACTCACTAAAATGTGATCTTTACGTGTTTCTGAATGAGCCATAAACATTGCTTCAGCGGTTGCAGTAGAACCATCATACATCGATGCATTAGAAACAACCATTTGTGTTAATTCACAGACCATGGATTGGTATTCAAAAATATATTGTAAAGTCCCTTGAGCAACCTCAGGTTGATAAGGGGTATAAGATGTTAAAAATTCTTGACGAGAAAGTAAAGCTTTGACGGCACTTGGAGTGTAATGATCATAACTACCTGCACCTCTAAAAATAATCAGCTCTTTATTTTTTTGAGCCAACTTGTGCATATGGTTCGTGAGCGTCAAATCATCCATCGCCTCAGGAATTTGATAACTTTGTTTTAATTGTAGTGATTTAGGAATCGCACTAAACAAATCATCTAAAGACGATGCTTGAATGCGTTCAAGCATCGCTTTAATTTCTTGTTCGGTATGTGGTAAATATTTTTGCATTTTATTCTTCTCTGTAAGTATTGTGATCGAGTAAAGCAGCGAGTTCGTCTTGATTTTCAAGTTCGATTTTAATAATCCAGCTGCCATATGGATCTTCGTTTATTTTTTCAGGTTCTGATTCCAAATCACTATTTACTTCTAAAACAGTTCCAGAAACAGGGAGGTATAAGTCAGAAGCAGCTTTGACAGATTCAACAGCGCCAAAAGCTTCACCTTTCTTAAACGTGTCGCCTACTTGTGGTAAATCGATAAAAACAACATCGCCTAAAGTTTCTTGAGCATAATCAGAAATCCCTACGGTTGCGACATTGCCTTCCACTTTTAACCATTCATGTGATGGTGCGTACAATAATCCTTCTTTAATCATTATTAACTCCTCCTATTTATTAATTTCTATGATAAAATTTTCGATCTCTTAAAACAGCTTTGACGCGGCGGTTACGAATGGCGATTTCAACTTCATCACCAAAATTTCCGACATCTTTTTCAATTAAAGCAACCCCAATAGGGTGCTCATAATCGGGGAGTAAATAACCTGTTGTTACAACTCCAATTTGTTCCTCACCTTTAAAGACTAAATAGTCATGACGAGGAATGTTTCTTTCTAATAACTCAAAACCAATTAATTTTCTTGTCCGGTTTTCTTTATGTAAGCGGCAAGCCTCTTTACCAAAGAACATTTCTTTATTTAATTTAACAGCGAAGCCTAATCCTGATTCATATGGATTAATTGATTCTGATAATTCTTGGCCGTAAAGAGGTAGGTTAGCTTGAAAACGTAGTGTGTCACGGGCACCAAGTCCACATGGTGCAGCTCCCATTTCGATGACTAAATCCCAAAGTTTAATAATCGTTTCTGGTGGGCCATAAATTTCAAAACCATCTTCACCGGTATAACCCGTTCTTGAGACAAGTAGTTGGGTCCCTTGATAGACAATTGTTTCATAGGTCATAAACGTTAGTTGGTTAACAGGATGCTCTAACAATTGATCAATGATTTCTTGAACTTTCGGCCCTTGAATCGCAATTTGACCATATTGTTCAGAGACATCGGTTAAAGTGGCGTCATACCCTTTAATTTTTTCTTCAATCCAAGCATAGTCTTTATCTCTGTTTCCAGCGTTTACAACTAATAAAACTTGATCTTCCTTTAAAACATAAACCAATAAATCATCGAGAGGGAAGCCTTCCTCATTGAGTAATAATGCGTAAGTCACCTTTGCTAAATCTAAAGGAATAACATTGGAGACTAAAACATTGGTAAAAGCTAGAGCTTCGGGTCCTTCAATTAAAAATTCACCCATGTGTGAGACATCAAAAACTCCCATCTGTGTGCGAACACTTAAATGCTCTTGTTGGATCCCAGCATAGGAAACCGGCATTTCATATTGGGCATACTCAATCATTTTCGCATTGAGTTTTCGATGCGATTCATAAAGCGGCGTTCGTTTCATTTTTCTTTTTTTATGCAGCAATCATCGAGCTTGCTGAATAAACTCCTTTCGTATCTATTTTTTGGTAAAATGCAACGGTGTTGGCTTTTCTTTTAAGAAAAGAACACTTCCTTAAAATAAAAGCGCTTACCCAACCTTTATTATACACTATTTTTAGAGATAACCAAGATGAAACCGTCAAAAAAGGAAAGAATAAATTAACGTCGAAAGTGAACAACTTTCATGTATAATATAACCAAAGGAGTTGATCTCATGTTAGTCAATGGAATTTTATTGCACGTCGATCGAAAAGTAGTTGATGATGCATTAGGAACGGTCATTGTGACGCATGGTATAGCCGAGCATAGTGGTCGTTATCAAGTGTTAACAGAAACGTTGAAAAAAGCTGGTTTTACAGTTGTTTTGTATGATTTGCGTGGCCACGGCCAATCTCAAGGTAAAAGAGGCCATGTTCGTTCTTTTCAATTATTTATCGATGATTTACATGTTTTAGTTGAAATGGAAAGAGCCCTTGGAGCTAAAAAAATCTTTTTATTTGGTCACAGCATGGGTGGTTTAATTGTCGATATGTATGGTGTCAAATATGGAGCCGTTGATGGTATTATTGCCTCAGCAGCACCAACATCTTTTGTGAAAGACATTTTACCCTTACGTTTACTTGGTTATCAGTGGCTTGGGTGGGCACATAAGAAAACCAATTTTGCAGATGACCAACTATCTAGAATGAAAGATGTGGAAGAGGCATACCTGAATGATCCCTTAAACTTAAAACGGTTTTCTCTTGCTTTAGCTGGCCAAGTGATGGTTGGTGGGGTGCGTTATTTAAATGCCCACATTAAGAAGTTTTTAACTCCCGTTCTCATTCTTCACGGTGAAGATGATAAAATTGTGCCAGCGGCCTTTAGTGAACGCTTCTTTGAAGTAATTCCTACAAAAGACAAAAAACTCATTCTTTATCCTGAGGCGTATCATGAAATCTTAAACGACTATGGTCAAGAAAAGGTACGTGAAGACATTGTTTCTTGGCTCACATTAAAAGCAAAGGAAGAGAAAGCATGAAAATTTTTTGGATTGGAACCGGCGTCATGGGCGCACCGATGGCAAAACATTTAGCGAATGCTGGTTATGAAGTTTTTGCCTATAATCGAACGATAGAAAAAGCAAAAGCCCTTTTACCTGATATTCAAGTTTGTCAAACAATCGAAGAAGGCGTTAAAAAGGCTGATGTTGTTTTTACGATTGTTGGTTACCCTCAAGATGTTGATGAAGTTTATCAAGAAATTATTAAACATGCAAAACCAAACACGATTTTAATTGATATGACAACTTCATCGCCAGTTTTAGCTAAAATTATCAACGAAAAAGCACAAGCGAAACAACTCCACTTTTTAGATGCACCAGTGACCGGCGGTGACATTGGCGCCATCAATGGCACCTTAAGTATTATGGTTGGTGGTGATGAAAAGATTTATGAAAAGATTGTTCCCCTCTTACGATGTTTAGGAAAAACCATTACCTATATGGGAGAAGCAGGGTCAGGGATGATGGCAAAACTTGTCAATCAAGTCGTTATTGCTGGAAATATTTTAGGTATTGCCGAAGGATTAACGTTAGCTAAAGATCAAGGTTTAAATTTAGAAAAGATGTTACAAGTTATCACAGGTGGCTCAGCCAACTCCTGGCAAGCCCAAAATAACGGACCAAAAATGCTTGTCCGTGATGATGAACCTGGTTTTTTTATTAAACACTTCTTAAAAGATTTAAATTTAGCTCTTGAAGCAAGCGCTGCTTTAGATTTACCAGTCTTAAAGGCAGCACAAAAAGCTTATGAGATGTTATCTAAAAATGATTATGCTGAAAAAGGAACGCAGGCAGTTATTGCTGCTTACGACAAGAAATAAAGAAAAGACGCAAATTTGCGTCTTATTTTTTTATAATTAAACTATGACCGGTCATCGCCTTTGGTTGAGGAATATCCAATAATTCTAGTAAGGTAGGGGCAACATCACAAAGGGCTCCACCGTCTCGTATTTCTACATGATGATCAGTAATCGTTACAGGAACTAAATTGGTTGTATGAGCTGTATGGGGACTCCCGTCTGCTTCGCGCATTTTTTCTGCATTGCCATGATCGGCTAAGACGATGGCAACACCACCAATACTTAAAATAGCTTCAATCACATCTTTTGCACAAGCATCGACTGCTTCAACTGCTTTAATGGCTGCAGGAATTGATCCGGTATGACCCACCATATCTGGATTAGCAAAGTTGAGAATCATTGTATCAAACTCACCGGACAAGATCTCTTTAACAGCAGCGTCACGGACACCATAAGCACTCATTTCTGGTTTTAAGTCGTAAGTTGCAACTTTCGGTGATTCAATTAAAATCCGTTTTGACCCTGGTAAGTCCATCTCCCGACCACCATCAAAGAAGAAGGTGACATGAGGATATTTTTCTGTTTCCGCAATTCGAAGTTGTTTTAATCCATTTTCGGCAATGATTTCGCCGTATAAATCATCTAATGTTTGGAGGCCATAGGCAATGGGACCTTTCACTAAATCGTGATAGTGCATCATTGAGACTAAGAAAATATCTTCTAAAGCTTTTGTCGTATCAAACGCTGGCTTTCCTGGGGTAATAAATTGTTTTGTCGCTTTTGGATTTGAAAAGGCAACGCTTAAGCGAATCGCTCGATCAGGTCGGAAATTAGCAAATAAAATTGCATCATGATTTTGAACTAAACCGGTTTCATCAACTAAAAATGGAATGATAAACTCATCAGTTACGCCAGCGGCGTAAGATGCTTTAAAACCATCGTAAACATTTTCATATTTTTGACCACTGCCAAAAACCATATTATCATATGCAAGTTGGATTCGTCCCCAATTGTTATCACGGTCCATGGCATAATATCGTCCAGAGACAGTTGCGACCTTCATACCACTATCAATTAAATCTTTAATGTAGTCAATGCCTGCAGTGGGTGGCGTATCTCTACCATCCATAAAAGCATGTAAATAAGGAGTCACCCCATGACTTAACGCAAAATCATTCAAAGCTTTAATATGCGTCGGGTAAGAATGAACTCCACCATCAGAGACTAAACCTAAGATATGGAGTTTTGATTGATGTTTTTTCACATGTTCAATGGCTTTCATAAAAGCCTCATTTTCAAAAAAAGAACCGTCTTTTATGGCGACGTTAATGCGGGTTAATGACTGGTAAACGACGCGTCCAGCGCCTAAATTTAAATGTCCAACTTCACTATTTCCCATTTGTCCTTCAGGTAGGCCAACCGCTTCCCCACTCGCTCTTAGCGTTTGGGTTGGGTAGGTTTGAAAAAGGGTGTCTAAAAAGGGTGTCTTTGCTAAATAGACGGCATTAGAATCACTGGGCTCGGCAAGGCCATAGCCGTCTAAAATAATGAGAGCCGTAAATCTTTTTTTCATGACTTATCCTCACAATTCGAATTTCACCTATATTATACCAAAAACTTTAAATAATGGTTTAAAAATAGCGATTAAAACGGCTCTTTTTGACGTTTATTCTTGCATTAAAAAATGTTTATGTTAAAATAAGAATGTAAAACATACTTCGGGGCACCGTGAAATTCGGGACCGGCGGTAAAGTCCGCGAACCTTCGGGTTGAACTTGTGAAATTCAAGTACCGACAGTAA
>Ga0172382_10002595_pt1 | contig 29884 bp, 20 predicted proteins | sample Leawel138RmetaG_FD_122245 | JGI IMG/M metagenome (GOLD analysis project Ga0172382, IMG submission 122245) | Leachate microbial communities from a municipal landfill in Southern Ontario, Canada - Leachate well 138R metaG | ecosystem: Engineered > Solid waste > Landfill > Unclassified | place...
GCGGAAAACCTGGATTTATCCGGTACGCCGACTTGGTTCATTAATGATTACCATAAAATTACCGGCGCGCTTAGCGAAGAAAAATTGGATGAATTAGTCCGGGGCTTTATTAAATAAAACCTGATTAAATTCATAGGGCAAATCAAGTCCGGAGAAATAAAACCCCTAAAATATTAAACTTACAATATGGAGCAAATTCGTGTTCATGGGCGCGGCGGCCAAGGAGTAGTCACGGCCGCCGAACTGATTGCTATCGCCGCTTTTTACTCCGGCCGGGAAGCGCAAAGCTTCCCTAATTTCGGCGTGGAACGGAGCGGCGCGCCGATCCAATCCTACGCCCGCGTTTCGCACCGGCCAATCCTTACCCGCGAACAGGTTTACGCGCCGACTGTTCTGCTTATCCAGGATCCGACTTTAGTTGATGAAGCACTAAAGAAAAAAAATGCGCTTACTCAAGGAATTTTTGCCGGCTGTACGCCGGATACAAAAATAATCATTAACGCGCCGGCTAACCGCTGGCCAAGTTTAAAAAAGAAATTTAAAAATCTCTATTTTTCTCCGGCCACAGAAATCGCCCTTGAAATCTTTGGAAAAAATATTGTTAACACGGTCATCCTCGGCGCCTTAGCTAAATATACTAAAATAATTTCCCTACCCGCTTTAGAAAAAGCAATCAAGGAAAAATTCGCGGACAAGGGTAAAGAAATAATTAAAAAAAACATTTTGGCTGTTGATAAGGCCGGACGATAATATCAAAATGCCTTCACAAACATTATACACATTATCGCCGTCGGTGATTTCCTGAAAATTATAAAAATAGTATGAAAAAAGTAATAAAAAAATCTAAGCTGAACGCGGAACCGAATACTTCCCTGGCGAACAAAACCGGCGCCTGGCGGACTTATCGGCCGGTCATTGACCATGATATTTGTATCGGCTGTTCACTCTGCGCCAAGCTCTGCCCGGAGGGATGCATTGAAATGAAAAAACAAAAGAAATCTCCGAATAAACTTAAGCCGGAAATAAACTATGATTACTGTAAGGGCTGCGGCCTCTGCGTGCACCAATGTCCGGTCAAAGCAATCCAGCGAGAAAAGGATTACTAAGATAAAATTATGGCCAAGAATAAAAAACAAATTTTAGAGGGCTCGCGGGCGATTGCTTTAACGATTAAGAATATCGCGCCGGCCGTGGTCTCCGCTTATCCGATCACGCCGCAAACGCATATCGTTGAAGATTTAGCGCAATTTAAAGCTGACGGACAGGCAAAATATGAATATGTCCGGGCGGAAAGCGAATTCGCGGCCGCCTCAATCGTGCTTGGCGCCAGCGCCGGCGGCGTTCGGACTTATAGCGCGACCAGCTCACAAGGTCTTCTGCTGATGACCGAAGTTTTATATAATATCGCCGGCTTACGCTTGCCGATCGTAATAACCTGCGCCAATCGCGCCGTTTCTAGTCCGATAAATATTTGGTGTGACCATGGCGACGTGATGGCTATTCGTGATGCCGGCTGGATCCAGCTTTTTGCGGTCAACGGCCAGGAAGCGATCGCTCAACATCTACTCGCTTATAAGCTCGCGGAAAAATTAAAACTGCCAGTGATGATTAATGTTGATGGTTTTATTTTAACTCATTCTTATGAACCGGTAATTATACCTCGTGCTAATTTAATCAGAAAATATCTGCCGCCTTACCAGCCGGGAAAAACCGAATACCTTAATCCGGCTGCGCCGCAAACTTTCGGCGCTTTCTTCCCACCGGAATATTATATGGAAACCCGGGAAGCTTTACACGAGGATTTGCGCGCCGCTTTAAGCGTTATAAAAAAAGAATATAAAAACGCACAAAGAATTATCGGCCGAGAAATTATAGGCGCGGGCGACGGTCTGACTGAATACTACGGCCCGAAAAATCCGGCCACGATTTTAGTCGCCATGGGCTCAATGGTCGGCACAATTCGGGAAACAATTAAAACCCAAAAAAAAGTCGGGGTTTTAAACATAAAAGTTTACCGCCCCTTCCCGGGCAAAGAAATAATCAAAGCGCTCGTCCGCGCGAAAAATATTGCGGTTTTAGAAAAAGCCATAAATTTAGGCCAGGCCGGACCTTTATATTCGGATTTAAAAGCGGCGCTAGTTTGCGACGGGAAAGCCGGAGCGGCGAGATTTAATATTAAAAATTATGTTGTCGGACTCGGCGGCCGAGACGTGACCGGAAAAATTATTCGCAATATTATCACCGACGTTAACCGACGGAATAAAAAAACTGGCGAGAGTGAAATAAAATTTATCGGAAAATAAAAATTTAAATTGTAGTTTTCTGCAATCACCTGGCAAGCGGATTATTTATCAAGCCAAGCATTCATCAAATGATAAAAAATATATGAAGCTAAAATTTAAAAAATCAAAAATCTTTAAGCTTGCCTTAGTCCTCTGTTTCGCGTTCCAAATCGGCGGAATGTTGTTAGCAGTTAAACCGGCGGAGGCGCAAGAGACGGAGACACAACGAGAAGAAAAACCGAGCATATTTAAAAAGACTGACCCGACTCCAATTAACTTTTACCCTCAAGTCGGAATTCCGGATTCAGATTTTAAAGCTGAAACATATATAAAATCCGGCTCTTACAGCGACGCGACCGGAGAAACTACCAGCACTCTCCTGGCCCGCTATGTCAAAGCAATTTATAATTACGGCATCGCAGTCGTTGGAATTTTAGCGGCCGTTGTTTTAATGGCCGGCGGAATCCTCTGGCTCACTTCGGCCGGCAATGATTCTAAAATCGCCCAAGCCAAAGAATTAATTACCGGTAGTATCGTCGGCACCGGAATTTTACTCGGCGCCTGGTTAATATTAAATACGATTAATCCGGATTTGGTGGAGCTGAAGGCGATTGAGGTTAAAATGTTTGAAGAAACAAGCTTAGAATCTTGTTGTAATTATTCTCTCAACGGCGAATTAACAGCAAAAAGTCCTACATCTCAAAAAGAGTGCGAAAAACTTAATGGCCAATTTTATGAAAAAGGAAAAATATTAACATCAACAACGGGCATTCTTTCAACCTGTGTCGACACGGGTTGTTGCCGATGCTTAGTTAAAAGGGGTGTAATGTCTTCAACACAAATAAAATGTTCTGATGAAAAAAACTATAATGAAAAAATTCTCCCAGACACTTGTGAATCAATCTGTAAATTATTTGCGGGGATTAATGAAACTGAAAAATTCACTTCTGAATTTTATTGGGGTCAAAAATGTGACGCTAATCAACAATGTGTTTTTTCAACAGAGCACGGAGCCGGAGGTGAATACTAAACAGGATAATAATCGTGATTTATCAATAATACATCTAATATTTTTAAACTATAAATAAAAAATAAAACTCCGTTAAATTGTACAACTATGAAGAAAGTAAAAAACCGCAGTAATAAACATTTTCTCTCCCCCGGTCATAACGCCTGTGCCGGCTGTGGCCAGCTGTCTGCGGCGCAAGCGGTGATGCGGGGATTAGATAAAAATACAATTATTGCTAATGCGACCGGCTGTCTGGAAGTAACGACGACTGCTTATCCACAAAGTTCTTGGGGCTTACCTTGGATTCATTCTCTATTTGAAAATGCCGCCGCGGTCGCTTCCGGAATTTTAGCGGCTTTAAAACAGAAAGGCGATAAAAAAACAAAAGTCATTGTCCAGGCCGGCGACGGCGGCACTTATGATATCGGCTTCGGACTGATTAGCGGCATGTGGGAACGCGGCGAAAACATTCTTTATATCTGCTACGATACCGAAGCCTATTCTAATACCGGCATTCAGGCCTCGGGCGCAACCCCTTACGGCGCCTCAACCACAACCACGCCGGCCGGTTTAAAATCCATCGGCTCGACTCAACGGAAAAAAGATATGATCACTATTGCCTTGGCGCACGGCTTAAAATATGTTGCTCAAAGCGCGGCTGGTTTCCCGGACGATATTACGGCGAAAGTCAGGGCCGCTTTAGCCACACCTGGTCCGAGCTATCTTCAGATACTCTGCCCTTGCGTCCCAGGTTGGAAAATCGGCTATGACGAAGCAGCACATATGGGGAAATTAGCGGTGAACACCGGATTGTTTCCATTATTAGAATTCCGCGACGGAAAACTGGCCGCTTCCAGTATTACCGCTAATTTCAAAGCTAAACCGGTTAATGAATATCTAAAAAAACAAGGACGCTTCAAACATTTAAAAGCGTCCGAGATTGCTATTGTCCAAAAACTGGCTGAAGAAAATATTAAAAGATTTAAAATTGAAAATTAAAGACTCTGCCCCCGATCCATCGCCGCATTCGCTAAACGGTCCGCTTCTTTATTCCGTTCCCGCGGAATATGGGTATAAGTAATTTTCCGGAAATTCAAGCTTAAATTATGAATTTCTAAAAATAACGGTGCTAAATCCTTGTCTTTAACCCGATACTCGCGATTTAACTGCTTAACCACGAGCTCGCTATCTAAATAACAATCCGCTTCAGTCGCGTTTAAAGACGCGGCTTTTTTTAAAGCGGCAATAAGCGCCTTATATTCCGCCTGATTATTGGTCGCCACGCCGAGATAGTCGGAAACTTCCGCAACCACGCGCCGCTCGGCGCCATAAAGCACGGCCCCGATTCCGGCCGGACCGGGATTGCCCCGCGCCCCGCCGTCAGAATAGATTATTAGTTTCATAAATTATCAAATTTGAAATTAAAAGATTATTATTAAAATTTCTAATATCAAAATACAAATTACCAATCAAATCCAAATTTTAAAATTCAAATGTCAAAATTAGAAATTAGGATTTTGTTATTGATTAGAAATTAGGATTTTGAAATTTGAAATTAAAATCATGGATTTTGAAATTTGAAATTAATGATTACGGGTTTAATCCTTCAACTTAATATCCACCATTTTTAACTGTGCTTCCCGTCGGCCGTTGAATTCGTTGATTTCAAGATAATAAACAAGGTCAAGGATATCGCCGATCTTTATTTTTTTATACTCTTCGGCCGCGCCGAAGGCCAAGGCCCAACAGGAGTTAAGCCGGCCGTCTCCTTCTGCCGCGGACAAACGGAGTTTAATATGCTGGTTATCAGCGCCCATGGTAATAATATCATTAACCCGCAAATCATAAGAAACAAAACGCGGTTGCGGATTATTCTGACCGAAGGGCGCAAGCGCGTAAATCTTCTCCGCCAGAGACAAGCCGAGCTCCGGCCAAGCCAGCTCGGCGTCAATCGCCAATTTCGGAATCAAGTCGGCCGCGCTTAATTTCGCACCGGCCGCGGCTGTTATTCGTTCTTTGAATTTTTCAAGTTGTTCTTCTCCGATAAGCGAAAAACCGCAGGCCATAGGATGACCCCCATACTTATCAAGCAATTCAGCGCAATCTTCTATGGCCGCGATCATGTTAAAACCTTCAATTGAGCGACCCGAACCTTTAAATGATAATTTTTTCGGCACTAATTTTTCCGTGGCTGGATCAAATTCCGCCTCTTCAACTAAGCGGGTAATGATTAAAGTCGGACGATGATATTTATCGGCAATCCGGCCGGCGACCAAGCCGATCACCCCTTCGTTCCAAACCTGGTCTTCCCCGGCTAAACCGATAATAAGCGGCGGCAGATTATCCGGATCAATCTGTTCTTCTACGGCCGCGCTTATTTCCGCGGTAATTTCCTGGCGGCTCAAATTACGCTGATGCAGTTCCGCGGCCAAGGCGCTCGCCTCGGCTTGGTCAGTCGTGGTCAACAAAGTAAAAGCACTATTAGCATGAGCTAAGCGGCTCGCCGCGTTAAGGCGCGGGCCGATTTGCCAACCAATATTCCAGGCCTCAAGCGGCCGGCTGTTATTTATCTTAGAAATTTTTATTAATTCAACTAATCCCAAACGCTTATTTTTATTCAAAACCTCTATCCCGCTTTTAACGAGCAAGCGATTTTCCCCCAAAAGATTAACCATGTCCGCGACCGTTCCGACCGCCACCAAATCCAAACATTTTTCCGCAATTAATTTCTTTTGCTGCTCCGCGATTTTCGCTTGGCTTAAAAGCGCGCAGATCAATTTAAAAGCTACGCCGACCCCGGCTAAATATGGCCAGGGATAATTATCCTCCGAGTCGGATGGATTGATATGCGGGCAATTTGGTAAATCAGCGCGATCTTCCGGAAGAATATGATGGTCGGTGATAATAATCTCCAAGCCGCATTCTCGCGCGTAAGCTACTTCTTCCTTATTCCGAATCCCATTATCAACGGTAATGATTAATTTAAAATCCTGCGCGGCAATCTGATCAATCGCCTCTTTATTAAGCCCATAACCCTCGGAAACCCGATCCGGAAGATAAACATCGGCCGTAGCGCCCAAGATCTTTAAAGTTTCCAAAAGGATAACGGAAGAGGTTACGCCGTCCGCGTCATAATCCCCATAAACCATAATCTTGTTTCCGGCTTTAAGATGAGAAATAATCAGCTCCGCGGCCGCGGTCATGTTTTTAAACAAAAAGGGATTATAAAAAAGCGGCCCATCCGGTTCGCCGATTCGGCGGGATACTTCCGGTGGCAATTCGCCATTTAAAAATAGTTTAATCGCCGCCTCATTTTCTATTCCGCGATTATGAAGCAACTGTAAAACGACCGGATTAATATCCGGATGAGCGGCGATGAAATCATCTTTAATTTTTGGCGATACTTGCCAGATTTTCATGCTTTAAATTTAATAATAAATCCTCTTCCTAGTAAAATCCAATCGCCACGGTCCAGGCAACCATGGAAACGGTTACGACAAAAGAGACAATAATCCAAAAGATTTTAATCATTTTGCGGCGTTTCATAAAATTATTTTATTAATTTCTAATTTCAAAATCCTAATTTCCAATCAATTTTTAAAATCCAAATTCAAATTATTTTTTTCTAACAATCGCTGAAAAAATTAAAGTTAATTCATGAGCTTCTTTCCATAATTCTCGACATTTTTCTTTAACTTCCGGATTCGCTACTGATAACATATGGAGCCAATGGGTGCTTTCTTTGGCCTCTTTTTTACAAAGGCTAATCTTATGTATAAAATCTTTTCTTGACTCAGCGCAATCAGCTTCCATATAATTAGCCCCGATTGAAGTGGTTGAACGAATTAATTGATTGATTAAAGAGCGATTAATATTATTTTCTTTAATTTTTTTAACAAACTTTATTATTTTTTCCCCAAATAAAGCCGTTCTTCCCATTAAATCATATTTTTTATTTTGCTTACTTAATTCTTTGTCTGACATTGTAATTAAAATTTTGAAATTAGGATTTTATTGGAAATTAGGATTTTGAAATTAGAAATTTAATGGCTATCTCTTCAATATCTTCACAAAAGTATCCGGCGGGATTTCCACACTACCTTTGCCCGCGGCCATCATCTTTTTCTTACCCTTCTTCTGCTTCTCTAATAATTTTCGCTTCCGCGTTACATCGCCGCCGTATAATTTCGCGGTTACGTCTTTGCGCATCGCCGGCAATTTCTCGGCCGCAATTACCTTACCGCCAACCGCCGCCTGAATTTTTACCGCAAACATCTGATGCGGCAAATTATCTTTCAAAATATCCACGACTTCCCGCCCCTGGCGATAGGCGTCGTCGCGATAAACAATCGTCGCCAAGGCCTCAATTGAATCTTCGGCCACAAGAATATCCATTTTTACGACATCAGCCGGCCGATAATCAAGATATTCATAGTTAATTGAAGCGTAGCCGGCCGAGACACTTTTTATTTTATCATAAAAATCCGTTAAAATCGCGGATAAAGGAATTTCATAATGAAGCAAGGTCCGGCTATCATCGCCGTCCGTTGAAAGATATTCGGTATTTTTATAAATTCCCCGCTTTTCCTGGGCTAATTTTATAATATTACCCATATAGCTTTTCGGGGTAATAATATCTAGTTTCACCCAAGGTTCTTCAATTCCTTTGATATGCGTCGGGTCGGGCAAACGCTGGGGCGTGCGGATAATTATTTCTTCACCGTTGGTCTTAATAACCTTATAGGCGACGCTCGGCACGGTCACAATCAAATCTAAATCATATTCCCGCCGCAGACGTTCCTGGAAAATTTCTAAATGAAGAAGACCTAAAAAGCCGCAACGAAAACCAAAACCGAGCGCGTCAGACCGTTCCGGTTCGTATGATAAGGCGGCGTCATTAAGCTTTAATTTTTCCATGGCTTCGCGTAATTCTTTAAAATCGCTGCCTTCGCGCGGGAAAATTCCAGCGAATACCATGGGCTTGACGTCCTTATAGCCGGCTAAGGGCTTCAACTTGGCAACATCTTCAATGCTCGGTCCAGCTATTACCGTATCGCCGACCCGACAATCGCCAACCGTTTTAAAGCCGGTAACAATATAGCCGATCTCGCCCGCGTTTAAACTCCCGGTAGAAAAATAATCCGGCTTAAAAATCCCGCAATCTAAAATTTCACTGGCCGCCCGGGTCGCAAACAATTTTATCTTATCACCTTTTTTCAAAGTGCCGTTAAAAACGCGAACATAAGCGACCACACCGCGATAAGTATCATATTTAGAATCAAAAATCAAAGCGCGCGGATAATCTACTAAGTTATCGGGAGACAGCTTTTCCGGCGGCGCTCCGGCCGCAATTACTCGATCTAAAATTTCCGCCACCCCGGCTCCGGTCTTGCCGGAAGCGGCAATAATTTCATCTTCCCGACAGCCTAAAAGATCCACTATTTCTTTTTTAGTTTTCTCCGGATTGGCCGCCGGTAAATCAATCTTATTTACTACTGGGATAATCGTTAAATTCTGCTCCAGAGCTAAATATAAATTAGCCAAGGTCTGAGCCTGGATTCCCTGTGTGCAATCCACGAGTAAAACCGCGGTTTCCACCGCGGCTAAAGAACGCGACACTTCATAGGAAAAATCAACATGCCCAGGCGTATCAATTAAATTCAGCTGATAACCCTGATAATTCATGGTCACCGGCTGAAGTTTGATCGTAATCCCCCGCTCGCGTTCAATATCCATGCCGTCCAAAATCTGGTTCTTCATCTTCCGTTTTTCGACGGTATTGGTAATCTCAAGCATCCGATCGGCAAGCGTGGATTTACCATGATCGATGTGCGCGATTATGCAGAAATTTCTGATTTTTTTTATTTCTTCAATCATTTTAATATCCCTAAGATTAGCTTAAAATAAATTCTCTAATAATAATTCTTAATATTTTCACCTAAACAATTAGTGATTCTTTTAATAACAAACAAGCGATCTTTATTGTCGCTTAAAGCTGATATTATTGTAATTGATAAAGAGAGGGAGGTCAAATAAAAAATCATTTCCCCATCGCCTTTAAGACCCGTAAATACATATTTTCCACGACTTTCTCCTGCTCCCGTCCGGTTTTTATGTAATGATCTAATCCGGGGGCGGCGTTAATTTCAATAATCCAATACTTCCCTGTCCGGGGTACTCGGCTAATATCGCCGTCAACCATTAGATCAACCCCGCAAAAACGCAAACCCATATCTTTAACTAAACGGACCGCTAATTTTTTAAAGCCGGGATGGATAGTTTTTGTAACATCGAGCGCGTCGCCGCCGCTGGACAGATTCGCGTTATCCAATAAAAAAATCCTCTGTCCGGATAGCAAAACTGATTTTAAAGTTAATTTTTGTTTTTTAAGATTGCGACTTATCCGCCAATCATCAACATCAATCCGCGCCGACCGGCCGTCCCGAATAAAACCGCGTAACTTATTTTTAATCAGGCGTTCTATTGAACTTTTCCCGTCGCCAGTAATATTAAACGGCAAGCGCTCATAAGCAGAAATAACTTTATCATCCAAAACCACCAGACGATAATCCCGGCCGCTAATGAATTTCTGAACCAAAGCGATTTTATCCTGCTTAAAAACCAAATGCATGGCACGATAAAATTCGCTTTTATTATAAGCCTTAAAAACTCCCCGCCCTTGGCTACCGCCATTCGGTTTAACAATTACCGGCCAGCCGATTTTTTGCGCGTAACAATAAGCGGCATCAATATTTTTTTTGGAACCGATCGCCCGGCTCCAACTATCCGAGAAAAAAACTTGCCCGGGAATAGCCGGATAGCCTAGGCGGTTCATAAAAAAATCCGCGTAGCCCTTGTCCTTAGCGATTTCTGATGCCCCGAGCGGATTAAGATCCAAGCTTGAATAGCGGAAATAGCTTTTCTTTCCGTTCTTGAAAATAATCTGGCCGACAAAGCCCCATTCCGGCTCAATAATAACTTTAGCGCCAATTCGCGGCGCTATTTTTTTTAATATCTCCCCCAAACAAGGAGTTATATTTTTATTTTTCATAAAAATCTCCGACAAAAACCAATAAAAACTTATTTCGCACAAAAACAAAATCGCTAACTTTAAATTCCTAAAGCCTCGCCTTGATCGCCGACTTTGACTTTTTTAAACGGCAAACGCCGGCGCGCCGCGGCTAAAAATCCGAATAGCTCTTCGCTCCGGAATAAAAAGCAGAAAAGCGCATAAACTAAAATTCCAGCTAATCCGGCCGCGACTAATTGGATAAAAACACCGGAAAACTTAGTCATATCAATAAAAGGCCAGACTATAACCTTCATGATCTGCGCCGCGCCGCCGGCCGCGACCGCGCTTATGGAAAATTTAAAAACCGAAATAAGAATCCGCCCGAGATCCAAGGCGCCAATCGAGAATGACAGGCAAATCCAAAGCAAGATAAAATTAATAATATTAGCGATGGAAAAAGCCAGAGCCAAGCCGGCTACTCCCATCAAAGGACCTAAAATCAAAGATAAAACAATATTGGCCGCCACCGTTACCAATCCAAGATAAAAAGGCGTGGCCGAATTTTCCCGAGCATAAAAAACCCGGACTAAAAGCGGAATCGTGGCCTGAGCGAATAAGCTGATTACGAAATAGCCGAGGGTATTCATGGTTAAAATCGTGTCGTTCCAATCAAAATTCCCGGTCCCTAAAACTACGCGGATAATCTGCGCCCGCAAAGCGATGATAAGCACCGTGGCCGGCACGATAAAAAATAAAATCTGCCGGATCGTCTTAGAAAAATCAGCGGTCAGACGTTCGCGGTTAAAAGCGCTCGCGGCCAAAGACGGAAAAGCGGCGATGGCGAACGATACGCCGAAAATCCCAATCGGAAACGACTGAAGATTATTGGCAAAATTAAAAACCGCGAGTGATCCGGACGATAAGCGGGAAGCTAAAATCGTAATCACGACTAAATTAATCTGGGAAATCGCTAAACTTAAAGTCCGCGGCACCATCATCCGGCCGAGCCGGCGAACCGCAACATCGCGCGCCTGGAGTAAAAACTTATAACGGAATCCGAGCCGGCAGACGCTCGGCCATTGGACGACCATATGTAAGAAAGCGCCAAGCACTACGCCCCAGGCCAAACCGGCCACTCCTAATCGCGGCACCAAATATAAAGCGCCGATAATGATGCCGACATTATAAAAAATCGGCGCGAGCGAATAAACCAAAAAGCGTTTGAAGGACTGAAGGATGCCACCGAAAATTCCGGATAGACCTAAAAATATCGGCGACAAAAACATAATCCGGGTTAAAACCGCAGTTAGGGCCTGGCTCTCGCTATCAAAACCGGGGGCGATAATCCGTGTCAAAGCCGGCGCAAAAATTATCCCGACGGCCGATAAGACAAAAAGTCCAAGCAATAAAAAATTCAAAACATTATTAGCCAGACGCCAGGCCTCATTATTATCTTTCTCTAAATTATCTTCCTCTGACGCCGTATTTAATCCCGATGTCGCGGACTGGAGCGATTCTTCCTGGTTATTACTTCGCGCCTTTATCTCCGCGCTTGATTCCCTGCCCTCTGTCGTGGCTTCTCCGCCTTTAAGCAAAGAAGTAAAAATCGGAATGAAACCGGCGGACAAGGCACCTAAAACGATTAAATTGAAAATCAAATCCGGAATCCGAAAAGCGGCATAATAAATATCTCAAGTTGCGCCGGCGCCGAACTGGCCGGCTAAAATACGATCGCGAACAACGCCTAATAAACGCGAAGCTAAAGACGATAAAGCGACTAAAGCCGCGGCTACGGTAATACTGTCTATTTTTTTACTAAGAATATCTTTGAATTTAGCCATAAATAAACTTAGCGTCTTTATCAAGCTTTTTCACTCGACTCTGTTATTTATTATTTTTTCTCAGCTAAACTTTCCGCTTACTAGCTTAGCTTATTTTAACTTGCCCATCTACTATTCCTACTCATCCAAGATATCATTAAAAGCCGCCGCTGGCCAATACCCTAATTTATATAATGTCTCCGCAAACGGTCTAGCCTCTTCATATCTTTCTTGTTTATAATATAAATCCACTAATTGAATAATAACCGGCAAAAACTCAGGATCAATAACCAGCACGGTTTTCCAAACTTCTTCCGCCTGATTATATTTTTCTTGCTTATAATATAACAACCCTAAATTATTATAAGCATTAATATAACCTTGATTATTGGCTAATTCTTTAAAATATTCCTCTTCTGATTGCTCAAATAAATTTTTTTCCGCGTAAATTAACCCTAAATTATTATGGGCTAAGGGCTCTTTCGGATTAAGCTCTAAAGCTTTTTTAAACTCAATTTCCGCCTCATCCAAACGACCGGCCAAATAATACATCGCCCCGAGATTATTATGATTGAAAGCGGAACTGGGCGAAGTTTTGACTGCGTTTTTCCAAAAATTATATCCGTCAACATAATATTTATTACGATAAATTGTAATAATAGAAAAAACTAAAATGATAATTACCAAAAACCCAATAAAAAAATTTTTATTATTTCGGCTTATTGCTAAATCAACTCCTGCCGCTTTACTTCCGCTTATTCCATTTTTTTTCTCTTTTATACTCTTATTATCCTCATCTTTCTTGTTACCGCTTCGCCAGTCAGATAAAAATTTAAGCCGCCCCGAACCTAAAATTACAAAAATAAAACCAAACATCGGCAAATAAATTCGGTTTTCTGAAAATTCTGAAAAAGTACCAGCTGGCTTTAATAGAGTTAAAAAAATAAACAAAAAAAACCAAGCAAGGCCAAAAATAATGAATTTTATTCGTTTATTTTTACTAAAAATAAACCAAAATACTAAGATTGACAAAGAAACAGCGCCATAAACCATCGACATATCCGATAAAATCGGAAAAACCGATAAATCAAAGGGTAAAAATATTTTACCGATTGCCGGAATTAAAGACGGCAAATTATTATAAATTGAAAGCAAGAAATCATACTCAGCGTTCCCCACTAAATCGTCTAAAACAAATAATCGAGTTAAAAACCAAATAAAAACAATAGAGCACCAACCTAATGCTAAAGTTAAATACATCTGATAATCTTTTAATATTCTTTTAAACCCGATAAAAATTAAAAGATAGACAACACTAATCACCGGCAATATCACCGCTGTTTCCTTGGTTAAAAGAGCCAGGGCAAAAAGAATTAAATGACTAAAAAAATATTTTAATTTACCATTTCGTAAAAAATTCAACAATAAAATAAAAAATAAAAAAACAAAAATTGCCAGCAAAGAATCGTTGCGGCCGGCAATAAAAGCGACCGTTTGCGCCGTTAAGGGATGAATACCGCTAATCAAAGACGCGCCAAAAGCAATATCCCGCCTTATCCCTAATTTAAGCAAAAAATAAAAAAATAAAAAAATGGAAAAAATATGTAATAATAAATTACTTAAATGGGAACAAAAAATTACGATATTCTCTCCGAATTGCGCGTCTAAAATAAAAGATAAACGCAATAAGGGGCGATAAAATGTTCCGCGCTGGCCGGCAGAACGAAAAATGTCTTCGTTAAAAGCTTGCAATATATTTTTCCAATCCTTGTTAAACTGATAATGTTCTGCTACCAAAACATTATCGTCCAAATAAACCAAGCCATTAGACAGCGCTGTAAAATATACTAAAAAAATCACTAAGGCCAGCCATACCAGGGGCCGCCAGGTCTTTAAAAAAATTGAATAAATTATATTTTTTTTATCTTTAATCATTTTTTCGCGCAACTATATTTATAACCTCCCCGTACCTGGAAAAATAGAGAAAAAAATTAATCAACAAACAAGGAAAAAATAAAATGGAAAAAAGGAAAGCATGCCAAACGATTTTCAGCCCACACTTTTTCCCCTGTAAGCAGGAAAAAAAGAGAGAGTCAGAATTGGTTATTAAATTAACTAAGCTTTGTGCTGAAGTAAAAGCGGACTGTTCTAAAGAAAAAGAATGAAATTTTTCAATTTTAAAATTATATTTTTCAAGCAAGGCGATTAAAGAATCAGGGGTAAAGAAAAATAGATGATGTTTTAAATCAAGCGCTAACCAATGTTTTCCCGTTAAACGCCGGCTCCAGGAATTGTAATTCGGAACTTCAATTAATAAACGACCGGCGGAGTCAAGTAAACCGCTAATCTTCTTAATATATTGTTCCGGATTTCTAAGATGTTCTAAAACATGCCAAGCGGTAATTATAGAAAAATTTCCTTCTATAAATATTTCCAATAAATCCTGAGGATAAATTTCCAATCCCAATTTTTCTTTAGAAAACTTATAAGCGTTAACCTCAATCTGCGTACCGGCGGTTCTTTTATAATTAAAATATTTTTTTAAAAAATAAAGTGTCCAGCCGCGGCCGGAGCCGATATCAAGGATATTTTTAATTTTCGGCTTTAAAGCGGCAATCCGCCAAGCGCGCAAAAAACGAAAAAATTTAACAAATAATTCGACCGGCGCGCCAAATCTGGCGGCTTTTTCCGGGCGATAATAATTTAAATAATTTTTAGAAAAAGAAATAAAATTACTTTTTTTGATTGGATTGGCAAAAATAAAATTACACGACAAACATTGGCGAAGCTGATGGGTCTCCGTTTCTAAAACAAGCTTCTGTTTTTTATGCTCACAAATCATAAAAATATTTTTCTACTTTTTACCGCTACTATTACTTGATTCCAAAAATACAAACCGACAAGCGCCTCTTAACCTTTTAAACTTTTCCTATTAACAAGATATCGCAGGACAACCCCGACCGTCCCTAAACCGTATTTCAAACTCCTGATAAAATTTATTGATGAAGATTCCGCAGTATAACGGACCGGAACCGGAATATCGCCGATACGATAATTATTGGCAATAATCTGGAATAAAACCTGACTGTCAAAAACAAAATCGTCCGAATTATCCGCGAAATTAATTTTCTCCAGCACTTCCCGCTTATAGGCGCGCATTCCGGTATGCCATTCAGATAAACTCTGTCCGCTCGCCAAATTCTCAATCATGGTCAAAAAACGATTGGCAATATATTTATACAAAGGCATGCCGCCGGCCAAAGCCTCGCGCCGCGACCGGATCCGGGAACCGAGCATCACATCAAAATAATTATCGGCAATAAATTCCACTAAATATTTTACCAATTTAGGATCATATTGGTAATCCGGATGAATCATGACGATAATATCTGCCCCGCGTTCCAGAGCCAGGCGATAACAATTTTTCTGGTTGGCGCCATAGCCGCCGTTCTTTTCCCGTTCAAAAACTATCAAGCCCAAACGGCGCGCTATGGCCGCCGTATTATCAACGCTCTTATCGTCTACTAAAATAATCTCATCCACGATTTCCCGCGGCAAATCAGCCACTGTCCGCTCTAAAGTCGCGGCGGCGTTATAAGCCGGCAGAACCACAATGATTTTTTTAGAATTATACATAAAACCATTACAAAATTATCCGCACATCTCCCGCTATTACCCCTTTTTCTTTGACAAACAAAGGATTGATATCTAACTCGGAAATTTCCGGGTGCTCATTAGCCAGGCGCGCCAAATTAATAAAAGACCGAGCCAAAGCCTCTAAATCATATTTTTTCTGTCCACGGGCGCCGTTTAAAATCGGAAAAATTTTCAAGGACCTAATAAGCTTATGAGCTTCGGCTATGCTTAAATCGCTTGCCGCTAAACAAAAATCTTTAAATACCTCCGTATAAATTCCGCCTTGGCCGATCATCATAATCGGACCGAAAGAAGCATCACGCTTAAAACCTAAAATTATTTCTTGAAAATCAACCACTTGCGGCTGGACTATTAAATAATTATTTTCCTTTTTTAAAGCCCGCAAATTAGCAGCTTTTAGCTTAAGGGCGGCCCGGCGCAAATCAACCGGATTTTTTAAATTAATGACTACTCCGCCTTTATCTGATTTATGTAAAAAATCAGGTCCGACTATCTTCAAGACGGCCGGATAATCATAACTATTTAATTCGGACTCCTCATATTGCCTCACCTTAACGACCGGAATACCATATTTTTTAAGTAGCTGAAAAGAAAAAGCGTAATCTGTGTTAATAATCGGTTTAAACTTAATTTTTTCCGGATTATTATATGGCTTGATGTTTGATCGCAACGCGCGATATGAAGATAAATGCTTAAAACTTCCAACGGCTTCTTCCGGATAATCAAAGCTAGGGATATGATTTTTATTTAATAATTCCTTAGCTGACTGCAAGGTCTGGCCGCCGATGAAACTGGCTATAATCGTCTTGTTTTTAAAGCGACGCGCGGCATCAACAATCGCTTCAGCTGTTTTTAGGGGTTCGGTTGAAGTTTGCGGAGTTAATAAAACTAAAAGATTATTTACCTCGGACCGAGCCAAGGTTTTATTGATCGCTTGCCGATAACGCGCGGCCGGAGCGTCGCCTAAAATATCCTGGGTACCGGCTAAAGCCACTCCTTGCCGACCGGCTTCATCAGCGGTTAAAACCGCCGGGCCGCCGGCATTCGTAATTAAGTATAAATCGGAATTTCCCCGGTTTTGCCAATCCTCAGCCCTAAAAAGCGAAAGATTAAATATTTCTTCTAAGCTATCGAGTTCTATGGCTCCGGATCTCTTTAAACCGGCGCGGAAAGCGCCGCTAAAACCGGTTAAGGCGCCGGAATGCGACCGAGCCATTTGACGGCCGGCTTTACTTGATCCGGCCGGCAAAACTAATACCGGCTTACGCTTAACTAAACGGGAAACAAGCGCCATAAATTCTTTTCCTTGTTTAATACCTTCTAAATACAAAATTATCAAATCAATATTTTTATCACAAGCGATATATTTCAAAAAATCGTTTTCAGTCAAAACCGCCTTATTGCCCAAGCTCACAAAGTATCCTAAATTAAAACTCTTGTCTTTAATCCAATCAAGGGCCGCACTACCGACCGCGCCGGACTGAGATAAAATGGCAATATTCCCTTTTTCCCGCTTGGCCTGGCCAAAACTGGCGTTTAAATCATAATGACTATTAATAAAACCGAGACAATTCGGACCAAGAATATTTAATTTATTTTCTGCGGCTATCTTAACCAATTCTTCTTCTCTCTTTTTTCCTGTCTGACCGTCTTCCCGAAATCCGGCACTGATGATAATTATATTTTTAATTCCTAAAGCCGCGCATTTCTTAACTTCATCTAAAACAAAGGGCGCCGGAATAACGATTAAAACCAATAAAGACGACGGGGCAATCCGCCCGGTTGATACTCCTCGTCCAGCCAGGCCTATTCGCCCGGCCGATCCAATCGAAGGGCCGGCCAGCGGCAAATCAACCAAAGAAGCATAGGTCTTCAACCCGGCGATTTTTTTCTCTTTTAAGTTTATCGGATAAATTTTCCCTTTAAATCCGCCCTTGATGATATTATCTAAAACTTGACGGCCGATTTTAGCCGGATCATTAGAAGCGCCGACTACCGCTACCGCCTTGGGTCTAAAAAAATGATTTAAAAACATATGATTATTGCTTAATTTTTAAAAGAGGATCATCGCCAGACCTTATTTCTTCCTTAGATTTTGCGGTTTGATGACAACTCCGTAAAAATAAAATCCCAAAAATCAAAACGATGATAAATAAAAAATTAAAATTTAAATAAGCTAGAATAATGTTCGGCCAGATTATTTCCATTAAAAATAAAACTAAAAAAAGCAAGCCAAAAAAATAGAAAAATTCTCGTAAAATAAATTGGCGGCTGATTTTAATCATATTTAATTTAATGGGTTTTTATTTTTCTTGCCTTATTACTTCCCTAATCTTCTCAATTAATGTCTTTCCTTTTAATTCTACTTTAATTTCTTCAATCTCTAAATAATCATCAAGCGCGTCATTCGGATTAAGCCCGGGGGCGGAAATCAAAAAAGTATATTTTCCGTCTTCCCGATAGGCGCCCCGGAGATCAAATTCAACTCGCACCGTTTTTATACCCTTATTTTCTATCGGCCGTTCATAAGCGGCAATGATATATTGGATTTCCTCGCCCGGCGAAAAATAACGGTCAATCTTTTTAAAACTCGGGTTAAACAAACTATTGCGGCTAAAACTAAAAACTCCACTACCGGCCAAAATCACATCATCTTTCTCTAATTTTATTTCATTAAGATTACCGTCTGCTTTAAAATCAAACTGCTCATAAGTTTTATCCAGCGAAAATTCGCGGCCGCCGAAAATAATCGGCCCTAAACTAGCCGGCGCCCAGGTCTGAGCGCTGATAGTCGCCGCATCGGTAAAAATCGATAAATTCCCCGGCCCGGAAACCGGCCAAAGCTTATTAATAAAAGATAATTGATCAGACGAACTTTTAATTTCCGAAATAACAATATCGTCGCTCGTTTTTATTTCTGCTCGATAAGCCCCGGCCGGAGCATTCGCGCCTTCAATGATTAACTCCCGCTCTTCCGACGCCACGTCCGACGCAAGCGGCAATAAATCATCTAAAGATTTTGTAGCGATAATTTCATCTCCGGATAAAACATTAACTGTAATCGGATCAGCGGCTGGGTCAAGATTAAGATCTAAAAAACTAAAACTCAAGCGCCAAGCGCCGCTCAGATAAACATAAAACTGATGTGCGCCGCGCAAGGGCTGGCTGATAATCAAAGGTTTAAGCGGCTCATAGCCGGGGCGGCGATAAACGGCGGACAAAGGATAATTATAAACCGCGACGCAGGCCGTCGGCTTACCCGGCGGACAGCCCTTAAGCCCGCCCGTGACTAAATCCGTTTCAAATTCTGCCGATATCTCATAATATTTTTCCGCCTGGAGGATCAAACGCTCAGGCCTATCTTCAAGGCGCGGCCAGGAAAAACGAAAAGCATCTAAAATATTATTCTGAATCGGCTTTAAATCATAAGCGCCAATGAGCTTATCGCGAAGCAAACCAGCTTCGATGAGCCGTGTATTTTCACTAAGATGGTCGCGATATTTAATAATTAAAATCGCTTGATCAAAAGTCCGGGGCGTGAATAAAGAAAAATAAACCGGATCGCCGATGATTTTTAAAGAATCGCCGCCGCCCGGCCGGCCATCGGCTTCAGGCGCAATTCGTTCCGTCGGCTTAAAATCATAGAAAAAACCCTTGCCCGAAGCCAAGCCGCGCGGCCAGGTTCGCTCATAAGTAATTGACCCGAAAGGTACTATTTTTAAATACAAAAAAATTCCGGCAATAAGCAAAATCGCCAAAGCAAAAAACAAGCGTAATCTAAATAAAGGCCCTTTCCCTAAGGATGGCTTAAAAATACTCATACTTCTATTTTACGGCATTTTTAGGAATAAAAAAAGCCCCTAACGGGGCTTTTTATCTTAATTCACTAGTTATTTCCCAAAATCCTCCCGCTTCTTTTTACCCTTATAACCGGTTCCGGCCGGAATAAGACAACCGATAATAACGTTCTCTTTCAAGCCCTCAAGATAATCAATCTTGCCATTAACCGCCGCGTCAATCAAAACACGGGAAGTTTCCTGGAAGGAAGCGGCAGACAAAAAGCTGTCGGTCGTTAAAGAGGCCTTAGTAATACCGAGCAATAAACGTTCGGCACCCGCCGGTTTCTTTAAACCCTTGTTCGCAACCTCTAAAACTTCTTCCTCAACCGTTTCGCCTGGCAAGAGATTGGTCTCACCCGCTTCTTTAATTAAATGACGACTAAACATCTGGCGAGCAATAATCTCTACATGCTTATCATTTAGGGGCTGGCCTTGGGAACCGTAAACATATTGAATTTCTTTAATAATATATTTCTGGGTTTCCAAACGGCCCTTTAATTTATAAAGTTCGCGCAAATCTAAACTGCCTTCGGTTAACTGTTGGCCGCGCTCAATCGTCTCGCCGTCTTTAACTAAAAGCATCGTTCCCTTAATAATCGAGAATTCCTTGACTTTCTCGACGGACTTGGAAACGGCTACGTATTTTTCCGCCACCGCGACTTTTCCGGCCGCCTTAGCCCGGACGATTTCCGCGCCGACTTTGAATAAATCCGTATTCTTAGCGACCTCCGCTCCATCCTTAACCAATACTTTAATTTCCAGTTTCTTTGCGTCCTTCGCGGTTAAGCCGCCAGCCAATTTAAGCTCGTTTACTTTCTCGGAAAAATAATATTTATCCTGTTCCTGGCCTTGGTAATAAATGCTGAGAACCTTGGTCTGTGGGTTGCTGACGGAAATGTCCTTGCCGTCCTTATCCTTGATTATCTTCTGGGCAAATTCAATCTTGATTCGGCCGGCTACATCGGAAATCAAAGCTTTCTTCTTCGGCGAACGTGCTTCAAAGATTTCTTCAACCCGCGGCAAACCCTGGGTAATATCATCCTGGCCGGCCACGCCGCCGGTATGGAAAGTTCTCATCGTCAACTGTGTACCCGGTTCACCAATTGATTGCGCCGCGATAATCCCAACCGTTGATCCCATGCTCACCGGACGATTATAAGCGAGATCCCAACCATAACATTTAGCGCAAATCCCCTTATGCATCTTACAGCTTAGAACCGAACGAACACAGACATCGCTGATATCTTTAGCTTTTAATGATTTAATATGCTCTTCGTCTAACATCTCTCCGGCTTTCAGGATAACCTTGCCTTTTTTATCCAAGACATCTTTCGCTAGATAGCGGCCGATGAGCCGTTTGAAAAAATCTTCACCGCTCTTTTCTATCTCTTCCCGGTTCAAATCCAAGCCGTCAGTATCGCCGCAGTCGTCTTCGGAAATAATCACGTCTTGGGAAACATCAACTAAACGACGAGTTAAATAACCGGCATTGGCCGTTCTTAAGGCCGTATCCGACAAACCTTTGCGGACGCCGTGAGTAGAAATAAAATATTCTAAAACGCCGAAACCCTCTTTAAAATTTCCTTTAACCGGTAATTCGATGATCGCGCCGGACGGCGAAGTCACAAGGCCTTTCATGCCCAAAATCTGAACCGGCTGAGCCCAAGAACCGCGGGCGCCGGAATCAATCATGGAATAAACCGGAAGGATGTCGGTTAAACCCTGTTTACAAACATTAGCAATCTTATCTTTAGTGTTAGTCCATTCTTCAATTACCTTGGCATAACGCTCGCTTTCGGTCAAAAGCCCTTCGTTATACTGTTCCTGGATAACTTCCACCTGGCGATTAGCCGCTTCAATCAAACGGTCTTTCTCCGGCAGAGACGGCAAATCGCCGAAACCCCAGGACAAACCGGATTTAGTAATGAAGAAAAAACTCCGGTTCTTTAAGCCGTCAATAAATTTCACGGTTTCTTCTTCGCCGTAAATCCGCAAACATTCCCGAATCAAATCCTTAAGCTTGCCTTTGCCAACCACCTCATTAAGATAACGCAATTTTTCCGGCAATAAAGAATTAAAAATCAAACGTCCAATCGTAGTTTTAAGCATCTCGCCGTTATACTTAACACGAATCGCTTCATGTAAATCAATCCCATCGTTTTCATAAGCCAAGCGCGCTTCGTCTTCATTATAGAAAGCTTTCATCTCCTCGATTTTTTTGGTCTCATAATCCTTTTCGGCTAAAGTAATATAATAAGTTCCCCAGACGATATCCTGGGCTGGAGCGACAATCGGATCGCCGGTGGCCGGTTTCAATAAATTATGAGAAGACAACATTAAAGTTTCTGCCTCGTGTTTGGCCTCTTTAGTCAAAGGCACATGGACGGCCATTTGGTCGCCATCAAAGTCGGCATTGAAGGCCGTACAAACGAGCGGATGAATCTGGATCGCCTTGCCTTCAATCAAGATTGGCCGGAAAGCCTGGATGCCTAAACGATGCAAGGTCGGCGCCCGATTAAGCAAAACAAAAGCGCCTTTAATAATTTCTTCTAAAATATCCCAGACCTCGTCATGCTCGGCTTCAATATAACGAGAAGCGCTCCGGACATTATGAACAATTTCCCGTTTAATCAACTGGGAAATAATAAAAGGCTTAAACAATTCTAAGGCCATGGTCTTCGGTAAACCGCATTGGTCAAGATTCAATTTCGGATTGACGACAATAACCGAACGACCGGAATAATCAACGCGCTTACCCAATAAATTTTGACGGAAACGCCCCTGTTTTCCCTTTAAAGTATCGGCCAAGGATTTCAACTGGCGCTTCTGGCCAGTCGAAGCAGTAACGGTTTTCGTATGCCGGGCGCTGTTATCAATTAAAGCGTCCACTGCTTCCTGTAGCATCCGCTTTTCATTACGACAAATAACTTCCGGCGCATTTAGCTCCATTAATTGCTTTAAACGATTATTGCGATTAATAATCCGGCGATATAAATCATTTAAATCAGAAGCGGCAAAACGTCCGCCATCAAGCGCGACCATCGGCCGTAAATCCGGCGGGACGACCGGCATAACCGTCAAGATCATCCATTCCGGCCGAATATTATTATTTCTAAAACTCTTTAATAATTTTAAACGCTTAACTAGTTTTTCTTTTTTAGAATCAACGGCGCCGCTTAATTTTTCTTCCAAAACCGCGATACTTTTTTCTAAATCAATTTTTGTTAAAAGCTGGCGGATAGCGTCAGCGCCGATTCCGGCTTCAAAAATATGGCCGAATTTCCGGCTCAGTTCCTGGTATTGTTGTTCCGACAAAATCAAAAGCGGTTTTAATTCTTTTAATTCTTTTTGGGCTTGGGCAAAATCTTCTTCCAGGCGGGCTAATTTTTCCGCTTTAGCCTTAATCTCTTCTTTCAACTCGCCGCTGTTTTCATCGCTTTCCCCCGCTTCTTTAAGCGCTTTCGCCCGAACATTAAAATCATTATCAATGCTTTTAACCTTGCTCTTATATTCCTGTTTAATTTGTTCAATCGTCGCTTCTTTTAAATTTTCATCAACTTCGGTAACGATAAAACTCGCGTAATAAATAACCTTTTCCAAGGACTGGATACCAAGATTCAAAAGCAAGCCAATCTTAGAGGAAAGGCCTCTTAAAAACCAAATGTGGGTAGCCGGAATCTGTAAGGAAATATGGCCGAGGCGTTCCCGGCGGACAATGCTGCGCGTCACTTCCACCCCGCATTTATCGCAAACGATTCCCTTATAGCGAATTTTTTTATACTTGCCGCAAGCACATTCCCAATCCTTAGTCGGACCGAAAATCTTCTCGCAAAATAAGCCGTCCTTTTCCGGCTTCTGCGTTCGGTAATTAATTGTCTCCGGCCGAGTTATTTCGCCGTGCGACCAATTCAAGATCTCTTCCGGGCTAGCAAGCTTTAAGCGAATGGCGGAAAAATCGCTGGTTTTTATGGGATTAAGCATAATATTTAAATTAAAAATTGAAAGATTAAAAATTGAAAGATTAAAAGATTCTTTATTAAAATTTCTAATTTCAAAATCTAAATTACCAATCAAATCCGAATTTCAAAATTTAAATGTCAAAATTAGAAATTAGTATTTTGTTATTGATTGGAAATTAGGATTTAGAAATTTGAAATTAATAATTATGAATTAAAATTCAGGGTTTATTCTTCCGCCTCGTTCCCCTCGCTCCCTTCTTTCAAATCAACTACTATTTCCGGTTTTTCCAAGGCTAATTTTTCTTCTTCGCTAATTTCTTCATCAATTTCCGTTACGACTTCCGAAGCCGGCTGGCCGCCGGTACCGCCTAGCAATTCAACATTCAAGCCAAGGCCTTTAAGTTCGCGAATCAAAACATTAAAAGATTCCGGAACATTAAGTTTTTCAATTTCTTCGCCCTTGATAATCGCCTCGTATGCCTTACTCCGCCCCGGCACGTCATCAGACTTAATCGTCAACATTTCCTGCAAGGTGTGCGCCGCGCCATAGCCCTCTAAAGCCCAGACTTCCATTTCACCGAATCTCTGGCCGCCGAATTGCGCTTTACCGCCTAAGGGCTGTTGAGTAATTAAAGAGTAGGGACCGATAGAGCGCTGGTGGATTTTATCTTCTACCATATGATTAAGCTTCAACACATACTTATAACCGACCGTAATTTTATGATCATAAGCATCGCCGGTCTTCCCGTCATACAAAGTAACTTTTCCGTCTTCCGGCAACCCCGCTTCCTTTAATTCACTTTTAATCTGTTCTTCCGTAATCCCGTTTAAAGCCGGGGTCACGACTCGATGGCCTAATTTTTTGGCGGCAAAGCCGAGATGCGTTTCAAGCAACTGGCCGAGATTCATACGAGAAATAATACCCAAAGGAGACAGAACCACGTCAATCGGCGTCCCATCAGCCATAAACGGCATATCTTCGACCGGCACCACGCGGGAGATAACACCTTTGTTTCCATGCCGACCGGACATTTTGTCGCCAACCTGAATCTTGCGTAAATTCGCGACCGCTACTTGGATAGATTTCAAAACGCCGGCCGATAACTTATCGCCTTCTTCGCGGGAAAATATTTTTATATCAACAACCTTGCCATGTTCGCCATGCTCTAAATACAAGGAAGAATCACGAACATCTTTAGCTTTCTCGCCAAAAATCGCCCGAAGCAATTTTTCTTCGGCCGACAAAGTCGTTTCGCCTTTCGGCGTAATTTTACCGACTAAAATATCCCCGGAAGAAACCTCGGCCCCGATCCGAATAATGCCGTCCTCGTCCAAATTCTTTAATTTCTCTTCGGAAATATTCGGAATATCGTTAGTAATCACTTCCGGACCAAGTTTGGTATCACGGACATCGATCGTATAATTTTCAATATGGATAGAAGAATAAACGTCCTCCTTAACCAAACGTTCGGAAATAATAACCGCGTCTTCATAGTTAAAACCTTCCCAGGTCATAAAAGCGACCAAAACGTTGCGACCCAAAGATAATTCACCATTATCAATCGCCGGGCCGTCCGACAAAATATCTCCTTTCTTGACTTTCTGCCCAACTTCCACGACCGGATGCTGATTAATACAAGTCGAAGAATTAGAGCGTAAAAATTTATTTAAATCATAAGTGATAATTTCACCCTTCTTACTCGTCAATTCAATCGTCGCCGCCTCGACTTTGCTTATCGTCCCGTCATCGCCGGCAATAACGACATGGCCGCTGTCGCGCGCCGCCCGTTCTTCAACGCCGGTCCCGACAATCGGCGCTTCGGCTTTAACAAGCGGCACGGCCTGGCGTTGCATGTTCGTGCCCATTAAAGACCGTTGGCCATCATTATGTTCCATGAACGGAATGAGCGAAGTCGCGATAGAAATAATTTGGTTCGCGGCCACGCCGACGAAATCAATCTTACCAGTCTCGGACAAACCCGGCTGGCCATATTTTCTAACTTCAAATTTTTCAACCAAAAAATAACCGTTCTTATCCATCGGAATTGTCGCGTCAACGGTAATGTATTTTTCTTCTTCAAAAGCATCAAGATAAACAATCTCGTCCGTCATCCGGCTTCCCTTTTTATCATGTATTACTTTACGATAAGGAGTTTCTAAAAAACCGTAGCTATTGAGCCGCGCGTAACTTGCTAAATGGCCGACCAAACCGATATTCGGTCCTTCCGGCGTCGCGATCGGGCAAATCCGGCCGTAATGAGTTGAGTGAACATCGCGAACATCAAAACCAGCGCGCTCCCGAGTTAAACCGCCCGGACCCATGGCCGATAAGCGGCGCTTATGTTCAAGTTCGGCAAGCGGATTGGTCTGGTCCATGAATTGCGACAGCTGAGAGGACATGAAAAATTCCCGCACCACGCCAATTACCGGCCGGGCATTAACTAATTTCGACGGCGTTAATGAAGCAATATCCGAAGTGGACATCCGGTCTTTAATAATCCGCTCCATCCGCGCCAAGCCGACGCGAAAACGATTCTGAATCAAGCCGCCAATCGCGCGCACGCGACGGTTGCCGAGATGATCTATATCATCTTCCAACTCCTTTGTAATATTTAAACGAATAACCTCCTTAATTATTAAAATCAAATCTTCTTTGCGTAAAACGCGATTCTCTTTTTTATTAGCCGGCAAATCAAGTTCAAAGCGGCGATTCAGTTTATAACGTCCGACCCGACCGAAATCATAGCGGTCAAAACGAAAAAACATTGAATGGATTAATTGGCGGGCATTTTCCGTCGAGGCTAAATCGCCCGGACGAATTCGGCGATAAACTTCCTGCAATCCTTCGGCCTCATCCTTAGCAATATCTTTTTCTAAAGTTGATTCAATATAACCTTTTTCATCTTTATCTTTAACTAAGTCAACATCCGAAAAAAGTTTGATGAAATCGGCGTCGCTAAGCTGTTTTTCCTTATCGCTTTCCTGATTTAAGGCGCGCAACAGCGAAGTTATCGCGACTTTCCGTTTCCGATCAATCCGAACCCAAATAACTTTGCTGGCGTCCGTTTCTATTTCCAGCCAAGCGCCGCGGTTCGGAATAATTTTCGCGCCATAACATTTTTTCCCTTTTATAAATTCCGCCGTAAACATTACGCCGGCGCTGCGGATTAACTGAGAAACAACGACCCGTTCAATCCCGTTAATAATAAAGGTTCCTTTATCCGTCATTAAAGGAAAATCACCGAGAAAAATTTCCTGGTTCAAAGATCGCTTGGTTTTTTTATTGACTAAGCGGGTTTTAACGCGCAAAGGCGCTTCATAAGTAATATTTTTCGTCCGGCTTTCTAATTCGGAAAACTTCGGCTCATCTAGATAGTAATCTTCAAAATATAATTCCAAATCACGGCCGATAAAATCGCCAACCGGATTTATTTCATCAAATAATTCCGCCAAGCCCTCTTTTAGAAACCAGGCGTAAGAATCTTTTTGGATTTCAATCAAGTCCGGCATCGGCACGCTAGTACTGACCTCTAAAAATGATTTGCGTTTAGACATAATATATAGAAGTTAAAATTATTTAAAAATTTATATAAAGATTCTATAAACCTGAATTTTGCCGGCAAAAAATAGGGCTGTCGCTGGTCTTCTTGCGCGTGGTTAGCGGCAGTTTTTATCGGACTATTGTAAATATGAGATTCAAGACAAAAACATTTGCAGATAAACATTCGCAGATAACGGACTCTTAATAAGGGGGTTATCAGTATACAAGGAAGATCATCAGCTAGAAAAAAATCAAGGAGAAAACAAAAAAAATGGAGATAAATTTATTTAACAAAAAAATCCCATTCCCAATTGGTTTGAGTTTCGATAGAGTATTGAATTAATTCGTTTTTTGATAAATCACTTTTTTTAGGTAAAAAAGTGTAAGAGTATCCTTATAATATTATAATTATTCTCTTTTGTCAATACACATTTTATCCACAATCGCCTGCCGAACTTCTTCCCGCTCATCCCAGGGAATCATCCGACCATGAGCCACACAAATCGCCTGTTCCGCTCCTTTACCGGTAAATAACAATAAATCATCTTTTTCCGCTAATAATAAAGCTTTTTTTATAGCTTCACGCCGATCTAAAATCTTAAAAAGATTCTTACCTGCTTCTTTTCCGGCTATTTCCGCACCGGCCGCCACCTCATTGATTATCTTTATCGGATCTTCATCATAAGGATCTTCATTAGTAACAATAACATAATCAGAGTTTTCCGCGGCCAAACGGCCAAGTAAGGGCCGGCGCGCCTGATCACGGCCACCACCGGCCGAACCGAGTAAATGAATTATCCGTTGATGCGGAATCTCGGTAACAGTCTGATATAATTTTTTTAAAGCTTCGGGCTCAAAAGAATAATCGACGATAGCCGTAAATTCCTGTCCGGCTTCGATTTTTTCTAGCTTCCCGGCCAAACCAGTGACTGATTCTAAACCAATTTTTATTTTTTCCGGCAAAATATTCTGATTAAACCCAACCGCATAAGCGGCTAAAGCGTTGATCGCGTTAAATCCGCCAAGCAATTTTAAATTTATTTTTAATGGATTAGGAGTATTACCTGATTCTTGTAAATTATTAGCTGGCCGCTGATCCGTAGCCCCTTGCGAATCCTCGCCGACCGAAAAAGAAACGCCGTCTGCGCCCGCTTCCCTATTAAAAGCTGTAATTAAAGTAAAATCTTTAACTAAAGCGACATTGCTTAATTTTTTTAAAAAATAATCCGGCTGGATTTCAGGATTAAAAGAATAAACTATTTTCGCTTCGCTCCAAAAATTTAAAAAATAACCGGCATTATCATCATCACCATTAACGATTATTGTTTTGGTAATTCGAGTTAGATCAATTTTTGCCAAACCGCTATTTGGTCTAACAACTGCCCGTTGATCATTAACATATTTAACCGCCCCCCTTTTTAAATGCGCGAATAATTTTCCTTTTGCCAATCGATAATTATCAAAACTACCGTGCGCTTCAATATGTTCTGGATAAAGACCGGTAAAAACTAAAATGTCGTAATTGATAAAACGATGGCGAAATTGTTCGACCCCTTGTGAAGTCGTTTCTACGACCGCGTAGTGGCATTGATTTTTCACCATTTGCTTCAATAGTTTTTGAATAAAAAAACGGCCAGGCATGGTCATTTTTTTGTCGTTTAGCCACTCACTATCGCTATCAGAAAATATCGAAGTTGAAGTAAATCCAGTTTTATAACCGGCAGCCGACAACATTTTCGCAATCAAATAAACCGTAGAGGTTTTACCGGCCGTACCGGTGACGCCAATAATAATCAATTTTCGACTGGGGAAATTATAAATTAAAGCCGCCAAGCCGCTCATTAAAAAATGATAAAGCGGACTTAAGGCCTTAAAAATCCGTTCCGGAATAAATTTTTTCAATCGTTCAAACATGTATTTTAATTACCGAGCGAAAAACATTTCATCATCGTCATCTAAGGGTGTGCGCGGCGGCAATTTTCTATCTTGGTTCTTCGCCGGCGCTTCCGTTTCTCCATCGTCATTATTTTCCTCATCTTCATTCTGATTCTCATTGCCCTCGCTTTCGCCATCACTAATTTTTTCATTAGCTTCTCCCTTATCTTCATCGCCATCCTCATCGTCATTAATTTCTTCAATATTTTCTTCGTCATCATTTTCCGGCTCATCCTCCCTATCCTTAACTTCATCATCATCATCCTCTTCTTCTTCTTCATCCACTTCATTATTATCATCATCTTCCCCGCCCTTAAAAACCAAGGGGATATCGTCATCCGCTTCGTCCTCTGCTTCGTCCTCTTCTCCTAAATAATTATCCGGCGCGCTCGTTTCCGCCCGCTTATGTGTCGGCATAGCGCTCACGCCGCCATCCATTAATTCATACTCTTCCGCGCTAACCATTACTTCGCGCGGCTTGGCGCCATTAGACGGTCCGATGACACCGGATTCTTCCAACATATCTAAAATTTTAGCCGCCCGACCATAACCGATTGATAATCGCCGCTGTAACATTGAGGTCGAGGCCTTCCCGGCCTTGATGATTATCCCTTTTGCTTCCTCAAATAATTCATCCTCGTCGCCGTGCGTCCCGTCCAAGCCGACACCAGCGTTCCCACCGACTTTTTGGCGATCAGTCACGCCTTCAAGATATTCGGCCGGGCCACTCTTCTCTTTAATAAAATTAATAACGTCATTTATTTCATTATCGCTTAAATAGGCCCCCTGGATCCGTTTCGGTTTTGATAACTCAGCGGTCGTAAACAACA
>Ga0172382_10002596_pt1 | contig 29881 bp, 27 predicted proteins | sample Leawel138RmetaG_FD_122245 | JGI IMG/M metagenome (GOLD analysis project Ga0172382, IMG submission 122245) | Leachate microbial communities from a municipal landfill in Southern Ontario, Canada - Leachate well 138R metaG | ecosystem: Engineered > Solid waste > Landfill > Unclassified | place...
AAATGCTTTTGCCCATGAATCGGGTATTCACCAACACGGAATGATGGCTCATGCACAAACGTATGAAATTATGACACCCGAATCGATTGGATTAAAAAAGACCACCATGGTGTTAGGTAAACACTCGGGTCGTCATGCCTTCATCCAAAGGATGGAAGAGTTGGGGTACACCCTCAACGAAGAGATGACTAATAAACTCTTTAGCGACTTTAAACATGTAGCCGATAAGAAAAAAGAGATCACCGATCGTGATCTTATCGCCTTGATGGAAAGTGGTACTCACGTAGCTCCCTCTATTTATGAGTTGGAAAACTTTGTGGTAAATAGTGGAAACAATATGACAGCTACTGCGTGTGTTACTCTCAGTCGAGATGGGAAAAAGATGCAGGCTGTTGAGATGGCCACTGGTCCCGTCTACGCCTGTTTTAAAGCTGTTGAGAAGATTATTACCTACTCATTTGTGTTAGAGGATTATCAACTGAAGGCTGTTACTGAACACCGAGACGCCTTAGGAGAAGTATTGGTGAAAATCAGTGATGCACACGGTGTGTATCGAGGAAGAGGGGTGAGTACCGACGTCATTGAAGCCTCGATGCTTTCATTATTATCTGCTGTGAACCGAATGGTTGAACAAGCAGAGTCTAAGCGTGATATAGAAGATTACGGACAGTTGCCTCACGAGGCACGATTACGGGATATGAAAGTTACTGGAACTGTTAAAGAGGATGTTACAAAGGAGCGTGTATATGGGAGTCTCTAACAAGCAGGTATATCTATTTGATTCGACACTACGAGATGGAGCACAAGCTGAAGGGATCTCTTTCTCCGTTGCAGATAAACTCAAAATTGTTGAAGCTTTGGATGATTTAGGAGTTCACTACGTTGAAGCGGGAAACCCTGGATCGAATCCAAAAGATTTAGAATTCTTTCAACAGGTGAAAAAGCTGGATTTAAAAACAGTGAAATTAGTCGCCTTCGGTTCGACTCGACGACGAGACATTGATGTAAAAGATGATGCTAATGTCCAATCTCTTCTCACCGCTGAAACAGATGCTATATCGATCTTTGGGAAGAGTTGGGACTTTCAAGCAACAGAGATCTTACGTACAACGTTAGAAGAGAACTTAAAGATGATTTATGACACCATTGCCTTTTTCGTTGAGAAAGGCAAAGAGGTGATCTATGATGCTGAACACTTTTATGATGGGTATATCGATAATCCTGAATATGCTTTAGAGACTATTAAAGTAGCAGCTGAAGCAGGGGCTTCTTCTATTGCCTTGTGTGAAACACGAGGTGGGTGTATCCCCTCATTAGTGAAAGAGGCTACCGAAGTAGCGGTAAAACATATTCACAACACTCACCCATCAGTGGTGATGGGCATTCATGCCCATAACGACTCCTCCTTAGCCGATGCCAATTCAATCATTGCTGTGGAACAAGGGGTGCGCCAAGTTCAAGGAACTCTCATTGGCTTTGGAGAGCGATGTGGAAATGCGAATTTAGCTACCATTGTTCCTACTCTTCAACTGAAGATGGGTTTTGATGTGATTGCACCTGAGAACTTAGCTCGGTTGTATCAAATTTCTCACTTTGTCGCCGAAGTAGCAAATGTCTCAATTGCCCATGGCACACCATATATCGGGCGTAGTGCTTTCACCCATAAAGGGGGAATGCATATTGATGGTATTGCTAAAAACTCAAAATCGTTTGAACACATCGACCCTGAAGAAGTTGGTAATGAGAGACGCTTGTTAATGAGTGAAGTAGCAGGAAGAGCTACCATCTTAAAGCGAATTCAAAAGTATGCCCCATCAGTCGACAAAGATGATCAAGTAACGATCAACATCATCGATGCGTTAAAGAACTTAGAGATGGATGGATACCAATTTGAGGGAGCTGAGAGCTCGTTCGAATTAGTCATTGCAAAACATGTTGGCAAATACTCCCCCTATTTTGTGTTAGATCATTATAAAACATTGGGCGAACTTCCCTTTCCTGGAAACCCCGATATGAGGCACACTGCCTTAATTAAAGTCTCGGTCAATGGCGATACTGCTATCACTGCAGCTGAGGGAGATGGACCTGTTCACGCATTAGATAAAGCGCTCAGAAAAGTCCTTGAAGAGTTTTATCCTATTGTCTCTACCATCTACTTAACTGATTATAAAGTGCGAGTGTTAGATTCACTTCAAGCATCAGCTGCCAAGGTACGAGTTCTCATTGAGACTACCGATGGAGAGCACACATGGTCCACAGTTGGAGTTTCCACAGATATTATCGAAGCCTCGTGGATAGCTTTAGTCGATTCAATTGAATACAAATTAATGAAAGAGGGGATTGAACCCCCTCAGATCCGATAAGAAGGAGTTTTACCGTATGAGTATGACAATGTCACAAAAAATATTGGCCAAGCACGCTCAATTAGAGAGTGTTCAAAGCGGTCAGTTAATTATGACCGATTTAGATTTGGTGTTAGGCAATGACATTACCACCCCAGTGGCGATTAATGAGTTTGCAAAATTAGGGACCGATAAAGTCTTTGATAGATCAAAGATTGCGTTAGTTCCCGATCACTTTACCCCCAATAAAGATATTAAAGCTGCTCAGCAGTGTAAGGCGATGAGACTCTTTGCTAAAGATAAAAAGATTGAACACTACTTTGAAATTGGACAAATGGGAATTGAGCATGCGTTATTACCCGAACAAGGATTAGTCAACGCAGGAGATGTAATTATCGGAGCAGATAGCCACACCTGTACCTATGGTGCTTTAGGGGCATTTTCCACAGGGGTGGGAAGTACCGACATGGCTGCGGGGATGGCAACAGGAAAAGCATGGTTCAAAGTCCCCTCTGCTATCAAATTTAACCTCACAGGAAAACTCAATAAGTTTGTCTCAGGTAAAGATGTGATCTTACATATCATTGGGATGATTGGAGTCGATGGGGCTCTTTACAAATCGATGGAATTCACCGGTAGTGGAGTAAAGAATCTCAATATTGATGATCGATTCACCATCTGTAATATGGCCATTGAAGCTGGAGCTAAAAACGGTATTTTCGAAGTCGATGAGATCGCCTTAGAGTACCTTAAAGAGCACCACAAAGGAGAGCCAGTCATCTACCAAGCAGATAGCGATGCTGTGTATGAAAAAACGTACCATGTCGATTTATCGACTATTAAAAGTACTGTTGCATTTCCACACCTTCCAGATAACACCCGTACCATTGATGAAGTGGGTAACATCAAAGTCGACCAAGTGGTCATTGGTTCTTGTACTAATGGACGAATTAGTGATCTTCGTGCTGCTGCCGAGATTCTTAAAGGGCATACAGTTCACTCTGATGTTCGTGCCCTCGTATTTCCTGCTACACAAAAAATCTACCTTCAAGCGATGAGAGAGGGACTACTGGAGATATTTGTTGAAGCAGGAGTTGCAGTTAGTACCCCAACATGTGGTCCTTGCTTAGGGGGACATATGGGAGTACTAGCTGATGGTGAGAAGGCAGTTGCTACCACAAATAGAAACTTTGTGGGTCGAATGGGACATCCAGGTAGTGAAGTCTACCTTGCCAGTCCCGCTGTAGCAGCAGCGAGTGCCATTACTGGATATATCACAAATCCCCAAGAGATAAAGGAGAACTAAATGAAAGCTCAAGGTGTAGTATTTCGCTATTTTGATAATGTAGATACCGATGTTATTATCCCAGCTCGTTATTTAAATACAACAGATGCAAAAGAACTTGCCTCGTATTGTATGATCGATATCGACGCCGATTTTGCACGTAATGTGAAACAAGGTGACATCATGGTCGCTGGTGAGAACTTCGGTTGTGGTTCTTCTCGTGAACACGCCCCATTGGCCATTAAAACAAGTGGCATTGAGTGTGTCATTGCATCCTCCTTTGCCCGTATTTTCTACCGAAACGCTATTAATATTGGACTCCCTATTTTAGAGTGTCCTGAAGCTGTTGATGGTATTAAAGCAGGAGATACGGTGAGTGTCGACTTTTCAAGTGGGACAATCACCAATGAATCGACAAACAAAACATGGTCTGCTCAAAGCTTTCCCCCATTTATTCAAAAGATGATCGCCAGTGAAGGTCTTATTGGGTATCTCAAAGAGGAGGGCAGTGTATGAGAATGAAAGTTGCCCTGATCCCAGGAGATGGAATCGGACCTGATATCATTAACGAAGCAGTAAAAGTGATGATGGCAGTAGGGGAGCGCTATTTCCATAAGTTTGATTACTCAGTCTACCTTGCCGGTGGTAAAGCAATTGATACTGTTGGTACACCACTACCTGAATCGACCTTATTAGGGTGTGAAGAGAGTGAAGCGATCTTACTTGGTGCTTTAGGTGGGCCAAAGTGGGATGGCTTTGAAGGAGATATGAGACCTGAACGGGCTTTGTTAGGCTTAAGGGGGAATTTTGGTCTGTTTTGTAATTTACGACCAGCACTCTTATACCCTCAATTAGCCGATGCTTGTCCCTTAAAACCTTCATTAATTGAAGGGGGTTTAGATATCATGGTGGTTCGTGAACTCACCGGAGGAATCTACTTTGGAAAGCGAGGGCGAAACAAAGAGGGCACTGAAGCATTCGATACGATGAGTTATACCACCAAAGAGGTAGAGCGCATCACCCGTAAAGCATTTGAAATTGCAATGGGAAGAGAAAAGAAATTATGTAGTGTCGATAAAGCAAACATCTTAGAGAGCTCCCGTTTATGGCGTAGTGTCGTTGAGCGTGTTGCTAAAGAGTACCCTGAAGTGGAACTCTCACACATGTATGTCGATAACGCTGCGATGCAGTTAGTTCGCTATCCAAGACAGTTTGATGTCATTGTCACAAACAACATGTTTGGAGATATCCTTAGTGATGAGGCTTCTCAAATTACTGGTTCGATTGGGATGCTCCCTTCAGCTAGTTTAAGAGAGGACTCCTTTGGGATGTATGAACCCATTCACGGTTCAGCTCCAGATATCGCACATCAAGATAAGGCAAACCCCATTGCCACAATCTTATCGGTTGCGATGATGCTGCGTCACACATTTAAGTTAGAAAAAGAGGCCGCCGTTATTGAAGAGGCTGTTGGAGCTGTATTAGATGCAGGGTATCGAACAGCAGATATCTTCAGTAAAGGGACCAAAGAGATTGGAACAAAAGAGATGGGCTCACATATAGCCCAATATATAAAAGAGAGAGGAGAGTAAACCAATGAGAGAGCCTATTGTCTATCTAGATGGTTCGTACGTGCCACTAAGTGAAGCTAAAGTCCCAGTTCTTGATCACGGATTATTATACGGTGATGGAATTTTTGAGGGAATTCGAGCGTATGGCGGACAAGTATTTTTACTCGAAGATCATATGAAACGGTTTGCCAAAGCGGCAAAAGCGATTCACCTCACTCTCCCACTTTCGATTGATGAGATTAGTGAGATAGTGCTAGAAACCTGTCGTAAAAACAATATTGTTGATGGATATATTCGCTTAGTGTGTACCCGTGGAGCTGATGGACTTGGGCTTTATCCAAGTAAGAAACTCCCAGGACCTCGGTTGATTTGTATTGCCGATCAAGTCACTTTGTATTCAGAAGAGGCGTATGAGCGAGGGCTAAAAGTGATCACCAGTAGTCTTAGAAGAAATAAGGCAACCATTGTTGATCCTCAAATAAAAAGTCTTAACTACTTGAATAACATTTTAGCTTCCATCGAAGCTCACCGTTATGGAGCCGATGAAGCTCTGATGTTAAACGAAGAGGGCCTAGTCACTGAATGTACCGGTGATAACGTCTTTTTAGTTGAAGGAGGAGTAGTGAAAACTCCCCCCATTTGGCTTGGGACGTTAGGGGGAATTACCCGTTCCAGTGTGATGGTTTTGTGTGAAGAGCTCGGTATTCCTTGTGTGGAAGAGCCTTTTACCCATTTTAATCTATTAAATGCAGATGAGGCGTTTTTAACTGGAACAGCTGCTGAAATTATTGCACTGACTGTGTTAGATGGTCAAACAATTGGAAATGGAACAGCAGGGCCAGTGACCATGAAACTTCTAGGTGCCTTCAGAGAGTATGTCTTACGTAAAGAGAACGGAGCAAAGATATGAGAAGTGATGCTATGACCAAAGGGTATGAGCGTGCTCCACATCGCTCATTACTTAAAGCTTTAGGTCTTACTAATCGAGAGATTGAACAACCTCTTATCGGGATTGTGAATTCAGCGAACTCAATTATTCCTGGTCACATCCACGTTCAGCGTATTGTTGAAGCGGTAAAAGCAGGCGTTCGTACTGCTGGAGGGACTCCACTCGATTTCCCTGTTATTGGGGTATGTGATGGAATAGCGATGGGACACACAGGGATGAAATACTCTTTAGCTAGTCGTGAACTCATTGCCGATTCGATTGAAGTCGTTGCTACAGCTCACCCATTTGATGCACTGGTGATGGTCCCTAACTGTGACAAGATTGTCCCTGCTATGCTCATGGCAGCTGCCCGTATCAACATTCCAACAATTGTTGTCAGTGGAGGAGCAATGTTAGCAGGAATTCTTCCAGGGACTAAACAAGCAATCGATCTTACAAGTGTATTTGAAGCAGTTGGTTCTCATGCAGCAAATTTGATGAGCGATGAAGTCCTTTTTGAGTATGAGAATAATGCATGTCCCACCTGTGGTTCTTGTTCAGGGATGTTTACTGCTAATAGTATGAACTGTCTCACCGAAGCACTTGGAATGGGCTTAGTGGGTAACGGAACTATTCCTGCAGTCTACTCAGAGCGAGACCGCCTTGCTAAAGAGGCTGGTTATGCTGTGATGGAACTCTATAAAAACGACGTACGTCCATTAGATATTATGACTGAAAAAGCATTTGAAAATGCTTTAGTAGTCGATATGGCTTTAGGGTGTAGCACTAATAGTATGCTCCATCTTCCAGCTATTGCCCATGAAGCGAAGATCAAACTCGATATCTTTAAAGCTAATGAGATTAGTAGTCGTACCCCAAATGTGTGTCACTTAGCACCAGCAGGTCCATACCACATTGAAGATCTCTATCGTGCTGGTGGGGTGATGGGAGTGATGAAAGAACTCGATAAAGCGGGTTTATTACACACCGATATCCCCACAGTTTCGGGCAAAACAATGAAAGAGCAGATCTCTTTAGCTCGTATCTACGATGAGGATGTGATTCGTCCACTCGATAACCCATATGGGAAAACTGGTGGTATTGCAGTACTGAAAGGGAACTTAGCTCCCCAAGGAGCGGTGGTGAAACGAAGTGCTGTTGCCCCTGAAATGCTTCAACATAGTGGACCTGCTCGAGTCTTCAACTCAGAAGAGGAGGTCAGTGAAGCTATCTTAGGAGGCAAGATTAACAAAGGGGATGTGATTGTAATTCGATACGAGGGTCCTAAAGGGGGACCTGGTATGAGAGAGATGTTAGGTCCCACAAGTGCGATTGCAGGGATGGGCCTTGATAAAGATGTCGCTTTAATTACCGACGGAAGATTCAGTGGGGCAACTCGGGGTGCGAGTATTGGACACGTCTCACCTGAAGCTGCTGAAGGGGGATTAATCGCCTTTGTCAAAGAGGGTGATATCATCGAAATAGATATTACTCATGGTGTGTTAACACTCAATGTTGATGATGCTGAATTACAAGAGAGAAAAAAAGGATGGGTGGCTCCAACGCCTCCGATCACAACTGGTTATCTTGCTCGGTACGCCAAGCAAGTGACGAATGCCTCTACTGGGGCAGTGTTTAAAGATTCCTAAAAAGGTAGAGGGGAGTGCTCATGAAGTTGAATGGTTCTGAAATTATTGTGGCCTGTTTGAAGGAGCAGGGGGTCGATACAGTCTTTGGTTACCCAGGAGGCGCTGTATTAAATATCTACGACGCTTTATATAAAAGTAGAGACTCGATACGTCATATCCTCACCAGCCACGAACAAGGAGCTGCTCATGCAGCTGATGGATATGCTCGCTCAACAGGAAAAGTGGGAGTTGTTTTTGCAACTAGTGGTCCTGGTGCTACAAACCTCGTCACAGGTTTGGCAACTGCCTATATGGATAGTATTCCAGTGGTGGCAATTACGGGAAACGTCCCTGTATCACTGTTAGGTAGAGACAGCTTTCAAGAAGTCGATATCACAGGAATTACACTCCCTGTTACCAAGCACAACTATATCGTTAAAGATGTTACTACCTTAGCTGATGTGATTCGTGAAGCCTTTTATATCGCTCAAGAGGGACGCCCCGGTCCAGTATTAATCGACATTCCAAAAGATGTGACTGCCGAAGAGTGTGATTATGAGATAAAGGAGATTACTCCTTATGTACCAAATGGGACTCATCTTAAAAAGAGTTCATTAGAGAAAGTAGTTAAGTTGATTAAAGAATCCTCAAAGCCGATGTTGTATGTCGGTGGAGGGGTACTTCGATCAAACGCTCAAAAAGAGCTCAATGAGTTCATTGAAAACATCGATGCCCCTGTGGGAGTCTCTTTAATGGCTTTTGGGGCACTCGATTCATATCATGAACGATTCACTGGGATGATAGGAATGCACGGAACACGTGTGTCGAACATCGCTATAAATAATAGTGATCTACTCATTGTTATTGGTGCTCGCTTTAGTGATCGGGTGGTGAGTAAAGCAAGTGCATTTGCCAAAAGGGCTCGAATTATCCACATCGATGTCGACCCTGCTGAGATTAATAAAAATATTGCTACCTACCATCACGTTATTGGTGATGTAAAGATTATTCTCTCTGAACTTAATAAGATGATTACTAAGCCAATTCTCCACACCTCCTGGATGGAGCAAATTAAGAGTTGGAAAGAAGCCTACCCATTAAAAGAGAGTGGAGAGACCAAGCGTCCTTCTGAGATCTTAAAAGCACTTACTGCTGTGATGCCAGAAGATGGGATTGTGGTTACTGAAGTTGGACAAAACCAGATGTGGGCAGCTCAGTTTTACCGCCACACCCCCAAAGGCCGCTTTTTAACAAGCGGGGGCTTAGGAACTATGGGGTATGGAACTGGCTCTGCTATTGGTGCTCAAATAGGAAGTCCTACAAAAAGAGTTGTGAACGTTGCAGGAGATGGATCATTTAAGATGAACTGTAATGAGCTCGCTACCATTGCCCGTTATAACATCCCTGTGGTGATTCTTATTATGAACAACCAAACTCTTGGAATGGTTCGTCAATGGCAAACACTCTTTTATGAACAACGCTATAGTGAGACAACTTTAGATACTTACATCGATTGGATTGGCTTAGCTGCAGCATATGGTATCAAAGGGATGCGCTTAACGATTGAAGATGATCCTCTGAGTGTTCTTACAGCCGCCTTTGAGCTTAATGAAGCGGTAGTCATCGACTGTGAGATACCTCTTGATGATAAAGTCTACCCAATGGTCGCCCCTGGTGCTTCCATTGAAGATATGATTGAAGAACCCTTAGGGTAATAGATAAACGCCTCCACTTGGAGGCGTTTAATTTACAGATTAAAAAGAGTCACACATCTCAATGTGGAAACAAGAAAGTTTATCCCTCTATATGTCTTTTAAGATAATTGAGTATATCGATTGTTGTAGGGGGACAACCACTCACAGAGCGGGTGAAGTTTTTAGTACATGTTCCAACTCCGAGTCCACAAGCAACACTCTCTTTAAAACCTTGGCCAATATGAATTTTTTGATTGAGATCTCGCAGTATTCCTCGCTCTTCTAAGCGAGCTAATGCATGAATCAAATTCCCATAACAAGCACTACACGCTTGATTGGCAACCGTATATTTTTCTAGGTGTTTCACTTTTTGAGAGGGGACATAGCGGGTGTGAACTGTATCTTCGTTCAGCTTAATGATATCGCCCTCTTTAAGCGGGGCATAGTTCGGATCTTGTGAAATTGCAATTGCTACATGTCGTATTTCATCTTTTTCATACCCCATTAAAGAGGCACCAAAACTATCAACAAGGAGAGAGTCAAAACCGATAAACATCCGGTTTGTCTGAACAGGGTTTCCCCCCTCTTCAAAATCGAGATCTCCATTTATACTATCTACGATAATAGCATTGGGTTTTTTCAGAGTGTAAAGAGTAGCAATTGGGGAGTCGAGATCCCAACGGTGAAAGTCTCGCTTCGAGCGATCAGAGATTACCCCTTTGAGGTTCTTTAATGCACAGGTCATCTTGGTTTGTAGATGTCCTTTGAGTACTGGGAGATTAATAAAATAGTCTGCTTCATACGCTGTTTTAGAGTACTCAATAGAAAAACCATCTGATTCGAGAGTCACATATTGATCTTTTTTCACATCAACAAGTTCAATGTCGTACTTTTTTTGAAGATCATAGTAGTTATGAGAAGCAAACGCATCTTCAGTTTTAGCACCAATCCATGAACTTTCAACAATAGAGATTCGCCTTATTGAGTGTTCTTTTAAGTAGATAATAAGAGCTTCTACAATTTCTGGGTGAGTTGTGGCACCCAAAGAGGCACAAGACGGGGTTACAAGATTTGGTTTTAACACCACGTGATCGTTGTGATGAATATGTTGCGCAAGATTTACTTTTTGGCACAACTGAGTTGTCATACTAAAAGGGTCATCACCGTAGATAAGATGTAGGGCTTTACTCATATAGGAATCCCTATAACGAAGAATAGCAGAGTTAATACACCCGAACCAACAATGATATAAATCGGATTTGGTTTTCTAAAAAAATTAAACACAAAGCCAATGACAAATAAGATGATGGCATACAAAGAGTAATCACTAATCTCACCCAGGCGTTGTACGTTAAAGAGTGCCAACAGTAAAATACTTAATGCAGCTGAAGCTATTAAGGCAACAATAGCTGGTTTTAAGCCGTACAAAATACCTTTCATTACCTTCAGCGATCGATAGCGGTAATAGATCCAAGCAAGTATTAAGACAATGACTAATGGGGGTAAGACATTTCCAAAGGTTGCTACTAAGGAACCTGGAATTCCAGCTGTCTTTGCCCCTACAAATGAGGCAGCATTTAATGCAATAGGGCCAGGAGTCATTTGGCTCATAGTAATGACGTCGGTGAACTCTTGAGCTGTAAGCCATCCGTTTTTCATCACGACTTGTTCTTGAATCAGAGGTAGTGAGGCATATCCTCCACCAAAACTAAAAAGTCCAACTTGGACAAAACTCCAAAACAGTTGTAGCAGTACACCCATTATTTGGCCTCCTCTTTTGCAACAAAGAGGATACTCAAAGCACCAATTGCTGCACAGCTAAGAATAATGAGGACAATGTTGATATGAAGGATGTAGGTTGCCACAAAGGCTAAGATCATCACAACAAGAGGAAACCACTTTTTATCAGAAAGAACTGTTTTAGCCATAGTAAGAACAGCATCAACAATGACAATGGCAACACCAATACTCATCCCATAAAATGTCATTTGCACATAGGCATTGTTTTTGACAATCTCGTAGATATACGAAAGGAGGGTGAGGGTAATCAGTGGTGGAGTTACTGTTCCTAAAAGGGTAGCAAAAGCACCAATAACACCCCCCACTTTATACCCGACAATAATAGAGGAGTTTACTGCAATGGGACCAGGGGAAGATTGAGCAACAGCGATGAGGTCGATCATCTCATGTTCATCAATCCATTGTAATTTCTCAACAAATGTTTTTCGAATAAGGGGGACAATGACGTATCCTCCTCCAAAGGTAAAAGCGCTTATCGTAAGGGTGGTTTTAAATAACGTCCACAGCAATCGCTTTTTGGACATATCAGGTTTCTTTGTTGGCATAGACTCTCCACAGCACAGGTTGTTTTATTTAGTAGCTACATTTAAAGCCAAAGTAATCATTGTTGTTAAACTTCTCTCACGTTCTAAAGAGCTCATCTCTGCATCTCCAAAGGGGAGATCACTAATGGTTAAGAGTGCTAAAGCTTCTCTTTGAGCCCATTGAGCTTGGAAGTAGAGACTAGCTGCTTCCATCTCAACAGCTAAAAGGCCCATCTCTCTCCAGGTTCTAAGGATATGAGGGTCTCTGTTATAAAAGACATCACTGGTAAGAACACTTCCCATGTGTAAGGTGATATTGTCCTTTTGAGCTTCTTGGTCTGCTTTTTTTAGTAGCTGATATGATGCAGCGGGTGCAACAATGCCAGGAAGGTTATATTGTAATGTGAAATGTGCATCATATGAGGCGCTCATAACAGCAATCACATCTCCTAGGTGTAAATGATCTTGGAGTGCTCCAGCCGAGCCAATGCGAATAAGGCGCTTAACATCATACGCATGAATTAATTCATGAGAGTAGATTCCCATTGAAGGAGCTCCCATACCTGTTCCTTGAACACTCACTTTTACACCTTTATATAGACCGGTATAACCACACATTCCTCTCACTTCGGAATAGAGTGAGGGATTACTTAAAAAGTTTTCAGCAATAAATCGAGCTCGTAGAGGATCACCAGGAAGTAAGATACTCTCAGCAATCTCACCTTTTTTTGCACCGATGTGAACTGTTGGTGTCTTCATATATTGCACCTCTTTCATAATGAAATATTGTCTCTTTCACTGTTTCACAATGAGAGGTGAAATGCAAGAGAACAGAACCAAAGTGTGTACTTCAATACATCACAATGGTGTAAAGAATCTCACCATCTCATCAAGCTCCAGTTAGTAACATTTCATGTTTTAAGGTGTTTTAAGCTGATATATGTTAAATAAGGTGCATTCATTGTAATGAAAACGGTTTTATCATTGTTATGACATTGACGATGAGTGAATGCGATACGTATACTTGAAAGTCCCCCACATTGGTTGTGTTACCAAGAAGGAGTAGAAGGATGAACCAAATGATAAAACGGTATGCTATTGGTGCATTTCTCGTGTTTTTAGTTCTCCCAATGATTGCAGCCGACTCTGTTATTGTCCGTTCCCCCTATTACGGATCAGTGCCCGCCACAGTAGATGCACGTACCATTAATAGGAGTTTTTCATCCCAGTTAGCTCTCACCGAAACTCCTGCCTTAGATACCCAGGCTAAAGTATTAGCAGCTATATCTAATGTCTCTTATCCGCTTACTCCTGGGGATCGTATTGAACTCTCTTTTGTTGATGAGCGTAATCGCCCACAAAATATGATCATTCAAGTTGATGGATCGTATCGAGTAATCATCCCTTCGTATGAAACTATTGAAGGGAGAAACAAAACATTAGATCAAGTTATTCATGAGATAGAAAAACTCTTATTAACGTACAACCCCTTCTCCATGCCGAAAGTCACCTTGATAGGAACTGGTTCATTTCACGTCACCGTCAAAGGTGAGGTGAGTTCAACTCGTGAAGTTACAGCTTGGGGATTAACTCGACTCAGTAGTGTCCTTTCACATGCCACAGATAAAGCCTCTACTCGAAATATAAAAATAGAGTCAGCTGACGGTACCACCGCGTATTACGATCTCTACTCTGCATTAAAAGAGGGAGATCTTTCACAAAACCCGTATGTAATGCCAGGAGATGTCATTACTCTTGTGCCAGCAAAAAGGGTGGTCTCTATTGTTGGAGAAGTGATGCGTAGTGGAACTTACCAACTGCTACAAGATGAACAACTAGTGAGCTTATTAGACTCCTACGCTAAAGGAGTTCTTCCTAGTGGTGATGCCTCTTCAGTGCTTATTCGTCGATATGGAGGCGATGAGAGTGGAAAGCTCGATGTACTGAGAGTTACCAAAGAGGACTTTCACAAGGTAGAACTGTCAAACATGGATACAGTCTATGTCGATACTCTTTCACCTGTTACACGCTCTATCTCAGTTGAGGGTGCTGTGAATATAAGTGATGCATCAACGAGCGCTCTTAACTCTTCAGGTAGACTCTTTTACCAATTTTACCCTCAAGAGACGATTGGTGAAATGCTCAAAGAGATAGCGAAATACTTTTCAACAGTGAGTGATTTATCTTCGGCCTACTTGATTCGACCAAACCAATTCATACCTATCGATATTCAAACAATATTAATGGGAAATAGAGATGAAACTTCTTCGTTGGTGTTACAAGAGGGTGATCGTCTTATTGTCCCATTTAACCAACTCTTTGTGAATGTGACAGGTGGAGTGTTAAGACCTGGAACCTTCCCTTATATTGAAGATAAAAGTGCTTCTTATTATATCAACTTAGCAGGTGGCTTTGATCCAGCTAAAAACCGTAGTGGCTCTTATACAATTACCGATAAGTATGGAAATAAAGTAAAGAAAGATGCTCCTATTACCCCCGAGTCGGTAATAAACGTGAAACTCACCACATTTGAAGCGGTACATGGAATGAGGCTTGCGACTACAGTAACGATTGTTACACTCGTCACTAGCATTTTAACACTCATATTAACTGTACCTGAAGTATTTACTTTATAGGGGAGGCATAGATAGATGGAAAGCTATGACTACGATCAAGCAATGATGCACAGCGAACAAGAGGGGATGAGCCTGAAAGAGTTGTTTCAAATCTTAAAGACTCGTCTTGGATGGATTATTGCTGTCTTTATCCTCGTCTTGGGAGCAGCTTATGGGTATTTATACTATGCCACACCAATGTATGAATCAGAGGTAACTATTTTAGTTGAATCACTTCAAAAGAGTAACGATTTAGAGAGTATGCTCTTATCTCCAGGAACAGCTAAAATTGCAACTGAAGTTGAGTTTATACTCAGTCGGACAAACATCCAAAATGCCTTACAGAGTCTTAACTTAGACGATTATGTAACTAGTGATGGCATCTCATATGGTTCAAATGGGGCAGTGGGTAATGTGAAAGGACGCACCACTGTCTCAACAGTGAAAGATACCAACATTGTGAGAATCACAGTCACCGATAAAATCCCTGAATTTGCCCGAGATTTTGCTAATGCATTAGCCGAAAGTTATAACCAACTACTTGGAGAAATTGCCCGAAACACAAAAAGTGTCCAAAAAGAGTTTATCCAAAGACAAATTCCACTTAATATGGCGCAATTAGTGGAGGCAACGGATCAGCTTACCAAATTCAGAGAAGAGAGTAATATTATGCAACTCTCTGACAAGAGTAAACTCCTTTCTGAAAAGATCGCCTACTTTCAACTTCGCCGAGAACCTCTGTTTTTAGAAGTCCAAGAGGCAAAACTGAGTTCTCAAATCGAATTTGAATCTTTAGCACAAGTTGATATAGTTCCTCCCTCTTATGAAGAGCTGCATGCCAACTCTGAGATTCTATCAATCTTAGTCGGGTACAAAGAGCGACTTCGTGAATATATTTTGTATGAATCAATTCAACAAGGAGCAGGGGAATCTCCTGATCGGTTGTTTGTATTACAAAGTGCTTTAAACCAAATCAATAAAACATTGTTTGACCAAGTGAGAAAGGTGGTCTTTGAGACTCAAAGTGATGATCCTTTTGTGTTAATGGCTCTACAACGATTAAGTAAAGCATACCACCAACAAGCGGTAGCTGAGGCTCAAATAGAAGTTCTTGAACACATCGAGTCGTCGTTTACTGAAGAGCTGGGAGGTCTTCCTATCTTAGAGAGGCGTCTACTCGATTTGCAACGTGATGTCCAAGTATATGAAACTTTGCGTATGCGCCTTATGGAACTTCTTGAAGAGGTGAAATTTGCTGAAGAGGCTGTAGCTCGTAGTGTTACTATTATTGATGAAGCAATAGTTTCAACCTCTCGCAGTGGCAATCCTATTGCAGTGAGTCCCAAAAGGATGCTAATTCTCGCTGTTGCAGTATTATTAGGACTTGCTTTAGGTATCCTTGTAGCACTGTTTATTGAGATGATTGATGTTACAATAAAAGATGATGAGGTGCTCAAACGCCTTGTTGGTTCGCACATACCACTACTTGGTTGGGTCCCTTTAATGCAGTTTGAGTATGAAAAACAATCTCCTTCATTATCTGTGTACAATGCACCTCTCTCTTTTGAAGCAGAAAGATATAAGTTTGTTGCTAATAGTATTTCATATGGGATTGTGAATGATGATTTGAAAATCTTTAGTATTACAAGCCCAGGGATGGGAGAGGGTAAAACAACACTCTCTGCTAATATTGCTACTGCTATGGCGATGCATGGGTTGAAAATATTACTGATTGATGGAGATTTACGCCTCCCTCAATTGTTGAGTTATTTTGGAATATCACCAGCTAATAAGGGCCTTGTCGATGTAGTTGCTCGAAGATCGATTGCACAAGAAGTGATTATTCAACCACTTAAAGATGTCCCGACACTCCATTTAATGCCAGTAGGACCTCACCCTCCAAACCCATCTGCTGTGTTTAATTCTCCACGATTTAAAGCGATGTTAGAGGATCTAAGAGATCAGTACGATTATATTATTATTGATACGCCACCATTGGTATTTGCTAGTGAATTAATGGCAATAGCTCACTATGTCGATGGGATGGTGATTAACGTCCGTGCTGGTATATCTACGAAGATGGCGCTCAAAGAGTTACTGTACAACCTCGATTTGGCTAATAAGAATATCTTAGGGGTAGTCTTTAATGGAGTTATAGGCTCTTCTACAAGAAGTCGCTCTATTGGTTCACGCTACTATAGTTACTACTCTAACCAATACAGTAAAGAGAGCCGACCAAAAGGAAGAGGGCGAAGTTATCGAAGAAACTTCCTCAAAGACTTAAAACAGCGAGAAAAACTGGCGCTTCACCCCAAAATTGGAGCATCATATCCGTACAAAGAGAAAAGTGATCCATTTGCAGGGGAAGAGCCACTGTTAAGTGATCAAGAGATAAAAGAGTTTCATGACAAGAGTCTGATATAAGAAGGTGCTCTATCCTAACATACAAGTTACTCACTTATCTGAATGTGTGTCTTAGGTGTAGACTATTTTTCTCATTGTATTATATTTAGAAAGAGGAGATGCGTGTATGTTTTTATCACTGATTATTATTATCTTAATTATCTATTTCTACCTCGACTCTAAAAAAGAGGAGAACAATGATCCTAAAGAGGATGCTCTTGAAATTCTACGTCGCCGTTACGCACAAGGTGATATCTCTCAAGAGGAATTTTTACAAAAAAAAGAAGACCTACTACGGTAGATAGTGCTCAAAGGAGTTAGGTATGCATAGAATGATGTGGGGAACCACCATGGGTCCAGCACGAGGATATTATACTATTACTAATCACCAGTGGCTGATTAACTGGACAGTTGTTGGCTTAAGTGCTGTAGCAATATTGTTGATTATTCTGCTCATTATCGGGTTGGTGAAACGTCATAAAAGGAGAGCTCCAAGCGGTGAGGCTTTAGAGATTGTACGCCGTCGCTACGCTTTAGGAGAAATCGATGGTGAAACATTTGAGAGGATGAAAAAAGACCTCCGTTAATTGCCTTCGGCGTCTCTTTAGGTCATACTCTAGATCACAAGGGGGCGCCTATTTATGAAACATAAGATTATCTTAGATGTTGATACAGGTCATGATGACATGGTCGCTATTTTGATGGCATCAGGTCTTAAGGAGATAGATCTTCTTGGAATCGTCGCTGTAAATGGAAACCAAGTGTTAGAAAAGACCTTACGCAATACCTTAAACGTATGTCAGCTTATTGGGGAGAGTGCCCCAGTGTTTGCTGGGATGGATCGTCCAATTCTTCGTGATGTTGTCGTTGCTGGTGATATCCACGGAGAGACCGGCTTAGATGGTCCCACCTTTGAACCGTTAGTTAAAGAAGCTGAGAAGACCCATGGTGTCCAGTTTATTATCGATAGTGTGTTAGCACACCCTCATGAGGTAACGTTAGTTCCCACTGGACCATTGACCAATATTGCGATGGCTTTTTTATTAGAACCTCGTCTCCCCTCTTTAGTGAAACAAGTTGTGTTAATGGGTGGATCGATGGGTAAGGGAAATAGAACTCCGTACGCTGAGTTTAATATCTTTGCTGATGGGGAAGCTGCCCACATTGTCTTTAGTAGTAAAGCCCCTATTGTAATGATGGGTTTAGATGTCACCTTACAAGTACAGCTAAATGAAGAGCGTTTTAAGCAGTATGAGATGTTGGGGACAAAGACCTCTCGGATGTTTACCGATTCGATGGCTTTTTATATGGAAACAACCTTAGCTCATCATCGAGATGATCCAGCAATGCACGACCCTTGTTGTATTGCATATGTTGTTGATCCTTCAATCTTTGTTACTGAGCCTCACACAATTGAAGTGGAACTCAATGATCAAGAGACCTACGGAAAAACATACGCTTTAGAGCCTAAAGATGAGTATGCCATCCAAGTAGGAGTAGGGGCCGATACAACAAAATTTTGGGCCTTGTTAGACCGAGCCTTTGAACATCTTCCTTAATGGTACGATACAAGACTTTCTAACGGTTCACGAATTTTCTTTCTAAAGGGGTCGGCGGGGTAGCCAAAGGTGATTACTAAAGAGACTAAGAACTCTTTTGGGTTTAAACGAAGAATGTCTAATACTAATTGTTCATCAAACCCCTCAATGATACAACTTTGAATTCCTTCAATAGCTGCGGCATTTACCATATTTGCTGCAGCTATATAACATTGAGAACGTGACCACATCTCAAGGCGTTCTTCTTGAATCAGAAAATCGTAATACCCTTTATAATCATCAATAAAGACCTCTAAAGGTTCATCATAGCGCGAACCTCGTTGTGCTACAAAAGGAGAATCGAGTTTAAAGGATTCGGTATTATGGGCAACAAGGACAATACTTATGGGAGCGGTAACGACCGATTCTTGATCAAAACACGCAACACTTAAAGCAACTCGTTGTTTTGGAGTACGAACTACATGAAACTCCCACCCCTCAAAGCCAAAAGAGGAGGGACTTAAACGCCCAGCTTCTAAGATCAAAGAGAGCTCCTCATCTCCAATAGGTTCATCAGTATAGAGTTTTGATGAGTAGCGTTCATGTAACAGGTAAATAAAATCTTCGATACTTCTCATGTTTGTTGAATGATTGTCTCCAATGCGATATGTGCCATATTTCTATTTCCCTCCATCCGCTGATCATCTTCAAAAGAGATTCCGGTGGCACAGTTGTCGGTCATAGTTAATATAGAGAGAGCTCTTTTATTAAGATAAGCAGCAGTTGAGTAAAGGGCATATGTCTCCATGTCTTGAGCCAATGCTCCCATTAAGGCCCACTTTTCCCAACACTTCTCTCCTAAGGCACTGTATGAAGAGAACAAATCACTAGAGAAGACCATCCCAGCATAATAAGAGAGACCCTCTTTTTTTGTGATCTCTACAGCTCTCTCTAGCAGCGGATAATCGACTGAAGGGCTATATGTTCCCATCAATGAGTATTGATGGGCCCAGTTACTATCTGTTGAGGCAGTAAGAGGGAAAATAATATCACCTGGGTTCATCGAGGTAGCAAACCCACCACATGTACCAATTCGGATAATAGCTTCTACATCGTAGTGGTCAAATAATTCGTAACTATAAATTCCAGCAGAAGGGCCTCCCATTCCACTACCTAACACACTTACTTTGCATCCTTTGTATATCCCACTAAAACCCAACATGTTTCTTATTGAAGTAACTTCTTTCACATCAGTAAGAAACTGGGAAGCTACCCACTGAGCTCTTAGGGGATCACCAGGAAGAAGGACAAAAGGGGCAATAGCACCTTTTGGTGCACTGTTGTGTGGTGTCATCAAGAAGCTCCTTTAATGTAGGGTCTTCCATTAGCCAATGGAGCATAGTTTTTCCCACTAAAGACGACTAAAGCAACGAGAGTAATAATATAAGGGAAGATATTAAATACTTCAGTTGGAAGAGCTTTAAGAGAGGGGAAGTTATTGGCAATGATAGTGAAGGCTTGAGCTGTACCAAACAAGAAAGCTGCAAAGGTGACACCAACTGGTCTCCATCGTCCAAATGAGACCGCAGCTAAAGCGATAAATCCTCTTCCGTTAATGGTATTACTGGTGTATTGAATTGTTTGAGTTAACACAATACAACCACCTGCTAAACCAGCAAGAAGACCACTTGTTAACACTGCGATATAACGGATGAGTCGAACATTTATACCAACACTATCTGCTGCGTGAGGTTGTTCTCCACATGCTCGTAAGTGCATTCCAAATGGGAGTTTATAAAGGATAAACCAAGCAAGAAGTACCACAACTATTGCAATATAAGCTGTTGGGTAGATTCCAATTCCATCGGTTTGCATCCCCATTCTAAATTCTCGAGTTCGGTCAGTTGAAAAAAGGAGTTGAGCGACAAACACAGTCACTCCATCAGCTAAGAGGTTAATACCAGTTCCACTGATGGTTTGATCGGCATTGAGGTTAATTGCAGCTACTGCGTGGATTGTTGAAAAGGCCATCCCCACTAAAGCTCCAATTGCTAAAGCCAACCACACCGAGATACCACCAATTCCAGTAGCTTCCATCAACACGTGGGCACTAGCTGCTGCCATAGCACCTAAGCCCATCAACCCCTCTAAGGCAATATTAACAACCCCCGATTTCTCACTAATCATTCCACCAACAGCGGTAATGAGAATAGGGGAGACAATCATCAACACAGAAGGAATCATTTTTATAATAGCACTCATTTAGTAAGGACCTCCTTCTGAAGTTGTCGTTTATTGAGCCAAGCAAGATAGATGGCAACTCCACTACGAAGAGCGATAAAGACAACAATAAGACCTTGAATAATAAAGGTAATCTCTTTTGGAATCTGTTTTCCTTGCATCAGAGATTGGGCATTTTTCAACATTCCAAAGAGTAAGCCAGCTAACATCGTACCACCGGCGGTATTATTTCCAACTAAGGCAACAGCAATACCGTTAAAACCATAGTTGTCCATTCCAGCTAATACTCTCCCATATTTAAATGATCCTAAAGCAACAACGCCTCCAGCTAAACCGGCAAACGCTCCTGCAATGGCCATTGAAATAGCGATACTTCTCACAACAGGGATTCCACTACAGCGAGCTGCTTCTTTATTAAAGCCAGTTGCCCGTAGCCCAAATCCTAAGTTTGTTTTCTCCATGATGAACCAATACACAACAACAGCTATAATCATCATAAAGAGTCCGTTATTTAACATCGACCCATTTGTAATCTTTTGGAAAAACGGGTTGTTAATAAGGGCAGTTTCTGGATAGTTAGCTGTCTTATAGGTGGTAGCTCCAGGAAGTCGTAAACAAATAATCCGTGAGAGGTATAATGCTACGTAGTTAAGCATAATGGTCGATACAACTTCAGACACTTCATACTTTGCTTTTAATACTCCAACAATTCCACCCCACAGTGCTCCAATAAGAACTGCTCCAGCGATAGCTAAAATCCAATGGAGAGTTGGAATTTGGGGGCCTAAGAGGGCAATAACTTGGGCAACAGTCATTCCCATAATATATTGTCCTTCTCCTCCAATATTAAACAGTCCTGCTCTAGCAGCAAAAGCCATTGCTAAACCAGTTAAGATAAATGGGACTGAATAGCTTAACGTCTCTCCAACATAACGGACGTTCATTTTTCCATTGTCGATGTTATATCCCGATAGTGATTGGAAAATAGCTTTATACATATTCAGTGGGTTTTTTCCCACTACGGCGACTAAGATCGTTCCAAATAAAAATCCAAGAACAACAACAAAGATCGAAACAACTGCATCAGAGCGGAGTAGGCGATTAGGTAAAGAGTCTTTGTTCAACATTGTACTCATGTAGTTCCTCCCTCTGTTTGAGAACCAGCCATCATCATACCAATCTCCCGTTCATCTATTTCTCCTTGTTTGAACATACCAACAATAGAACCTTTACTGATAGTTGCAATTTGATCACACAAGTTCATAATTTCATCAAGTTCAAAACTGATAAGTAAAATAGCTCGTCCTTTATCTCGTTCGGCAATGATACGGTGTCGTATATATTCAATAGCACCGACATCTAAGCCACGAGTTGGTTGGGCAATTAACAACACATGAGGAGAGAGGTTTATCTCTCTGGCGACAATAGCTTTTTGTTGGTTTCCTCCACTGAGGCTTCCTGCTTCAGTGAAAGCACCTCTACCAGCTCTAATATCAAATTGTTCTATCAGAGATGTAGCATCCTCTTCCATGCTCTTTTGGTTGAGAAGGCCATATTTGTTACTATAAGGTTCTTTGTAATAGTTTTTCAAAATACTGTTTTCTGCAATGGTAAATTCACTTACTAAGCCATGTTTTTGTCGATCTTCGGGGATATGACCAAGACCAAGTTCGATACGTTGGCGAATAGTCATGTTGGTGATATCTACTCCATCTAGGTAAATAGAACCCGATTCAACAGGAGATAATCCACTAAGGCCGTATAAGAGTTCTCTTTGACCATTACCGTCGACTCCTGCAATACCTACAATCTCTCCTGAATGGACTTCAATTGAGAAGTCTTTCACTTGAAGATGTCCTACCTCATCTTTCACAAAAAGGTTTTGCACAGATAACACGACATCACCAACTTGTGGGGGAGCTTTATCGATATTGAAATCGACTGTTCGACCCACCATCATCTCAGCGAGGTCTTGCTCAGTCACATCGGCAACATTCACTGTTCCAATCCCTTTTCCACGTCGTAAGACAGTACACCGATCGGCAACTGCAATAATTTCTTTGAGTTTATGGGTGATGAGGACAATTGTTTTTCCCTCTTCTTTTAAGCGAATCAGAATCTCCATCAATTCATCAATCTCTTGAGGGGTAAGCACTGCGGTCGGTTCATCAAAAATAATAATATTTGCATTACGGTAGAGTGTTTTAAGAATCTCTACTCGCTGTTGTGCCCCAACGGTAATATTCTCAATAAGAGCTTTAGGATCTACTTCAAGACGGTATTTTTCACTCAGGCGTGCTACCTCTTTTTCAGCACTCCCAATATTGAGAATTCCAAATCTGTTTTTAGGTTCCATCCCTAAGACGATGTTCTCTGTAACTGTATAGTTATGAACCAACTTAAAGTGTTGGTGAACCATTCCAATTCCGAGTTCAGTTGCTACATTTGGGTCTTTAATTTCGACATCTTTTCCATGAATCCGAATAGATCCACTATCGGCATTATATGCACCAAAAAGAATCGACATCAGAGTCGACTTACCTGCTCCATTCTCTCCAAGGAGAGCATGAATTTCTCCTTCTGCTACATTGAATGTCACTTTGTCATTTGCTACAACACCAGGGAATGTCTTTGTGATGCCCTTCATCTCAATGGCGTAATCCACTCAATTCCTCCTAAGAGACTTCTGTCGAGTAGCCCACTCGTCAAAGAAGACTACTCGATAGAAGCGGTGCGCCGAAAAACGGCGCACCCTATTATGGTTGTAAGAACCCAAGAGCTTTTAGTCGTCTAAGGCTTTTAATCCAGCTGGAACAACACCAGCTGCTAAAGCATCTTTGTATGTTCCAATAACTTTAATCTTACCATTGATAATATCTGTGCGAGCTGCTTCAAGTGCGCTTACAACACTTGGTTTGAGTTCACTGTTGGCAGTTGAATAACCAACACCATCATCGGCTAATGACATTTTCACAACTTCACCTGTGAAGGTTCCGTTTTTCACTGCGTTCAAAGCGTATAAAGAGGAGTTTTCAACTTTCTTTAACATTGATGTAAGAACAGCTGATTTAGTTCCATCATAAATACCTGCTTCGTGTTGATCACTGTCAACACCAATTGCCCAGACGTTTTTACCTTGGAGGCGGTACTCTTTAGCTTGAGCAATGGTTCCGTTTCCGGTTCCACCAGCTGCACTGAAGATTGCATAAACACCACTGTCATACCAGTTTTTGGCTTGGGCTTTGGCTAATTCGGGTTTACCCCAGTCGTTAGCATAGTAATCTACGATTCGAGCATTAGGGAATACTGAAAGGATTCCTTGGACATAACCCATCTCAAATTTTGTGATAGTTGATCCTGGAACTCCACCAATGAATCCAAATTGTGGGTTAGCAACGCCCTCTTCTTTTGCTTGAAGAGCTGCAGCTAATCCAACGAGGTATGAAGCTTGTTCTTCGTTGTAGATAAACTCCATAACGTTTGGTTGTTGTACCCAATCTACGTCAACAATAACAAAGTTTTGATCAGGGTAGAGGGGTGCGACTTCGCCCAGAGCATCGGCAAAAGTAAAACCTGTTACCATGATAATGTCATACCCTTCATCCGCAGCTTGTTTGAGGTTTGGGATATATTGGTCTTGAGTTTGAGCAGTAACGGTATCGTAATAGACTCCCTGTTTTGAAGGGTTATCTACTGTATCACCGTAGAACTCAGTAATTCCGCGCCAAGCAGCGGCATTAAATGATTTGTCATCCTTACCAGTAGCGTCTGTTAGTAAACGTATGGTAGGTGTTCCGTCAGATACGGCGGCTTCTTTGGCTCCACCTGCAAATAAAGAAAAGCTCATGACAAGCACGAGAGCTACAACTAGAAGTTTTTTCATCTGTTCCTCCTGAAACTATTATATAAAGAGGATACCACAATACCTGCACATCTCATAGTCAAAAAAGGGACCTTGTATTCACCAATACATAAAAAAGCCACCAATAGAAGGTGCTATCGGTGGCTATCTAAGGGTGAATCTTTTAGCGTTCACGTGCCTCTTTAAGGGCTTGTGTCCACCAGGAGAGCTCATTGAGCATCTCTTCAGTTAATCCTTCAAGGTATGGAAAGTCGGTCACTTTAGCATTGTTTCCATACATAGCGAAGAAATCTGCCCCTTGGATCATCACTGAGGCTCGTATTGGGGCCATCTGCAACTCAATACAGATCTCTTTAAGATGTTGAACAGCTCGTGATCCTCCAATAGATCCATATGAGAAAAAGGCTGCTGTTTTACGGACCCATTCAGGGTTGGCATAATCAAGAGCATTTTTCAATGCTGCTGTGATTGAACCGTTGTACTCAGCAACTACAAACAAAAATCCATCAAATTCAGCCATCTTGTTTTGCCACTTCACTGCAATAGCGTGGGTGGAGGGGACAAACGCATTAGAGGCGGGTTCATCAAAAAAGGGCATTGGATAATCTCTGAGATCTACAATCTCAAAACTCATATCGTTCCGCTTTCGTGCTACTTCGTAGACAAAATCGGCAACTTCTTTACCCATGCGTGAATCACGGGTACTACTTATAATAATGGCAATCTTTGGGTGTTTCATAACGTTACTCCTGTAATATATCAGTATATCTCTACCGATAAAGTAGTAACGATATTCTCAATCGTCAACACATTACAACGTATTCGGTATAAAAAAGAGGCGTGTAGATAACACACCTCTTCTGCAGTCATGATATGGTCATTATTATCTTAGCGATCGTATGTTGTAGAAGAGACATTCCCACCTGTTCCACTCCAGTTTGTGTGAAAGAACTCTCCTTCAGGTTTGTCGACTCGTTCGTACGTGTGAGCACCAAAATAGTCTCGTTGGGCTTGAAGAAGATTTGCAGGGAGGCGTTCACTCCGATATCCATCAAAGAAAGCTAAAGCTGAACTCATCGCGGGGGTAGGGATTCCTGCCAATACAGCACGACTTAGGGTGTTTCGCCACCCTTGTTGGGTTGAGTCGATTAATTCTATAAAGTAGGGGTCTACTAAGAGGTTTGTTAATTGAGGATTGTTATCATACGCCTCTTTAATTTTATCTAAAAAGACACTACGAATAATACAACCACTACGCCACATCAACGCAATTGAACCAAAGTCGATATCCCAATTATATGCTTTACTTGCTTCTCTAAGGAGCATGAATCCTTGGGCATAGCTGACAATCTTAGAAGCCAATAGGGCTTTACGTGCATCTTCAATGAGAACTTGACGGTCCCCTGTGAGCGTTCTTTGTGGGCCACTCATAACTTGAGAAGCTTCAACACGCTCGTTTTTATACGAAGAGACGATACGGGCATATACAGCTTCACTTATTAATGTCACAGGAACATTGAGATCAAATGAACTTAAGCCTGTCCACTTCCCTGTCCCTTTTTGTCCAGCTTTGTCTAAGATTTTAGTCACTAAGAAAGAGCCATCACTATCTTTGACTTTCATGATATCTCGGGTGATTTCAATGAGATAACTATCTAAGTCACCTTTGTTCCATTGTGCAAAGACCTCATATAGCTCGTCATGGTTTAGGCCAACACCAGTATGAAGGTAGTCGTACGCCTCACAAATGAGTTGGATATCACCATATTCAATGCCGTTATGGACCATCTTTACATAGTGCCCGGCACCATCGATTCCCACCCAATCACAACAAGGAGTTCCATCATCTACTTTTGCAGCGATATCTTGGAAGATCTCTTTGACTAGGGGCCACCCTTCGCTATTTCCACCTGGCATAATAGAAGGACCATTTCGAGCCCCCTCTTCCCCACCACTAATTCCAGTTCCCAAAAAGAGAATTCCTTTGTCACGTAACTCTTGAGTTCTCCGATTTGTATCTTCAAAGTAGGAGTTTCCCCCATCAATAATGAGATCCCCTGGTTCTAAGTGGGGTAGTAGTTGTTCAATAAAGGCATCAACAACTTCTCCTGCTTTGACCATGAGGATGATTTTTCGAGGTCGTGAAAGAGCATTAACAAACTCCTTAATTGAGTGAGTTCCGTAGATTGTTGATCTGCCTTGAGCTGCATCGCTAAGAAAATCATCAACCTTTGAAGTTGTTCGATTAAAAACGGCAACTGAATGGCCATGATCGTTGATGTTCAGTACGAGGTTTTGACCCATTACCGCTAAGCCTATTAAGCCAATATCTGCATTCATGTGAAGACTCCTAACGTATTACTTGGTGTTTGTGCGATTGGCGTGAGTCCACACCCCTTTCGCTATGTGAGAAATATAATAAAAAGTTTCGCCATCGTCAGTTGTGTTGATTCCATCAACAACTGAGTCGGTGGTGTATTTCTCCGTGGCCTTGTGAAGATCCATGTAATGGTATCCAACTTGTTCGACGGTACTTTTCATCTCCTTGGGACAAGCGTACGTCACAGTGAATCGATTATTCGTTGAGCCGTTAATCAGATGGGCTGCTACCGATAAGTTCTCTTTCAAATCATCATGTTCAGCTACAGCAGCTACTGTGTCTTCAGTTCCACGATAGCCGTACTTTTTAATAAGGCGGTTTATATCTTTATCGTTACTCGCCTCTTTTAGATTAGGAGCTATAATAATAAGTTCTCCTTTATCTTCTAAGGCTAAAGAGGTGCGATAGAGTGTTTTATTACTCTCCCAAAGCGAGCGATACTTCTTGTCATCAAGTAATACCACAATGGTGTTTTGAGGAGTTTCTAATACAGTTGTATGAACCTTAGCTGATAGTTGTGCAGCCTCTTCAAAACACGCTTTTTCTTCTCCCATAAACAGACCCATCGGAGTAAGAGTCTCCTCTCCCTTTGTATAATCAGTCACGGTGAGGACATAGACTATGGGTAAAGGGGTAGTGAGTTGTTCCACACTATATTGAAATAAAGAACGGACAGGGCTATTAAGTTGCCCAATGATTCGTTCATACCCATATATAGCACTGAGGTAGTGACATTTATGGATAGATTCAAAGCCACTTGTTCCCATGAAAATATTTTTTGTGTAATTCGACATTCCCGTAATTTCATCAGGAATTACTTCGCCAATGGAGAGGATAAGATCAAAACCTCCACTGACAAGAAGTTGGTTCACTTGGGCTTTCCAATTAAAAGAGAGTCGACCTTCACTCATCTCTTGAATGACCGAAGCGGGGATTGTCTCTAAAGTGACAATATCTTCTTGGTAGTTATGAGATACAAAGAGGGAGTGATCAAGACCTGGGAAATACTGATTTAACTCACTACTTGTCATAGGTGGGCGAGTTCCTGTAGCGGGAAGTATCGCTTTAACAGCATCTTGGTAATATTCTACTGCCCAAAGAGTAAGAACTCCTTCCAAGGTGTCAACTTGTGTGATGTCAGGGGGGATAAGAAGTACCTTGCTTCGCTCTCCTATGGACTTCAGTCCATTGAAGAACGTTTTTTTTAAAGCTTCTTCACTCACTCCATGAGTATTTCGCACTTTAGCGTACATCATGGTTCCTCCTACAAAGGGTATTCTACCATATCAGAGATTGAGATTCATAGGGTGGCTTTATTGTCAAGACAGAAAGAATAAACAATACAGAGGTATTGGTTTAGCAGAACAATAAAATTCTAATTTTAGAGTTGACATAACATATCAAGGATGTTACGGTGATATCATCCTGTCCTACAGGTCATACAAGAGAAGGTGTATTATGAAAATAACAGATGCTTATGTTCTTCGATTAACGCTTGATATAGATTTTTGGGATTTGTTAATTGTAGAAACTGATAATGGTTGTAGAGGATGGGGAGAAATCACTGGTTCTTTGAATACCGAAGGTGTAGCTTACTTGTTAGAGTCTGTTAAGCCTTCACTTATAGGGAAAAAACCTTCTCCTAGAGCCAGTTATCTACAAGGTCTTTATAATTGGACTTATCCTTCAACAATTCAATTACGTGATTATAGCGTTTTAAAAAGTGGTCTAGATCAGGCACTTTGGGACTTGTATGCTAAAAGCTTAGATCTCCCTCTTTATAAATTATATGGAGTAGAAGAAAAGAAGCCTATTCCTCTTTATGCTAATTTAAACAAAGCTATTCGACATGACCGAAAACCAGAAACTCTTGCTGATAATGGAAGTAAAGCAATCGAGGATGGATTTCAAGTCATAAAGTGTACTCCCTTCGATGAGATAACTCCTTATACAAATGCTCCCGATTTTACAAAATCATTTGAAAGAATAGATGCTCTTGTGGAGCATGTGCCAATTGAAAAGATAGCAATTGATTTGCACCAAAGATTTACAAGATCAACTATGGCTAGTTTCCTTCATACCCTTCCCGAGAAATATGGGTTCCCTTACTGGGTAGAAGATCCACTGAGCGTACATCACTATTATCCTCGTGCATCTATATCAGATAGTTTTCCACATTTTAGATTTGCAGCAGGAGAAGATGCTGTCAGCATGGAGCAAATAAAGGACATCATAGATTCAAAAGTCTACGATATTGTTATGCCAGATGTAAAATATATAGGAGGGCCAAGTGTGATTCTTTCTCTTATTGGTTTTATAGAAAGGTTAGGAAAGCAAATATCACTGCATAATCCGGATGGACTAATTTCGACAGCACACAGTGCACACCTAAGTGCTATAACAAGTACTACTACTCCGCTTGAGTACCCTTATATGTCTATTCCTGAAAGATCTTCATATGCTTCTCCGACAGAGACCATTAAGAATGGTGAGTATATTTTTAATGATAGTCCAGGCATTGGAATCGAGTTAGACCCTGTTTTTCTTAAAGAGAGAGGCAGAAGGTTTAGAGTTGGAACTTGGGAAAAAGTTTGAGGTGAAAATGATGAAGAATAAATCAGTCTTCCGCAATCTGGAATTATACATTTCTTTAGCAATGTTTGTTGTTGCTGGTATTCTTACATGGCAGATAATATTAATTAAAATACCTGATAGTAGGGTCATCCCTCTTTTTGTACTTTTCACTATACTCATTGCTTCGATAGCTCAACTATATTCTAGTGTTAAAAGAATTCGCTTCAATGATGTTGAAGCAATTTATTTAGGATTACAAGAAATATTAACTATAGGTTTATTACTTGCCACGTATCCTCTTTATCGGATACTAGGGTTTTACGCTACTCTAACAATCGTGGTTGTAGGGATATCATTGATTGTTTTCTGGCCACTGAATCGAAGAAGTGTTTTAACTGCTCTTCTTTATTCTGCCCTTTTAGTCATTTTATGTTATCTAGTTTTTAAAGTTAGCCTAGGTTTAATCACACCAGTAGGTGTTTTAATTTAATGGGAG
>Ga0172382_10002597_pt1 | contig 29877 bp, 34 predicted proteins | sample Leawel138RmetaG_FD_122245 | JGI IMG/M metagenome (GOLD analysis project Ga0172382, IMG submission 122245) | Leachate microbial communities from a municipal landfill in Southern Ontario, Canada - Leachate well 138R metaG | ecosystem: Engineered > Solid waste > Landfill > Unclassified | place...
AGACGAGATATGCCTATTCCCTCCTGCAGCTCGGCAGGATCATCCGCGAGACGCTTTTTGACCGGAAGAGCCTTGTTGATATTCTTACCGTGACTCCTGAACATATGGCTGCAGTGAGAAATGAGGTGCTGCAGGGGACTCTATTTTAACCGGACAGTAGTGACCGAAAAACATAAAAAAATATTCATTAAAATGAATTGACCAAAATGCCGTACGTTGTCTATTATTGTCGTAGTGTTCCCTGCCACTCCCTGTTTTGAACCCAGTATTTGCCCTAAAGATAATTTATCTTAAGGAGGTCGTATGATATTGAGAACAGCTTCGGCATTGTTTCTGACAATCACTTTATTGATGTTCACTGCTTTGTTGCCGGGGCCGGCCGGTTTTGTGCATTCCGGTGCCATGCCCGTCCTGGACAGTTTAAGTACCACGGCGGCTTCACCGGGGTCGGCGCTGGTGGTCACCGGCCGCAATTTTTCAGCGATCGGTTCATGGAAGGCAGTCATCGAATTGCAGGGCGGGTAAAAGTTCGAACAGACCCCGCAGGTCATGAACGCCACGCAATTCAGGGTGACGATCCCGGATGTTTACACCGGGTACAATGTCACGGCAAAGATTGCCCAGCATAGGCAGAGGATCATGCAGGTTAAAACGATCTATGTCAAGAACGGTACGATGATGAGCAATAAGCTCGGATTTAACATAGCATCGTATTACCCCATCGTCGATAAGCTGAGCAAAAACCTCGCATATCCCGGGGATGTTATCATCGTCAACGGAGGAAATATAGACATGACACGTATCCCCATGTACCACGCCGTCTTTGAGTATCTCACGGGCAAGAAACTCCAGACGGCAGTCATGCCGGGCCCGGTGACATCGCCCGCCGTACCGGTACCTTACCTTCCTAATACGACCTTAGTCGCTATCGTCCAGGTGATCGTCCCCGATGTATTTGCGGGAAAAACCGTTGCAGAGCAAGACGCTATCACGAAGAATGTCGGCAAGGTTTACATTTTTGGGCCTGCAGGGACCCAATTCGTGAGCAATCCGATAAATTGCAGATATTGAAGAAAGCCGCCGCCACACCTCCCCAGCAGCCAGCCAGCACCTGTCCGGGCGCCAAGAACTTTCCGGGTTACATATACGTGGGCCAGCCAAGCTGCGCGGGCGTTATGGGAGCATATATGCGATGCGATCAGCGGGGTTACTTTTGCTGTGCAACATCGAGCGGGTCGCAATCACCTAGGTGCGGTACGGGCAAATATGAATTCCAACCAGGATGCACAGCATATAGTTCGGGGGGAGGAAGCAATGTCGGTCCGCTGCTGCGGGACGGGATATTCTACGGTTGTTACAGGACCACCCAGTAATTTTGGCTGTATCAAATAATAAAAAAGGTACTCGGGTAATCTTTACCGGTTGCCTTTTTTCATAGTTAAGAAATTATCTTTCGGGGACAGGAATGACAACAGGCCTTCCGCTCTGCATAGAGCTTTCAGGTCTACATCTGTAATCGGGCCGGCCCCATTGCCTCCCCCTGCCCATGAGTTGTCCATAGCCGGTTGAGACCACCTGCAGGGAAACGGGAATGGGTCTGTCTTGTCCCGTTGCCGGGAGCCATTCGAGGAGCAGGAAAAGATCCGCGGACCGTGCCCTTTCGGGAAGGCTCACGACAGCCTCGTACGAAGACCCGTTATAAGTATTGTAGCAAGGATCAACCCGTTTCATTGCAAGCTGCATTTTTACCGAGATCTTATCGAATGGATGGTTATCCAGGGCATAGAGCTTCATACGGGACGGATCTGAGTTATGCCGGATTGTGATCGTGTAGGGATAACCCGGGTACAGTGATGTCTGATAGATCGCATACCATGTGTCCCTCTGATTCGTGAATCTCTCCAAGGGGCTTCCGGCAGGAAAAAACAGGCTCACATGGACAGGCGTGCTGTCCGGATAGAGGTAAACGACCGGAGGCCCCTCGACACCGGAACAAACTACGGTGCCTAATGAGAGGATAACACTGAGAATGAGGACGGAACACGTCAGCGCCCTTGCCATCAATCCTCGCCGTACCTCGTAACGAGTTCGTAAACCGCCGCCTCAATGCAAGACCGGAGGGCCTGATCGACCCCTTCTTTCTTTGACCCCCTGGCCCTGACATCGGGATTGAGCGGGATAGATTGGCCGCTCAGCCCCGCTATTGACTGGGCCAGCCGTCCCATGCCCGACACTGCCCCGCCTTTCGCCACAATTTTCTTTCGGACATTCACGGAATCGAGGACAAGCCCGGTTTGGGCATCTACGATGCGGACATCAAGGCCGATGCTGTCGGAGCTTTTTCCACCTCCCACATCCATACCGCCGACATTGAACCCACCCTCCGTATTGGTCTCATTGGGGTTCGCTTCCGAAACGGTGCCTTCAAAGATGTACTGTGCCCCCGCCAGTTTGGATTGGCCCGCCTTTCCGATGGCCATTCCGCTGCCTTGAAGCTGTTTTTCACGCATTATACCATGGTCCAGCCTCTGCCTTTCGGCAACGGCAAAATAACCTGACTTGACAAGAGCAGTTGTAAACATGTCGGTTGCCCCGGCCGCATTTACTTCCGGCACCGAGCTTCTAAATTCGTAGATAGTTACGACTTTCCTCTGCCCCTTAGGGCGTTTTATGCTCTGCAGCTTCTTTGTTGTCCTTGAATTGTCAACAACCGGATCCTCCTCATCGGCCTGACAGATCCCTCCAAAGACCAGTGCAAAAATTATTGTCATTGTGATAGCGATATATTTTCCTGCCTTCATTGCAAACCTCCATTGTGCGTGACGTAGGTGAGATCCTTATGGTCCTGTTTTATGAATGAGAGATAAACGCTCTACAATGTTCCCGGGAAACATAAGCAGCATTTCATCCGCCTGAAATTCGATATTGTCGGGCAGGGAACGTATTTCCCTGGCCTCCTGCGGGTCACATTGTGCCATGCTTACAGCTATTGCGCCGTATTCCTGGCGCTGGCGTACCTTGAACACCAGGACATTCCAGTTTCCATCGGGCGACTTGAAGATCTTTTGGACACGGTCCCGTCCAAGCGCTATATGATTTATTTCCTGGCCCGATCCGTCAAGCAGTGCAATACTCGATCTATCCTCACTCAGCCGAATTGTGCACGATCCGAACATGCCGGGCTGCTGCATCATGGGCATCTGCTGCGGCATAACCTGCTGCATTCCCTGAGGGTCTTGCTGAACGGGCATCTGCTGCATCATGGGCATCTGCTGGATTTGTTGCCCCGGGACATTGGTTCGGCCCTGACCGCCTGTCCTGCGGTACATGTCGGTCTGAACACCGGTCAAGCCCTCCGAAGTGCTGGATGATGTGTCTGGAGCGTAGATATTTCCTTGGGCCGAGTAAATGTTTTGATCCTGATAAGATTGGTATGTGGTTGTGGTGTCAGTATACGGGAGCGACTGGTCCGCCTGCTGAATTGGTTGACCCTGTTGATACTGTGGTTGCTGAACAGTTTCTTGGGATTGGCCCGGTTGCTGCTGTCCCGGCTGAGGCTGAGTTTTGCCCGGAGATATGACCGGACGCGCGGCTGGATCGATAACCGGCTTTGCCGGTTGAATTTTTCTTATGGGTGATGCAGGCGTTGGCCGGATCATTTTAGACTGGCCGTCTTGTTGGACCTGGGCTGAAGCCACGGCCGCCCCCCACAATAAACAAGCCTGTCCTGACGAACCTGGCGAGAAACCTGGATACAAAGGTACTGATAATACAGCGAATGAGATCGCCATAATTATTATTTTCATTGAGATCACCTGAGTATTGTTGAGTCAACTATAAAAAATGCCGCAATTCATGTCAATAGAATTTAATGGAACTGCGTTCAAACTGCCCGGCCGATGCCCGAAAGTTGTGCAAGAAAGTGCCTCTTCCCCGTCCGTTTTGATGAAAATGTGCTTGGAATGTACCCAGGTTGTTATTATAATGAGCCTGGGCCAGAAGAACGAACCTGTTGCAGGTTTCAAAAAATATTCTGGCGGATACGGGATTGCTGGAGGCACAACGAAGTGACGACAGACCTGCACGAAATATCGGAACTAAGAGAATTCAACGACTATCGTGAAGCCAACGAATACCTGAAATTGGGCTGGAGACTAGTTAGTGTTCATATTGAGGATTGCGGGGACCCGGATAGAGTAAATCAACAGACCATATATTGTTTAGGTTGGCCGAGATCGCTCGGAGAACCGAAAAACCCGTGGGAAGGCTGCTTCGTATAATTTGAGAAACAACCAACCTTCTCATTCAGGCATGGCACCGCTCTAATAAATCTGGCAGCCCGATCATTACACGGGCAAACCATTGGATCGGCAGAATACAAAACGCGACCAACACGGTCCATGTGAAACCGGCCGGATCGGAAAACGCGCATAATAAAAAAGCCCTGAACGTGTCGATTCTAGTCAGACGGACAAAATTACTTTACCCGTGAGCGACCGTTCGGGGCCTCGGGCTACTCCTGCATGTCGCGCATGCCACTGATTCCGGTCCATCAGTCCCTTCTGCCACTACCAGTGATAAAGGCCGGCCTGATAGCGAATGATGCTTGGGTTGAAATAGCTCTATAGCAAATATAGCACACAACCGCAATTCGTCAAGGACCTTTCAATGGTCACATCCATTAACGGGTTCTGACAACGGTTTTATGTTCGTCAATAGTTGAAAAGATGTGCTGCCAGCAAAGGTTCATGCGACGGTTGGATTCATTGCTCAACGAATTTTATCTTGATATTTTTCGGATTATTAAAGAAAATTAATTTATATGAATTATATAAAGTATATCCATTTAATGAGGAGGATGAGTGGTGATTGACATTTCCCCCTTTTTCCGCAGTATTCTCTTTCGTACAATCCTCGTTGTTCTTTGTTTCCCCGTCTTTCTGTGTGTTTCCGCAGCGGTCTGCCCGGCAGAAAATGCTCTTTCCGTCGGATACGGTCTCGGGCTCTTCAACGAAGGGGCAAGTGCGGGACATCTCGGCGACGACGGCCGGTCATATGATTATGCGCTTGTTTCGTTTCTTCACGAGAGGCCGTTGACGGAACATGTCGCCTGGGTCGTGGAACCTTTCGTTAAGGTTGTGAACAGGCCCGAGAACGGGATTGATGTCGGCTTCAGCGTGTCTCTCAGGGGTTATCTGCCGGAATTGGCCCCCGGTCACCGGCTTTACCTGGCTGCCGGAGCCGGAGCTGTGTATACAAGTATTAACTTTGAGGAGCAGGGTACTCACGGGCTCTTCGTGCTGGTCGGAGGGATCGGATACCGCACGGGCCGGGTTTTCGTGGAAGCACAGTTCCAGCACTACTCCAACGGCGGCCTTGCTAACCCCAACCATTCCGTCAATTCAGGTCTCCTCAGGGCGGGGTGGTACTTCTAGGCCGTTGCTTCACGTCCATATCCTTTACCCCTCATGTTTCATGTACGTGAAGCCGGGATCGCATTGTACGCGTTTGTCGTTCCCGAAGTATTTCGTATAGATAAAACAGGTGCGGTGGGATGAGTAACAGAATCTACACCATTGGCCATTCAACGCATTCGCCGGACCAGTTTATCAAGATCCTTCAGGGCTATAACATTGAATTGGTCGCCGACGTGCGCTCGATCCCCGGGTCCCGCCATAATCCCCAATTTAATAAGAATGAGCTCGAATCCGATCTTGGGGGACACGGCATACGCTATCTGCACCTGAAAGAACTCGGAGGATTGCGCCACACGACCGGCGCGTCCATAAATACCGGATGGACCAATCTATCCTTCCGCGGTTTTGCCGACTACATGCAAACTCCGGAATTTGTCAGGGCTATCAAAATGCTCATAGACATCTCGGATTCTGTGCAAACGGTAATTATGTGTGCGGAAGCGCTTTTCTGGCGGTGCCACAGGTCACTTATCGCAGATGCCTTGGTCATCCGAAATGTTGCGGTGGAGCACATCATGAGCGCGAATACCAGCAAGGTTCACACAATAACCCCCCGGGCAAAGGTCGTCGGGATCACAATTACCTATCCTTGAACTTGCGCGGCAAATCGGGATTCGCTTCGCCAGATCTGTCAGTATATGCCAAGACGCCGGGCTGACTTGACTACCTGAACATCTCGCTGAAAGACAATTTCATGGCCTCCAAGGAGCGCTTGCCCGCTTTTTCATTGTAAGCTGCCCCGCTCGATGGGTTGTTGCCGGATGCCGGGTTGGTGAAGGAGTGGACTGCCCCTCCGTAGATATGCATCTGCCAGTCAGCTCCTGCCGCCCGCATCTCCTGCTCGAAGGCGAGGCGCCGGACCGGAGGTACGTGAGGGTCGTCGGCCCCGGTAAGGACAAGCACCTTCGGCTTTATGGGCCCTGTAGCCGGGTCCGGCGTATCGAGGCCGCCGTGGAAGCTGACCACGCCCACTACATCGGCATTGGCTCTGGCGAGTTCCAGCACCGTGGTCCCTCCAAAGCAGTAGCCGATGGCTGCAACGCGCGAAGAATCGGTCTTTCGGAACTCCTTGAGTACCTTTAAACCTGCGAGGGCCCTGGCACGCAGTAACCGCCGATTGCCTCGATATATACCGGCTGTCCTGGCTGCTTCCTCCGTTGTCGCGGGGCTTACGCCCTTACCGTAGATGTCCGCGGCGAATGCAACATAGCCCATGGAGGCGAGCTGCTCCACCCTCTTTTTCTCATAGGCGGTTATGCCTTTCCATTCGTTGCACGACGAGGACACCGGGCAGCTTTCCGGTTGCCCTGTCGTCATAGGCAAGATATCCCTCGAGAGTGACCGAGTCTGAACTGTAGGTGATGTTCTGGGTCCTTACTTCGGCCCGGGCCTGTTGCGCCGGGACCATCGCAACAGCACAAGCCGCCGCCGCGATCACAGCAGACCAAAAGAGAAAGCTAAGGCTGTTTATATACCTCGGGGAATCGATCATGTCTCACCTCTCGTCGTTATAATAGGGGGTGTCCATCGTCTATGAAGCGGTCACCCCTCACTGAAAAGATGTTCATTGTTCCGATAATTGGCAAAAGTGGCGGCTTGAAATGGTGCGTTTCTATTGGTCTTTTGACCTACGCTGCCTTGACATGCCTGTTATCCGCATTTATTAATTATATGTAAGTATCCATGTCTTTTGAGTACATATCAAACTAAAGGAGGGTATTATGCCGGATAGCGTGTATGTCGTGAATGAGATCGTAGGCACCAGCGCAACATCATGGGAGGATGCTGCCAAGAAGGCGATCGAGACTGCCGGGAAGACGCTTGAGGATCTCCGTATTGGCGAAGTGGTGAAACAGGACGTAACAGTTGAAAACGGGAAGATCACGAGTTTCCGGGTAAGGCTTAGCATTTCGATGAAGTATCACATCGAAAAGTAGGGAAGCTGTAGTTTTCGTACAGGGCAAGACAGTTTTTATCGTTTCTACATCTTAAGTGCGAGGCAGGGTCAGTAATGGCCCTGCCTTCAGTATTATTTTGATTCTTGACATTGGCGGGCAGTTATCTTTAAATATATTGCAGTAACAGTACTGCATCAGGGAGGAGTAATACATGGAAGAGATCACTAAAATTGCACTCGAAGAATACGAAAAGAAATCTGATGGTTCCTGGGTTTGCGTCAAAAATTCGGATATAACAACTTCAAAGGGAAATATACTCAGGATAGCACCGGGTACAATTTTCAGGCCAGGCGGCAAATTCCTGGGAATCGACATTGCAGAAGCACTTAATAAAAAAGCAGCCGTATAAAAATAATTTTGGCTATGCCTGCCTCTGTTCCCGGAGGCTGGGGCCGTAATCCATTTTCAATAAAATCCTTGACCCTCCTTCATCTATCAAAACATAGAAGAGGGGGGTACGTCCATATTCACGAGCGCCCGGGACGGGTGGGACCGACATAGAACAGGGAACTGTTTTTCTTTAGATGAGACAGAGCTTCCCGGCCAGGAATCTTGAGGAGCTGACTTCGGAGACGGTACACTATTGGTCAGACCACCGGATCAGCGGGGGCCTTTGTCAGGCACCAGGCTCAAGATATCGTTAGCAGGGAGGCTCATCCGCAGGTGAAGTTAGGGAAAACGGGTAAAAACAGACCCCGCCCGGTCGTAAAACCTCTGGAGTGCAAGGGTTGCGGGAGGTGCATCATAGCGTGCTGAGCATGGGGTTGGCCATGGCGTGGACTGCCTACAACTCCAGCCGTTTCGTCTCATGGTACCCGGAGTACGGGCCGGAACAGCGGGGAGGCACTTCCAACTGTTCGGTAGTAATATCGGGAACGCCTATAGGCTCACCCGTGGTAGATCATCCCGATGTGCTGGTAGCGTTCAACAGGCCTTCGCTGATGAAGTTTGCTTCGACGGTAATAGAAGGGGGGGTTGATCATGTATGATTCGGCCGCCGGCGGGTTCGACGCACCGCAAGGCAGGAGCGCAGTCCCGATACCTGCAACAGCAATTGCCGCGGAAGCAGGAGCGCTCCATGGAGCCAATATCGTAATGTTGGGGGCGCTGATGGAAACGGGCGTGCTGTGGGCCTGCCCCGGGAACCCTTATCTTCGCTCTTAATGAAGGCCTCGCACGGGACGCCGTCGCTTCCCTCAATACCCGACTCTTGGATGCAGGCATCAGGGCGCTTGATCGCTGATCAAACAGGGACTTGGTGCACAGTCTCTTGACCAGGGATGGCGGTAGATGTTTGATGTTATTTGCTTGAAATAGAATCAAGATTGTACGAAGCTTTTTTATGGGTGTGAATACCATCCTGCGGCGCGATCTTCTCGACCGGGAGTGATCGAAGGACGATGAAAAGAATACTGGTCACGGGTGCCACGGGTCAATTAGGCTCCGAGTTGACGATGGCCCTGAGGCACGTGTACGGTGATGATAACGTGGTTGCTGCAGGGCACCGGCGGCAACATGACGCCGATCTTCTGCAGAGCGGGCCGTGTTGCAGCCTCGATGTCCGGGATGCCACTTCCCTACAGGAGGTGGCAAATCAATACAGGGTCGACACCATCTTCCATCTGGCATCGGTACTGTCCGCAGTAGCGGAACAGAACCCGCAACTGGCATGGGAGATAAACATGGGTGGTTTGCACAAGGTGCTGGAAGGGGCCCGACAGTACGGCTGGGCAGTTTTCTTTCCCAGTTCCATTGGCGCTTTCGGCCCCAGCACCCCGTTGGAAAATACTCCGCAGGTTACGATCCAGCGTCCGAACACGATCTACGGCATCACAAAGCTTGCCGGGGAGTTGTTGTGCGACTATTACCACCATAGGTTTGGTGTAGATGTCCGTGGCCTGCGCCTACCGGGGCTCATTTCCTACAAGACCCCACCGGGGGGCGGCACTACCGATTACGCTGTGGAGATCTTCTATTCCGCTATCACGGAGGGGCGCTACGTCTGCTTTCTTAAATCTGATACGCGGCTCGATATGATGTACATGCCGGACGCCATTCGTTCAGCGATAATGTTGATGGAGGCGGATGGTGAATGCCTCATCCACCGCAATGCTTACAACGTGACGGCCATGAACTTCACACCTCGGGAACTGGCAGTCCAGATCCGTACGTTCATACCCGGCTTCAGCATCGAATATGACATCGATCCAGTTCGCCAAGCCATAGCCGATTCCTGGCCCCGGTACATGGATGACAGCGCAGCGCGCTCGGAGTGGGGCTGGGAGCCTCGTTACGACCTTGCGGCCACGACGACGGAGATGCTTGCACGCCTGGCAGTCAAACTCGGTAAGCCTTAGGGGAGGACAGCTGTGGCACTTATCAAGCTAGAACCCTTGTTGGCGGCGAAGCTCGACCAATTGGCCGCGACCGGTGCATCTAAAAGAGAAGAGCGGGTCATCACTGACCGGCAGCCGCCCCGAGACGGCTTCGGTCCAAGATATCTCCTGAGAGGCCATTGGGACAGGGCTTTTCTGCGCATGAACGCCAATGCCTATCTCGGGCTCAGTCACGACCCGCGGGTGATCGAGGCGGAGGAGAACGCAGCACGCCGCTTCGGCACCGGCCCGGGTTCTGTCCGCTTCATCAGCGGCACTTTTGAGACCCATATAGAACTGGAACAGCGCCTTGCCTCTTTCCATGGGCGCCAGGCGGGCATGCTGTTCAGTGCCGCCTATGTCACGGTCATGGGAGTGCTGCCGCAGCTTATCACCAACGAAACCCTCGTAGTGAGCGACGCCCTTAACCACAACAGCATCATCAATGCTATCCGCCTTGCCCAACCTGCCGCCAAGGCGATCTATGAACACATGGACGTAACCCGACTGAGCGCCATCCTTAAACAGTACCTAGGGCAGGTGAAGCGGGTGATCGTGGTCACCGACGGAGTTTTCAGCATGCGAGGTGATCATGCGGCCCTTGACGAGATCAACACAGTCTGCATGCGCTATCAAGACGGTTTTGATGAAGGCGTCACAACCGTGGTCGACGACTCCCATGGTGTTGGCGCCTTCGGTGCAACCGGCAGGGGTACCGAAGAAAAAACAGGGGCACGCGCCGACATCCTCATCGCCACGTTGGGCAAGGCCCTTGCCGTAAACGGCGGCTACGTGGTGGCCGACAAGACCGTTATCGAGTACCTCAGGGAAACATCTCCTTTTTATACATACTCCAACCCCATCACCCCTTCGGAAGCGGCCGCCGCACTCACGGCGCTCAATATCCTCGATAGCTCCGAAGGTGTCGGCCTGCTCGACAAGGTCAGGGAACTTGCCGCCAGCCTGCGCTGTGGCTTACGGGATCAGGGTTACGAGACCATCGCAGGTGAACACCCCATTGTCCCCCTCCTGGTCCGCGACACTGCAAAGACCAGGGAACTGGTTGGGAGGCTTTTTGACCGGAACATTCTGGCGACGGGGCTTGGCTTCCCTGTGGTGCCAAGGGGGGACGAGGAGATAAGGTTTCAGATCTCCGCGGAACATACCGCGAAAGACATCGACTATTTGATCGGGTCCTTGACACCCTAGAATCTACCGAGGTGATAAAAAAGGACAGGTGTTCGCCTTCGGCCCACGGTTCAGTTACGGCCTTAAGAACATGGCTTTGCGGTGAAATATCAATGGGAGACACCGGTAAAGAACAGGCCGCAAGGTGAACAGTTCTGGCTCAGGTTCATTAATCATCTTTACCGGATGACCCTGATGAACTTTATCAGGATGAGGGCCATGAGGAACACGAGGTAGAACCGCAGGAAGAAAAGCGTGATCTTAACTGCAGGGGTCATTTTGATCCTTGGCATAGCTGTCTCCTTCATTATTGCTCAGAATATTTTATCAGGTCATTCGCGCGGATGGTCCCGACCAGACGGTCGTGCGTGTCCACGACCGGGATCATCCGGAAATGATATTTGTCGAATATCTCTTCCACTTCCTCGATCTTTTTCGTCTCTTCGGCGGAAACTACCGATGTCGACATGATATCCTTCAGTTGCGTATCGTCGGATGCCAGTATAAGCTCCCGGATGTCGACGACGCCTTTCAGAACCATTTCACCGGTAACGACATATATGTACGAGATGAACTCGATATCCAGGCTCGAGCCCCTGATCGCGCGGAGCGTCTCCCCCACGGAAGCTTCCGGGGGAAAGAAAAGGAACTTGGGAAGCATGAACCTTTGCGCCGTAATTTCATGGTCATATAACATATGCTGGAGCTGTTCCCTCTGGTCCCCGGAAAGCAGTTCCATCAGCTCCGTCACGTCATCGTGAGGGAGATCCGAGAAAATATCGGCGATCTGAGGCATAGAGAGTTCAGCAAAGATCGATCCGGCCCGTTCTTCGGTAAGGTCCTCGATCAACTGGCGCCTGGCCCTTGGCTCGGCGTGAATGAGAGTTTCCGCCGCTTTCTCGGCATCCAGGGCCGAGAAAAAAGCCTCCTGCTGTTCGCCCGACAGCACCTCGACAACATCAGCCAGGTCCTCGCCGGGCATGTCGAGCGCCTGCTCTCTCTTGATCGCCAGGGAAACCGAATCCGTGGCGAGAGCGTCCTCCACAGAAAAGGGCTGTACCCACTTCCAGGAAATAAGGCGGTCTTTTATCCAGCGGACATTTCTGAATCCCCATTTTCTCAAGAACCCGTTCATGGACGCATCGACATGAACGATGATCATCTGGCCCCGCGACAGAAGCAAATGGATGTCGTTGACGACCTCGACCTTCCTTCCGTCGATATCAAGTATGCTCCTGCCCATGAGATGCTGATTGAGGAGCATCCATCCCGGCTGGTCCTGAAAAGGAGGGTAAGCCTCGGCATCTTCCGGGGGATCGATAAAAATGGCATCGGGCGTGATCTCGATTACCCTGTCCCAGGGGATGAACTCGGTGGGTTTTCCCCACCCGTGGTCGAGGAATATTCCCCTGGCATTGGGATGGGGTTCGACGAGTTCAAAAACGAGGTCGGTAAGCTTGCCTAGCTTTCTACGTTCCTGCCCCGCGTATATCGGGCGTGACAGCAATTCTGAAAACCAGAGGAATTCGAATCCGGATCCGTTGCCGTTGGTTGAGTTTTTCATTGTAGCCCTCCTAACCTTGCCCGAATATTTCGGGAAAGAGAACAGAAACGCCATAAAGGGTCGACATGACAATGACGAAGATCGTTATGCCCCAGTTGACAAGGTTCTGCCACCGGGTGTTCTTGTGCTGGCCCATCAACGTTTCATCATTCAACAGCAGGATGAGGAACATGAGAGCCGCCGGCAGGAGCGTCACCGCGACGACCTGGACGAACATGGTGATCGTGATAAGGGGGGCTCCGGGGACAAGGACCACCGCTCCGGCCGTAACGAGGATCATAAGGTAGATGAAATAAAACCAGGGAGCGTCCCTGACGCCTTTATTGAGCGAGTGGGCCCATCCGAAGACCTCACCCACGGCCCAGGATGTTGAAAGCGATATGCACAACGCTCCGAGGAACCCCGCATCAAAAAGGCCGATGGCAAATAGCACCCGCGCCCATGAACCTTTTCCGTCTGGCATAAGGGGAACGATGGCTTCCGCTGTCTGCCGCGCATCTTCCACTACGATCGAAGGGTGGTGATAATAAAATGCGGCTCCCGTTGCGATGATAATAAAGACGGCGACGAGGCACGTCAGGAAGGCACCGGCGAACGTGTCGATCTTTCCGAACTTGATGTCCTTGATGTCTATACCCTTGTCGACCACGGCGCTCTGCTGGAAGAATATCTGCCAGGGGGTTATGGTGGTGCCGATATTTGCCATAAGGATAAAGATAAGGTCCGTTGTCAGCCCTCCGGGGAAGTAAGGATAATAGAAACCCCGGAAAACCTCGCTCCAGGGAGGTGCGCTTCCGCTTTTCATCGCCCAGAACGCCGCAGGGATATACACAAAGTTGAAGCAGCAAAAGAAAAGGGTGATCCTTTCGAACGTCCAATATTTTCCCGTGATTACCACTGCCATCAGGACGATGGTGACAACGATGCAAGTAATGAATGGCGGTATGCCGAAAATACTCATCGCCGCCGTCATGCCGATATACTCCGTTATAAGGGTCAGCCAGTTCACGACCGCAAGGTCAATGATCGAAAACCAGCCCCAGAATGACCCGAAGCCGTCGAAGATGGCCTCCGCATGACCGCGTTTGGTCACAGCGCCGAGCCGGACGGTCATTTCCTGGATGTAGTAGGCCATAGGGACAAGGATGAAGAAGGCCCAGAGGATGTTGAACCCATATTTTGACCCTGTCACCGCATACGTAGAGATACCCCCCGCGTCATTGTCAGCGATCATAGTAATGATACCTGGTCCCAGGATGACGAGAAAAAGAAAGAGACGTGCCCGGAAATTGCCGAGCCGATGCATGGTCTTGCTGATCCAGTACATAACTACCTCTCCGAAAAGGTGAAGAGGCCCGGTCTGTCTTTATTAATTGATCAGGGATAAGAGGAAAGTTTTCCAAAAAACCTCATCAAATGACCGCTTCTGGTCTTCGAAGAGGCCTTAGATGATCAGAAGGCCACGATGGCCGTTGCGAGGGATGGAAGCGATCTGCCCCAATCAAGAGATAATCGACTGCCAGGGTCGTCTTCCATAATGTTTTCACTCCCTTATAAATTTGTATTACCGTCAATATATATTCCCTAAATTGCCATCTGTCAATCAAAAAAATCCTGTGCGGTCGTCACCCGAGCGAATACCGGGATCGTTGCTGACGGTACATGATCTCTATAAAAAAAGGGGCAGATTGTCCAAGCTTTCACAGGTTCACGCGCGTTTGATACCTGCTTTTCACTTTCGTGTGAAGAGGTTCGAATTGAGGATCCGATCACTCATTCGACTCGGATATTTCCCTTCACCTACTCGTTGCCTGGGCCTTCCGCCCTTCATCATAAGTAATAGCACACTTTTTCGGTATGTCAAGTGCCGCACACAACCCATTACTTCTATTCCTTGAAAAATGAAGAGAACGGCACAGAATTGATGTATAATTCATATTGCATGATTCATGATTCATGATCCATGTATTATGGTTAATGCAGCCTGCGGATAACTTTTCCGCAGGCTTCATGGACTGCCTGACAGGGGAGGGGATGCAATGTGGATGGGACATCTGGACCATCGGAAGAAACATACAAGACCATTTTTCAACATGCAGGAATAGCTATTGCGGTCCTTGACAGTGATCTGACCATATCGTCCGTCAACCTTGAATTTCTCAGATTGTTCGGGCGGACCCCGCAGTCGGTGGAAGGCAAGAAATGGACCGAGATCGCATCTGTAAAGAGCATGGAAGCGATCAGGCGGTACTCTGCACAAGGTCCCCGTGCACCTGCCCTTGAATACGAGATCACGTATACAGGCCTGGACGGTCTGGAGAGACAGATACTCGTGCGTATTTCGAATCTCCCCGTGACCGGAGGGTTCGTTGCGTGCTTCCTTGATGTCACCAGCGAGATACATGCGGGGGAAGCACTCTGGGAAGCGGAGGAAAAGTTTCAGGCGCTTTTCGACGGAGCGGCCGTTGGTATGTCCCTTGTGGACCTTCTCGAGGGCAGGATCATAATAAGCAACCCTGCAATGCAGAAAATGCTGGGCTACACAGCAGAAGAGCTTTCACGGAAAAAGTTTGCCAGTTTTACGCACCCCGACGATGTGGAGGACCAGTGGACCCTCTATAAGGAAATGGCGGCTGGAAACCTTAAGCACTTCGAGATAAAGAAGAGGTACATCCGGAAGGATGGAGCGGTCGTATGGGCACGGCTGGTTGCCAACGTGGCCCTGAGGTCCAGCGGAAGACCGGCGGTCGTCATAGGCATGATCGAGGAAATAAACTGACCGTTCCTCTATCTTTTCCCGTCCGGCTACAGAATATTACTGCTCGCCTTGCTCGTCGACCGGTGGCTTCGGTTCATAAAGCTCGAAGGTCCGTACCATGGGCGGGCCTTTCAACATGCCGCCGGCCACTTCCTGCAGTTTAGGCCACAAGCTTACTGTTGCGGTCTCGGCATCCTCTTTTGTCTCCCACAGGCTCAAGGCACCGCACTCACCGGTGTCGGGATTGGCGAAGAATGTTGCGCTTTTAAAGCCCCTCATCGTCTTGTAGATCGGGGCAAACGTGTCGATCACCATCTCGCCTGTCGATCTTGTCCCCGGCCCAAAGTTAACCAGTATCAATCTCGTATACATTGGCGTACCCCCTTTTTTTTGATTGATAGCTCCATAACCACCCTGCACCCGGGCAATCCCTGCTTTCTCACTTTGTGAGCAGCACAGGGCATTTGGAACCTTTTAAAACATTACGGGCAACTCCCCCGGTAAAATACTTTGCAACGCCGGATTGGCCAAGTGACGCGATCACGATGAGGTCGATCCCTTTGTCTTTTCCCTCCTTGAGGATCTCTTCATACGTAACGCCGTTGCGGATGCACACAGACACTCCCAATTGTTCGGCCAGAGGGAATTTGCGAAGCTGGTCCTGCAATTTCTCCTGGGCCTCTTTCCGAAGCATATCCTCAAAATCCGACCGGATAACAGTTATGACATGGACAAGATAAATTTTCGCACCGTACTGTTCGGCTATGTCCAAGGCCTGCTCCAGGGCCCTGTCAGAGTGTTCCGAAAAGTCGGTGGGTACCAGTATCCTAGTTGGTGCGGGCATTGTATATCATCTCCTCTGTCCATAATGTCTGCCTACCATAAGTATAGCCTTCCCTGGCGGGTTTGGTGAGGTTTGTGCACGGTTTGTCTGCACAAGGGGCCTGAAAGACGTGTGCTTCGGGAGATGTCCTGCAGGCAGGGGCGTGGAATGAGCGCGGCCGGTGGGTGATGTCTGCAAAAAAAAGAGGGTGGATCGTCCAGGCTTTCACAGGTTCACGCGCGTTCTGCCTGTTTTCCGCTTTCGTATGAAGAGGTTCGAAGTAAGGATCCTTTCTCCTTCGACTCGGATATTTCCCTTCACCTACTCGCTACCTGGGCTATCCGCCCTTTACTTTAAAGTTAGCACTCTTTTTTTATCTGTCAAGTACGCTTTAAAAATTATTTTAGCAAAGCACCTGCTGCAAGCGGCCGCAGATGCCTGCCCGGTATGGATCCGTCACTCGATCTTTACTTTCTTTTCCTTCTTGACCGCCTCCTCGGTCTTCGGAATGCGGATCTCGAGGACCCCATCCTTGAACTGTGCCTTTGCTTTGTCCGACTGTACCTCGGCCGGCAAAGTGAAACTGCGTGAGAAGGAGCCATACGAGCATTCCCATCTATGGTAGTTCTTTTTACTGACCTCTTCTTCTTTTTTCTTCTCGCCTGAGATCGAAATGGTGTCGTCCGTCAAGGTGATGTCGAGATCCTCTTTCTTGATACCCGGAAGTTCCGCCTTCACCACGACATCGTCCTTTTCCTCGAAAATGTCCACAGAAGGCATCAACTCCTCTGTTACCGGGAATTTCAACCGGGGGAATCCCCCCCACAGCGATAACGGTCTTCTGAAGAAATCCTCGAACCAGTTCTCCATATCCACCAGCACCGACGGGGCTCCTGCGTGCTCGGCCTTGACCAGTTCCTTCGTTCGTTTTCTTGGCATGATATGCACCTCCTGATAATGATTTTTACTTTTTTGCATTCCGGTTCAGCCAATAAGCAACGAAAACTGTGCAACATTCCTATCTCATTGGTTTTCCCGGCTCACTCTTTAAACATATGACCGAAGATCAATTTTGTCTATCGTACATGCGATTTTATTTTGCGCTCATTTCAACAGGCGCGGCTTCACCCTCGCGTGTAATTTGGTATAATCAATTTATAAAATTCATCTCTTTTTGAGGAGGTTAATGTGAAAGCTACTCAGGACCTGAAGGATGAGCATGAGGGGATCAAGGTTATGCTGAGCATTCTTGAGAAAGTGAGTGAAAAGCTGGAAACGACGAGGGGCATCGACAAGGGGCATTTCGACGGCATTCTGGAATTCCTGACAATTTTTGTCGATAAGTGCCATCACGGTAAAGAGGAGGACCTTTTATTCCCCGCGATGACAGCAGCAAGCGACCAGGTGAAGGCGCCTGTTGCCGTAATGCGTGCGGAACACGAGACCGGCAGGGGATATATCGGTGCGATGGCCCGCGCATATGACGCATATCTGAAGGGGGATAGGTCCGTCTCCGGAAATATCGCTGAGAATGCCCGCGGCTATATCTCTTTGTTGGGGGCCCATATTGAAAAAGAGAACAATATACTTTTCGAGATGGCCGACAGACTCTTTTCAGAGGAGAAGCAAAATGAGTTATGGGAAGGCTTCGAGAAGATCGAGGAAGAACGGATCGGACGCGGCAAGCACGAGGAGTTCCATGGTCTCCTGGATAGATTGAGTGAGATCTACCTTTGACCATAACCTCATCATTCCGGCAAACCGGGATGACGGTGGATGGGAGGTGCGATACGGTCGAAACTCCGTTCGGGTAAAAATTGCCATTGCCCGGTTCTTGGGGTATATTATCGCGAATTGTTCGGAACCATTGTTCAGGAGAATTGTCACCCATGATCAGTTACGTAAGGCAGGTCCCCATATGCAATGATGTCCGGAAAACCATAGCCAGATCATTGGACGAGACCGGCGATGCGAATTTTCGGGCAAGGATCAGCAAGATCCCCCCTGTCGAAAGTGTATTGAGGGCCGTAAGCCTTTACCCGAACCTGAATACCGAGGAAGAACTCCGGGCCTTCATAACCCGGCACATATTCGATGAGCTTGGTTTAACGAAAGATGAGCAGGAGCAGTTTAAGAGAAACAGCTGCACGGGCGATGAGCAAAGCCCGCAATAAGGGATCTGCCAACATATGGCTCATCTAAGCCTTTCAGAATGGTTGGCCCGCGCCGAAAGCGACAGGCGTTTCAGGGAAAACGTCACCGCCATTAAACGCATCGATGCAACCGATGGTCTTTTCGCCCCCTACCCTCAATGGGTAAACCCCGCTATTCAAAAGGTCCTTTCGGGTCGCGGCATCACGAAACTCTACAACCACCAGGTACGGGCGATCGAACTTGTCCACCAGGGCAGGGACATAGTCCTCGTCACGCCGACTGCCAGCGGCAAGACCCTGTGCTACAATATCCCTGTATTGCAGAGAATTATCGAGGAGCCCGAAACAAGGGCCATATATCTCTTCCCCACAAAAGCCCTTGCCAACGATCAAATGGCCGAGGTTCACGGCCTCATCCGGGAACTCAAGGCGAACATCAAGACATACACCTATGACGGGGATACCCCGGACGATGCCCGGCAGGCCATCCGCAAGCAGGGAAATGTCGTCGTTACCAATCCCGACATGCTCCACGCGGGTATCCTGCCGCACCACACGAAATGGCAGAAACTTTTCTCCAATCTGAAATACGTGGTGGTCGATGAACTCCACACATACCGCGGCGTCTTCGGAAGCCACGTCACGAATGTATTCCGGCGACTTAAAAGGATCTGCCGGTTCTACGGGCAAGACCCCGTTTTCATCTGCTGTTCCGCCACGGTGGCAAACCCGAGGGAACATGCAGAGAACTTGCTGGAAAAGGATGTCCTCCTAATCGATGAAAGCGGTGCGCCACGGTCCGCCAAGACATTCATCCTATACAACCCGCCTGTCGTCAACAGGGAACTGGGTATACGCCAATCGGCCCTTACCCCTGCCCGCAACATGATGAACGATCTTATCGGCAACAGGATACAGACCATCGCCTTTACGACGAGCAGGCTCAACGTGGAGGTCCTTACCAAGTACCTGAAGGACATGTTCAGGGGGAGAATACCCGACGATCACTACGTGACAGGCTACCGCGGCGGGTACCTGCCCAACTTGAGACGGCAGATCGAAAAAGGCCTGCGTGAGAAAAGCATCATGGGGGTCGTAAGCACGAACGCCCTCGAGCTCGGCATCGATATAGGCGACCTGGAGGTGTGCATTATGGTCGGCTACCCGGGGACTATCGCCAGCACTTGGCAGCAGGCGGGCAGGGCGGGCCGCAGGACGGGCGAGAGCCTTGCGGTCCTTATTGCAAAGAGCAATCCCATGGACCAGTTCATCGTGGAAAACCCCGACTATTTTTTCACACGCTCCCCCGAATACTGCAGGGTCAATCCGGACAATCTCCTGGTATTGCTACATCATATAAAGAGTGCGGCATTCGAGCTGCCCTTCGAGGAAGGGGAAAAGTTCGGCAAGGAAGACCTCATGGAATTGCTTGCCTACCTGGAAGAAAAGGGTGTACTTCACCGGGTGGACCAGCGCTGGCACTGGGCGGCGGAGAATTACCCCGCGGACGAAGTGAGCCTCCGGACCATCAGCACCGAGAACGTTGTCGTCGTCGACACGACAGAAACTGGAGACCATAAGGTCATCGCCGAGGTGGATTGGGAAAGCGCGTTCACGACGCTCCACGACGGGGCCATTTACATGATGGAATCACAGCAGTACCACGTCGATCATCTCGATCTTGAGCGCAAGAAAGCCTACGTCAAAAAGGTCGATGTCGATCACTACACCGACGCCATGAATTACACCAACGTAAAGGTCATAGACGATTTCGACAAGAAAATAAAGAACGACATCATTATCGAGCACGGCGAGGTCCAGGTAACCCGCAAGGTGGTCGGCTATAAGAAGATAAAATTCTACACATCGGAAAATGTGGGCTATGGGGACGTCGACCTGCCCCAGAGAGATATGCACACCACAAGCTACTGGTTCACTCTGCCCTGGGACCTCCTCAATTCATTACAACTCACCCGCCTTGATATTATCGATGGACTTGCCGGGCTCACGTACTGCCTGCATCATATTTCGGCCATGCTCCTCATGGCGGATATCCGCGACGTCGACTGGTGTATAGGCGACAAGAGCGGTGAATGGTATGTCCGCCCCGGGAATAACCGCAGGGTCATAACGACAAGCCCGACCAAACCCGTTGCGGTCATGGAAAATGCCTACGACCCGACCATTTTCATTTTCGATGCTTATCCCGGCGGCATCGGTTTTTCCGAAAACCTCTTTGACCGGCATGACGAATTGATAAACGCCGTTCGTTCCGTCATTGCCTCGTGCCCCTGTGAGCACGGCTGCCCCATGTGCGTCGGGCCCCTCCTGGAAGTAGGGCCGTCAGCCAGGAGCTCAGCCCTGCAAATACTCGATATGATGATCGGACCATGAGCCTGAAAGACCGCTTGACCCGCCTTGTTGGTGAAGCACCCAAACCCGGTGAGGGTAAAGCCTATCCCCGCCAGGATACGATCAGGGAGCTTCGTGCCAGGATAGATACCATCATGAACCGCAGGGAGCGCATACTCCCCTCGAAAACCCCCGAGGCCCGCAGGGATGCCCTGCCTCTCGAGCATGCCATTGCCGGCGAAGAGGTCCAGACGCAGCATGGCACGTTCTTCATGTCCCGTAACATCATCGATGCGGGTGATTTTTACGGTTATAGCCGTGTCCGCGATCTCGCCTGCCCGAGCATGCCCGCCGCGGCCTTCCTGACCGGTCACCGGCCCTTTGTCGACATGTTAATAACGGACGGCCTCTTCCTCGACACCGAGACCACAGGCCTTTCCGGCGGCACAGGGACATTCCCATTTCTTATCGGTCTCGGATGGTTCGAAAATGACTCATTCGTAACCTGTCAGCTTCTTTCCCGGGACTTCTCCGAGGAAGTCGCCGCACTGCGCTACCTGTCGGAACTTGCATCCGGCAGGCAATTTCTCGTTACCTTCAATGGCAAGGCATACGATATCAACCTTCTCGCGACCCGGTTTATCCTTAACCGGTCGCATGACAGGCTGGCCGGCATGCCCCATATTGACCTACTCCACCCGAGCCGGCGAATATTTGCCCACCGTCTCGAAAATACGCGCCTCTCCACAATAGAATCGCAGATCCTCGGTGTGCGGCGCGAGGGCGACGTCCCCGGTTTCGAAATACCCCAGCGCTATTTCGACTGGCTCCGTCAGCGGGATGGAATGTTCCTGAAGGACGTCTTCGAGCACAACAGGATGGACATTATCTCCATGGCCTCCCTGTTGAAGCACCTCACCGATCTCGTTGAAAATACTGTAGAAATTGAAAATTGCCATCATGGCGATCTCTTGAAGCTCGCCATGTTCCTCCACGAACGCGGAGACGCCGCAAGGTCCCTGCCAGTGTTCGAGTTGCTTGTTGCATCCCCCCATCCTGATGTGGCGGCAGGCGCCCGCCGGTCCCTTTCCATCATATACAAGAAAATGCGCCGGTGGGACGATGCCGTCCACCTCTGGCAGATTCTTGCCGACGACCAACCGCATGACATTTTCGCAATCGAGGAACTTGCCAAATTCTACGAACACCAAACTCGCGAACTAGAAAAAGCCCTCCAACTCGTCCGCCGCCTTCTTGACCACGCCCCCCATCTATCCCAAGCCGCCTGCATCTCTCTGGAATACCGTTACCAACGCTTGCTCAAAAAGCTATCATAAGAACAGCCCTCTTCAATCCAGAGAAAGAAAAGACATCTTCTCGCCCGTTCGTTACCACTTTTCCCGGTTGTTATACAATTTTGACTGCGGGATAATGTAAAAAAATTCTTTAAGACCAACTCTCCCCGGGAGGAAAAAAATGAAAAAAGCTCTTTTTCTTGTATTAACTTTTGCGATTGTAATATTCTGTTCCGTTTCCGCTCATACAGGCCCAGACTTTTCAGGTACGTGGGCGCTCGATGTAAACAAAAGCGATGCCGGCATCAAGAACCCGGCAGCCGAGGCCAAGATGCAAAAAGTAGTGCTCGTCATAAAACAGACAGCGACAAAGCTTACCATACAACGCTCAACAGGCGATGTGGCCGATAACCTTGACGGCAGTGAAAGCGTTAACAGCCTGCCCGGCGGCGGGCAGAGCAAAACGAAAATGAGGTGGGCAGGGGACGCGCTCGTATCGAAAACAACTTCAAATTCGGGCGGCATGGAAGCCACTTCGACAGACGTGCGCAGTCTCAGCGCCAACGGCAAGGAAATGATGCTGAAAGTGTCCACGAAAATGCCGAGCGGCGAAAGAAAGCAGACGCTTATCTATAACAAACAGTAGTCGTTCGATCGGAAATCGGCGTACTCAAGCGCAACGGACGGGAGAGGTTTCCCTTTTTGTCCTGATCCGGTTTGCAGAACTTCTCGGGCTGCCGGACGTTTCGTACGGACAAGACCTTGCAGATCCGTGACGGCATGAGTCAGGAAAGGATCCGTTGAATGAGGCCATACCCGCCTTCATGACGGGCACAGCCTCATCGGATTTTGTGATCAGCCGGGTACCTCGCTCAGCGGGATACCGAGGGCGTCGGCCACACCTTTGCCGTAGGCCGGATCAGCCTTCAGGCAGTTGCCGATATGGCGGATCTTGATCTCTTTCGGTGCATCGGCGATTGCGCGGGCCGTGTTGCCGAAGAGGGCCTGCTGATGCTCGGGGGTCATGAGACGAAAGAGTTTGCCCGGTTGGGTGTAGTAGTCGTTATCATCTTCCCGGAAATTAAAGTGGTGGGCATCTCCCATCAGTTTCAGCGGAGGTTCGGAGAAGTCAGGTTGTTCCTGCCACTCGCCATAGCTATTGGGCTCGTAACCCAGGGTGCTGCCGTAATTGCCGTCCACCCGCATGGCGCCGTCACGGTGGTAGCTGTGATAGGGGCAGCGGGGAGCGTTCACGGGTATTTGGAGATGGTTCACTCCCAGCCGGTACCGCTGAGCATCACCATAGGAGAAAAGCCGCCCCTGAAGCATCTTGTCGGGGGAGAAGCCGATACCGGGCACGACGCTCGCCGGGTTGAAGGCCGACTGTTCCACTTCAGCGAAGTAGTTCTCCGGATTCCTGTTCAATTCGAGCACCCCGACTTCAATAAGAGGGTAATCTTTATGGTACCACACCTTCGTCAGGTCGAAGGGATGGTAGGGACAGGTTGCAGCGTCCGCCTCCGGCATGATCTGGACGTAAAAGGTCCAGCGGGGGAAATCGCCCCGCTCGATGGCCTCGTAGAGGTCGCGCTGGTGACTCTCCCGATCCTTGCCGATAATGGCTTCTGCCTCGGCATCGGTGAGGTTCTTGATCCCCTGCTGGGTCTTCAGGTGAAACTTGACCCAGAACCTCTGTTGCTCCGCATTGATGAAGCTGAAAGTGTGACTTCCAAAGCCGTGCATGTGGCGGTAAGACGCAGGGATGCCGCGGTCGCTCATCACGATGGTGACCTGGTGCAAAGCCTCGGGCAGCGAGCTCCAGAAGTCCCAGTTGTTGAGGGCGCTGCGCAGGTTGGTGCGCGGGTCTCTCTTGACGGCGTGGTTCAGGTCGGGGAATTTGAGTGGATCGCGAAGAAAGAATACTGGGGTGTTGTTTCCCACGAGGTCCCAGTTCCCCTCTTCGGTGTAGAACTTGATCGCGAAGCCCCTGATGTCCCGTTCCGCGTCGGCGGCGCCCCGCTCACCAGCCACCGTTGAGAACCTGAGGAAGCATTCGGTCTTCTTTCCGATCTCGGAGAATACCTTCGCCCTGGTGTACCGGGTGATGTCGTGAGTCACCGTGAAAGTCCCGTAGGCACCGGAACCCTTCGCATGCATACGACGTTCAGGGATCACTTCACGGTCGAAATGGGCCAGTTTTTCGAGGAACCAGACATCCTGCAAGAGCATGGGTCCGCGGGGGCCGGCGGTGATCACGTTCTGGTTATCGACGACGGGAGCACCAGCCCTGTTGGTCAGTTTCTTCTTCTTTTCCGCCATGATACCTCCTTTTTATTTCTTGTGCTGCGCTTTCGGACCACCTCGTTAGAATATGATCGAGGGGTGATCCCTTCCATCTGCTTTTCCCTAATAGTTTTCAGCCAGCAGTTCGAAGTGGGCCTGGGGATGGGCGCAGGCAGGACATTCCTGGGGCGCCTCAGCCCCTTCGCTGATGTAGCCGCAGTTTCTGCACCGCCATTTCACCGTTCCCGACTTCTTGAACACACTTCCGTCCTCGATGTTCTTCAGAAGGGCGAGATACCTTCTCTCGTGTCCGGTCTCCGCCCTGGCGATCTCTCTGAAGACCTTTGCGATCTCTGTAAACCCCTCTTCGTCAGCCACTCTGGCGAATTCCGGGTAAAGGGTGGACCATTCGAGATTCTCGCCTTCGGCCGCCGCCTTGAGGTTCTCCGCCGTTGTTCCGATCACCCCGGCGGGGAATGAAGCGGTGATCGCCACATCACCACCCTCGAGGAACTTGAAAAAACGCTTGGCGTGCTCCTTCTCGTTATCAGCCGTATCGGTGAAGATCCAGGAAATCTGTTCGTACCCTTCTTTCTTTGCCTGGGAGGAGAAGTAGGTGTACCTGTTCCTCGCCTGTGACTCGCCTGCAAATGCCTTGAGCAGATTCTGCTCAGTCTGTGAACCTCTGAGACCTGCCATGCGTGATAACCTCCTTTATGGTTTTGTCCGGTCCAACGGACATGGGTATATAAAACCGGATCGTCGCCCGGCGCCTGAACAATGGGATCGAAGATTTAAGAACGATTCCTGTATCAACCGCAAAAAAACTACTCCTTTCCCCGTCTGCACGTGCCGCACAAACCGTAGTACTCGTGACGCATTCCACGGGCCCTGAAGCCGGTCAAATTTTCTATGGCCTGGTAGGTGAGAGGCTGCTTCTCGATCAGGTTCTCTATGCGTCCGCATTCCGTGCAGACGAGATCGATGTGATCGGTCATTACGCTCTCGTAACGATTCTCCATGTCGTAGAACTCGAGTTCCTTGATCAGCCCCTCTTTCTTAAGCAGTCCGAGGGTGTAATAGACGGTGGATACACTTATGCTTGGGACCATTTTCCTTGCTTCCTTCAAAATGGCGCCAGCGCTCGGATGATTTCCATGTCGGCAGAGAACCCTGATGATCTCCGTCCTCTGGCGGGTCAGTCTGACGCCTTTCTTCTTTAAAGCATCAAGAATTTCTTCTTCTCTGTTCGTCGAATCCATAACCGGCGACCCCGTTAAACAGGAATGATTCCTAATTAGTATAGTGGTGACGATTCGAATTGTCAAGGACACTTCGATGATAAGAGTACGACCATCCCGACAGCAACCGTGCTACATACAAGTCTATCTTGTCCGTTTAGCCTTTAGTTCTCTTTCGGTCTTTCCGTCACGTTGACGATGCGTTGGGCCGAGGCGCCTTCTATTGCTTTCACGGCGATCGTCTGGACTTGTTTCACCGACGCATCTGCCTTTTCCGTCAACTGGCGTATCAACTCCTCCTGCTCCCTGATCCGTGACTCCAGGGCCTCCACTGCGTGCTCGTGGAGTCTGCGTTCCCCTTCGATTTCTTTCTCGATCAATTGCATCTCGTGTTTGAATTTGAACTCGATCCTGTCGGTCACCGACTTTTCGGTGTCCTTGACCGCCTTCTCCAATTCTTTCGGAAATACCGCGATTCTTTCCCTCAGGTCGTTAAGTTCCGTCTCCCTTGAAGATAGGACGGTTTCCCTCTCATTCCATTCTTTTTCAAGTGCAACCTTTTTCACAGAAAGCTCGTTTTCCTGCGCCGCCTTCCTGGCCTCGTACTCATCAACGTCTTTTCTCCTGGCAAGCTGGAGGTTATACGTATATTCCTCTTCTTCCCGCTGCCTCTCCTTCTTTATAAGCGCGTCTTTTTCCTTCTTCGCAAGCTCGAACTCTTCTTGCTCCTTTTTCCATTGCTGGCGTTTCTCGAACATGTCATCGTCAAAAGAGGTCTTTGCCTGCTCCATCTGTGTTTCAAGCGCCGCCTTTTTTTCCTTCTGTGCCAGCACAAGCGCGGTGAGGCTGTCGGCCTCGGCCTGAATGCCATACAAGTCATTGAGCATTTTCGTCTGCGCCGTCACGGCCTGCTGTAACCCCGAAAACCGTCTGTATTCGGCGATCATTTTTTCTTCTAGGTCGTCTATCGTCTTCACGACCTGCACCTTGAGCCCTGCGAGGTGGCTTACAATATCCCCCACTGTATTCTCCGACGCCTCTTTCACAACCTCTCTCGTTTCCGCCTCTTTCTTGGCTGCCTGCTGATTCAACGCCTTCTGTTCCTTAAGCTGCGCCAGGACCTCATTATACGCCTCGATGATCTCGGTCTTCGTATTCTTCTCCGATATCGTTTTCGCCATACCGCCCTCCCTCTGTTCCGATGGTGTTCAAAAGCCACCTAATTATACTACTTTATTAAGAAAAAGGAGTCTATTACTTTCGAGACAAACTGCGCGAGAGAGCCTCGGAGGACATTCTCAAGAAAACAAGCTGTCTCTCAATGTCCTTTTCTCGTTTCTCCGTTAATCATCAATCCGTGGGCGTTAAACGGAGATTTTTGTATTCTAAAGTTACTTATTTTCCTGGGAATGTCCCGATCTCCAAGGAACCAGGAAAGAGAAAATGAATATTTTGTTTGAGATAACCGAAAACTGACTTGCACTATTTTTTTACAATTATTTATAATGACAAAAAAGGACGGAGGCAGCGTAGATGGACGTGACCATATTATCCCGGCTCCAGTTTGCAGCAGCCACGTACTTTCACTTCCTGTTTGTCCCGCTGACGTTGGGGTTGTCCATTCTCCTTGCGATCATGGAAACCATCTATGTGAGAACGGGCAACGAAGAATACAAGGCCATGACGAAGTTCTGGGGGAAGCCCTTCCTGATCAACTTCGCCGTCGGTGTTGTCACGGGCATCACGCTCGAGTTTCAGTTCGGCACGAATTGGTCGGGATACTCCCGGTACGTGGGGGACATATTCGGTTCGCTCCTTGCCATCGAGGCAACGGTCTCCTTTTTCCTCGAATCGACGTTTATTGCGGTGTGGGCGCTGGGGTGGAAAAAACTCTCCCCCAAGGCCCATTGCGTCGCTATCTGGCTCGTTGCCGGGGCGTCGAGCGTTTCTGCCATATGGATACTGATCGCCAATTCGTGGATGCAGCATCCTGTCGGTTACGTCATGCAAAACGGCAGGCCCGTTCTGTCCAGTTTCCTGGAGATAGTCACACAGCCTTACGCGATCCTCACGATCCTTCATACCCTCGCGGCTTCTTATGTCGTGGGCGGCTTCTTTGTCATGGGTATCAGTGCGTACCATATTCTCAAAAAACAATACACGAACATTTTTCTGAAATCTTTCCGTATCGGTCTCATCTTTGCGCTCGTATCTTCGCTTTTTGTCGTTGTCGAGGGGCACATGCACGGCTCGGACCTCGCCGACAAGCAGCCGGCCAAGCTGGCTGCACTCGAGTCTCTGTGGGTGACCCAGAAGAACGCACCCGTTTACCTCATCACGCTTCCCGACCCGAAGAACAACGGGAACATCATCGAGATAGGGGCCGTCCCGGGGGCCATGAGCTTGCTCGCATACCACACCACCGATGCGGTTGTGACGGGGCTTAACGACATTCCGAAAGAGGACCGTCCGCCCGTCCTGGCGACGTTCATCTCCTTCAAGATCATGGTAACGCTTGGCATGCTCTTTGCCCTGCTCACCGTCATCGGCTGGTTCCTGAGAAAAAGGATCGAATCGTACCCTATTTACCTGAGGATAATGTTCTATGCCGTCCCCCTGCCGTACATAGCCTGCGCCTTCGGCTGGACGGTGACCGAGGTGGGCCGGCAGCCGTGGATCGTGTACGGGCTCATGAGGACATCACAGGCCGCCTCGCCGGTAGCCATGAGCCAGGTAGCCGTGTCGCTCGCGGCATTTATCGTTGTCTATACGCTGATCGGATTTATAGCTTTCATGCTCATGGCTCAGGCCGTGCGAAAGGGACCGGAAGCCTGAAGGCGGGCTTAGACCGGGCAACAAAGAAGGAGGTCAAGGGGCATGCTCGAGACAATATGGTTTATTCTCTGGGGGCTTCTGTGGGCCATTTACTTCATGCTCGACGGATTCGACCTGGGCCTTGGCACCTTACTGCCTTTCCTCGGCCGTACGGAGAAGGAAAGGCAAACGGTCCACGCTGCGATCGGCCCGTACTGGGACGGCAACGAGGTCTGGCTCATCACGGCGGGAGGCGTTACCTTTGCGGCGTTCCCCGCCACATACGCCGTGCTTTTCAGCGCCTTCTACACCCCGCTCATGCTCATACTCTTTGCGCTGATAATACGGGGTGTCTCTTTCGAATTCAGGCACCAGAGGGAAGGGCGCTCATGGAAGTCCTTCTGGGATGTCATGGCTGCCGTGGGGAGTTTTCTGCCCGCGCTTCTTTTCGGCGTTGCCTTTGCCAATATCTTCAAAGGCATCCCCATCGACGGGAATGGGGTCTTCCACGGAAACCTTCTCACCCTTCTTACCCCCTACGGCCTTGTCGGCGGTCTCCTGTTCCTCTTCCTCTTCATGCACCACGGCACGATCTGGCTGGCTGTCAAGACGGAAGGTGAACTACATGACAGGGCTTTATCCCTCGCGAAGAGACTCTGGGTCATCGTGGTCGTTCTCGTCGTTCTTTTTCTTATCATGACGGCCTTTTCGACCGGTCTTTATCAGAACTACCTCAAGGCCCCGATCCTCTTCATCATCCCCCTTGCCGCAGCCTGTTTTCTTTTCGCGGCCAGGGCCGTCCTTGCCAGGTCACCCGCGAAGGCCTGGTGGGCGTCTTCGTTTGCGATCGTGTTTGTCACTTTCTTCGGCATCGCCGGGCTCTACCCCGATATGCTGCCTTCCAGCCTCGACCCCGCCTTCAGCCTTACCGCTCTCAATTCAGCCTCGAGCACCCTTACGCTGAAGATAATGCTCGTCGTGGCCCTTATCTTTGTCCCCATTGTTATCATCTACCAGGCCTGGGCATACAGGCTCTTCAAGGGGAAGGTCGGCAGTGAAGATGCGGGGTATTAAGGAAAGCTAGGGGGACATTCCAAGAAAACAGGTTGTTTTCTCATGGAAACGGAAGGTATGCCTGTCGAAATCATAGTTCCTCGATGCTGATGTCATAGGATGATGACCTTATGGCTCTTGCCCAAAAAGCATGGGGAATGAAAACGAAGAAAGATGCCGTCAATGCTGCGTTTAAGGAAGTTATCGAGCGGCGACGAACAACTTTTGTCCCGGTCAACAGCGAAAAAAAGACGTCCTCTTGCCCGCTCCGTTCAATTCCGTGGAGCTTTTAGCTTTCTTTTACCCTTTTGTCACGTTGGCAATGCGTTAAGCGTCCGCTAGCCATGTCCCCTCGCTTATGATATCCATCTATTCTAGATAGTTGTAGATCCTGCTCCGGCGGCCGGTAATTTCGATAATGTGGTTCGACGCGAAATTCGTGCCGTCGGAGAGAGTGGCGATGTTCACTATGCCCCGGTCGACGCCGATGACGTCGTCGAAGTCCCCGGGCTCGGGGTTCTCGACGTTGCATGTGGTATGGAG
>Ga0172382_10002599_pt1 | contig 29865 bp, 29 predicted proteins | sample Leawel138RmetaG_FD_122245 | JGI IMG/M metagenome (GOLD analysis project Ga0172382, IMG submission 122245) | Leachate microbial communities from a municipal landfill in Southern Ontario, Canada - Leachate well 138R metaG | ecosystem: Engineered > Solid waste > Landfill > Unclassified | place...
GATCAACACCCTGATGGGCATGGCCATCGACATCGAGAGCCGCACCCCGATCCTGGGCAACAACCAGGGCGGCCTGTCCGGCCCGGCCATCAAGCCGGTGGCCCTGCTGCGCACCCACCAGGTCTACCAGGTATGCCGCAACCACGGCATCCCCATCATCGGCCAGGGCGGCATCACCAGCGCCGAGGATGCCCTCGAATTCATCATCGCCGGCGCCAGCGCCGTGGGCATCGGCACCGCCCTGTTCTACGACCCGCTGGTGTGCGGCAAGATCAACGCCGGCATCGCCGCCTATCTCCAGCGCCATGGCCTGACCGAGGTGGCCCAGCTGACCGGCAGCCTGACCCTCAACACCCCGCCGGTGCGCAATAACTGCTGCGGTGTGAAATAAAGCAGCAACTCACACGGTTTTTCAGTGGCTTAGGAATATTAGTTATTGTTGATTCTTGGCAAGAATCTGTATTAATGTAGGGCCAATGTGAACCGGGTCACGCTTTTGCCCCGGCCACGCATGCAACCAAGGAGATAGGGCCCTGTTTTCGCTAATAAAAAGAAGGAAGCGCGTCAGCGGATTGACAGGGATTAGCGTCCACAGCGAAGGAATCGGCATCGCCCGCATCGTCCGTGGCGGCGCCGACGCACGCCCCCGGGTCGTACTCTGCGAATTCCACCCCGCCAGCGCCAGCGACCAGCCCGGCGTCCTCGCGACCCTGGCCGGCCAGTACCAGCTGCGCGCCGCCGACTGCACCAGCCTGATGGATGCCAGCCAGTCCAACCTGCTGCTGGTGGAGGCGCCGGAGGTGGACCCCACCGAGCTGAAGGCCGCGGTGCGCTGGCGCATCAAGGACCTGATCGATTTCCATGTCGACGATGCCGTGCTCGACGTGTTCGACGTCGAGGGCCAGCGCGGTCGCACCAAGATGATGTATGTGGTGGTGGCGCGCATTGCCTCGGTGCAGGAGCACATCGACCTGCTGGAAGAGGCCGATGTGAATCTGGGCATCATCGACATCGCCGAGCTGGCGCAACGCAACATCGCCGCCCTGCTGCCGGAAGACCAGAACGGCGTTGCCCTGCTGCACCTCACGCCACGCGGCGGTCTGCTCACCCTCACCCGCCAGGGCAGCCTGTTCCTGGCGCGCAACCTGGAATTCGGTACCGATCAGCTGGCCGCCGAGCTGCCCGTGCCGCCGGAGGGCGAGTTCACCCTGGACAGCGAGGACGACGGCCCGTCCCCCGGACTGCGCCGCCTGATGGACTCCATCGTGCTGGAGATCCAGCGCTCGGTCGATTATTTCGAAAGCCACTTCGGCCTGCCCCCCATCAGCGGCCTGGTGGTGGCGCCGCTGGCACGGCCCATTCCCGGCCTGGCCGGTTACCTGGGCGGCAACCTGGGCCTGCCGGTACGCATGCTCGACCTCAATGCCGCGCTCGATTGCGACCAGACCCTGAGCGATGAACTGCAGGCCCGCTGCCTGCCGGCCATCGGCGCGGCGCTGCGTGTGGACGAGAGGGCGCTGTAATGCAGCAGATCAATCTCTACCAGCCGCTGTTCCGCAAACAGGAAAAGATCTTTTCTGCCAAGACCATGCTGCAGGGCGCCGGCCTGGTCGCCGTCGGTATGGTGGTGTTCTTTGGCTATGCGCTGTGGCAGACGCGCGGCCTGGAGGCGCAGGTCGGACAATTCCAGCGCCAGCGTGACGATGCCGCCAGGCGGGTGACCGAGCTGGCACGCACCCTGCCTGAACGCAGCAAGAACGTCGCCCTGGAACAGGAAGTGACGCGGCTGCGCGGCGAGCTGCGCAGCAAGCAGCAGGTGGTGGCGCAACTGGCCGATCGTCGCAGCGGCAATACCAGCGGCTACGCCGCCCATCTGGAAGGCCTGGCACGGCAACGTCTGCCGCAACTGTGGCTGACGCAGATCGCCCTGCGTGCGGGCGGCAGCGTGATCGAGCTGCAGGGCAGCGCGCTCCAGCCGGAGCAGGTGCCGCAGTATCTGCAGCGCCTGTCCGCCGAGCCCGCCTTTGCCGGCGTGGAGTTTCGCCAGTTCACCCTGAGCCGGGCGGAAAAGACGCCGCAGCAGGTCGACTTCCTGCTGCTGACTGAAAAGAAGGAGGCGCAGCGATGACATCCGGTCAGCAGCAACAGCCGCTCCGACCGCAGGCTGCCCTCCCGATGACGCTGCCGGGCGGTGCCGCATGAAGGAACGCATCGAACAACTCCGCCTGCGCATCGATGCGCTGTCGCTGCGCGAGCGCGGCATGCTGTTCCTGGTCATCGTCGCCGTGCTGTATATGCTGGCCCAGCTGGTGCTGTTTGGCCCGCTGGAGTTGCAGCAGAAGGGCGCGCTGGAGCGCATCGGCCTGCTGCAGAAGGAGATTGCCGCCTTCGACGAACAGACCCAGGCCATCCTGCGTCGGCAGAGCGTCGACCCCGATGCGGACAATCTGCGCCAGCAGCAGCAACTCAGCGCGCAGATTGCCACCCTGGATGGACAGATCGGCGGTGCCGTACAGGGCCTGATCGCGCCGCAGCAGATGGCACGGGTGCTGGAGGAGGTCATCCTGCGCCAGTCCGGCCTTACGCTGCTGCGCATCGAGAGCCTGGCGGCGCGACCGCTGCTCGAGGCACCGGAAGGCGAGCCGGCGCTGGATGCCGGCATCTGGCGCCACGGCGTGCGCCTCGAGTTCAAGGGCGACTACCAGGCTACATTGGCCTATGTGCGTGAGCTGCAGGCGCTGCCCTGGACCCTGTACTGGGACGAACTGGAAATCGCCATGGACAAATATCCGCAGGCGCGCATCACCATCGTGGTGCACACCCTGAGCCTGAACGAGGGCTGGATCGGTGTTTAGATACTGGATTTTTCCCCTGCTGCTGACCCTGCTCATGGGCAGTGCGCAGGCGCTGGATGACCCGATGCGCCCGCCCGGCGGCGCAGCCGTCGGCAGCGGCAAGGCCGCCGCCGGCGCGACGTTCGTGCTCAGCTCCACCCTGATCGCACGCGAGCGCCGCAGCGCGGTCATCAACGGCCGCAACCTGGGGATAGGTGACCGCATCAACGGCGCGCGCGTCGTTGAAATCCAGCCGTCGCAGGTGCGCCTGCAACTTCAGGGACGCCAGATCACCTTGTCACTGCTGCCCGTCGCCGTGAAAAAGCCCGTGTCCGCCGAGTGATACCCATGAACCCAGGATCCAAGCTCATGCCCCGTTTACCCCTTTACCTGCTGGCGCTGCTGCTGGCCGGCTGTGCCAGCCAAGGCACGCCACCGCGCGGCACCCTCGACGAGATTCATGCCGCGTTCCGCGACGACAACAGCGCCGCACGCACGCCGCAAACCACCACACCGCCGGCTGCGGTGAGCGATGCACTGCTGCCGGCCATCCAGCTCAACATCCCGGGCGCCGACCTGACTGCTGCCGAGCCGCGTTTCGACGTCAAGGTGCGCAACGCCGGGGCACGCGACTTTTTCCTCAGCCTGGTGGAGGGCACGACCTACAACATCATGGTGCACCCGGACGTCAGCGGCCGCATCAGCCTGGACGTGAAGAACGTCACCGTGCCAGAGGTGATGGGCATGGTGCGCGACACCTACGGCTATGACTTCGAGCGGCGCGGCAATTACTTCCAGGTACTGCCCAACGTGTTGCAGACCCGTATCTTCCAGGTCAACTACCTGGACATCAAGCGCAGCGGCAGCAGCAAGATCAGCGCCGGCGCCACGCAGATCTCCCGCAGCAGCGGCACCAGCAGCGATGGCACCTCCGGCAGCACCACCAGCACATCGGAAACCAGCACCATCACCACCGATTCGCAATCCAATTTCTGGCCGGCGCTGGAGAATACCCTGCGCATGATCGTCGGCAGCGAACCGGGCCGCTCGGTATCGGTCAACGCCCAGGCCGGGCTGGTGGTGATACGCGCCATGCCGGGCGAACTGCGTGCCGCCAAGAGCTATATCGACTCCACCCAGAATGCCACCCAGCGCCAGGTCATCCTCGAGGCACGCATCCTCGAAGTGGAACTGGCCGACGGCTTCCAGTCCGGCATCAACTGGTCGTCGCTGACCCGCCACAATGGCGACGCCATGGTGCTGGGACAGATCGGCGGCGGCACCGTGTTCAGCGGTACCGGCGTCAGCAACTCCGCCGGGTCGACGGTCAACATGACCCTGCCGACGGGCGCGTTCGCCGGCAGCACCCTGCCCACCACCGCCTTTGGCGGCGTCTTCGCCGCCGCCTTTACCGCCGGAAATTTTGCGGCCTTCATCGAGCTGCTGAAGAGCCAGGGCAACGTGCAGGTGCTGTCCAGCCCGCGCATCTCCACCATGAACAACCAGAAGGCGGTGATCAAGGTCGGCTCCGACGAGTTCTTCGTCACCGACGTCAATACCAGCACCACCACCACCACCACCACCGCCACCCCCAATGTGAGCGTCGAGCTGACGCCGTTCTTCTCCGGCGTCACCCTGGATGTCACGCCGCAGATCAGCGAAGAGGGCGACATCATTCTGCATGTGCGCCCGTCGGTGTCCGAGGTGCGCGAGCAGATCAAGGACGTCACCGTCACCACCACCACCCTGCGCATGCCGCTGGCCTCCAGCACGGTACGCGAATCCGACAGCATGATCCGGGCGCAGAACGGCCAGATCGTGGTGATCGGCGGCCTGATGCAGAACAAGACCCGCGACGAACAGTCCGCGGTGCCGCTGCTCGGCGATCTCCCGCTGGTCGGCGGCCTGTTCCGCCACACCCGGCAGGCCACCAGCAAGAGCGAGCTGGTAATCCTGCTGCGGCCTACCGTGGTCGAAGGCAACGAGCAGTGGTCGCGCGAGCTGCGCCGCTCCTCCGCCGGCTTCCGCCAGTTCGACGAGCAGCCGTGAGGAACACGCCAGCAGCGGTGCGACACAGGGCGGCCGTCGGCCGCGGCACGCGCCTGCGCGCCGCCCGACATGGCACCGATGGCGGCTCCGCCGCGCCGCACGGCTGCTGAGGCGGCATGATGTATCTGCAACACTACGGCCTGCGTGAATTCCCCTTCAGTCTGACGCCGGACACGCAGTTCTTTTTCGAGTACGGCCACTATCGTGACGCCCTCGAAACCCTGCAGGTGGCCCTGGACGGTGGCGAAGGCTTTATCAAGGTCACCGGCGAAGTGGGCACCGGCAAGACCCTGCTGTGCCGCAAGCTGCTCAACTCGCTGGACCGGGACGCGTTCTACACCGCCTATATCCCCAACCCCTACCTGACGCCGCCGGCCCTCGGCCTCGCGCTGGCGGAAGAGCTGGGGCTGGAGCTGGCACGCAACATCGGCCAGCACCGTGCGGTGAAGGAGGTGACGCGGCGCCTGATCCAGCTGCACGCGGAAGGCAAACGGGTGGTGCTGCTCATCGACGAGGCGCAAGCCATGCCGGGGGAAACCCTGGAGGCGCTGCGCCTGCTGACCAATCTGGAAACGGAGAAACGCAAATTGCTGCAGGTGGTGTTGTTTGGCCAGCCGGAACTGGACGAGCGCCTCGACGAGCGCGCCAATCGCCAGCTGCGCCAGCGCATCACCTTCTCCTACCGCCTGCCGCCCATCGATCGCCAGGGTATGGAGGCCTATGTCGCCCATCGCCTGCTGGTGGCCGGGGCGCAGGGCAAGGTGCGCTTCGCGCCCGAGGCCCTGGATGCGCTGCACCATTTCAGCCGCGGCATCCCCCGTCTGGTGAACGTGCTTTCGCACAAGGCGCTGATGGCCGGCTACGGCCAGGGGCTCAGGGACGTCGCCCGACAGCATGTGGAGATGGCGGCGCAGGATACGGAAGACGTACATCGGCAGCGCCACGGACAGCGCCAGCCCCTGCTGATTGCGCTGGCGCTGCTGGCCGTCGTTGCACTGGCCGCCCTGGCCTGGTGGCTGGGGCAACCCTGGCTTGCGGAGCCGCTACAACCATGAGTCTGATCAACGACATGCTGCGTGACCTCGAAGCACGCCGGGCCACCGAGCAGCGCGTGCCGGCCGGCCTGCTGCGCGCCGCGGGCCACGCGGCCCCGGCCCGCGGCCGGCCGCGCCTGCTGCTCATCGCCGTCACTTTGATACTGCTGCTGCTGGCCACCGCCGTTGCCTGGCTGGCCTGGCAGCGTTACACCACGCCCGCTCCGGCGACCGCCGTGGCGCCCGTCATCGCCCCGGTGCCGGCGCTGCCGCCGACCACCATGCCGGCCGCAGAGCCCACCCCCGCACCAGCCGGCACGGCAACGGCGGCTGTGCCCACCACCGGCCAGGCTGAAGAAGCACCGCCGGCGCCGATGCCGCCCGCCGCCGTCGTGACGGCTGCCGTACCCGAGGCCGCGCCGCCAGCAGCCACTCCGCCAGCGGCGGAGCCCGTGGCACAGCCCGCCACCCGGCGCGCCCCCCCCAGCGCACCGCTGGCGGTGGAAAAGACCGTGCGCCCGCCCACGCCCCAGCTTCAGGCCGAGGCCGAATACCAGCGCGGCGTGAACGCCCTCCGCGGCGGCAATCAGGCCGCCGCCGAAACCGCCCTGCGCGCGGCCCTGCGCCTCGACGGCGCACACCTGCTGGCGCGGGAAACACTGGCGGCCGTGCTGCTCGGCGCCGGCCGCCTGATCGAGGCCGACGAGGTGCTGGAGCAGGGACGGCGGCAGTTTGCCCGCAACCCGACGCTGGCCCTGCTGCTGGCGCGCCTGCGGGTGGAGCAGGGACACACCGGTGACGCCGTGACCGTCCTGGAACAGACCCTGCACGCCGCGACGAGCCGCGCCGACTATCTGGCCTTCCTGGCGGCGCTGTATCAGCGCGAGCTGCGCTACGAGGAAAGCATCGAGAGCTACGGCCGCGCCCTTGCGCTGCAGCCGCAGCAGGCCAGCTGGTGGGCGGGCATGGGGATCTCCCTGGAAAATGCCGGCCGCAAGGCGGACGCCGTCAAGGCCTATGAACAGGCCGCTGCCGGCGCCTTGCCGCCGCAGCTGCAGGACCACGTGCGTAATCGCCTCAAGGCGCTGGAATGATGGGGGGCGGATGCCGGGCGGTATCGCGCCTCCGCTACAGGTGATGCAGAGATGAGTATTCCGAAAAAGAAGATTCGTATCGGCGACCTGCTGGTCGAGCACAAGATCATCTCGGAAGCCCAGCTGCAGAGCGCGCTGGCGGAACAGAAGAAGAGCGGCCTCAAGCTGGGCCGCACCCTGATTGCGCTCGGCTATCTGAGCGAGGATCAGCTGCTGGAATTCCTGTCGCGCCAGCTGCAGATTCCCTTCATCGATCTCAAGCACTACAAATACAAGCCGGACACGGTGCGCCTGATCCCGGAAACCCTGGCGCGGCGCTACCGCGTCATCGTGCTGGATGCGGCACAGGAAACCGTGCTGGTCGGCATGGCCGACCCGACCGACATCTTCGCCTACGACGAGCTGGTGCGCATCCTCAAGCGGCCGCTGCGCGAGGCGGTGGTGCGCGAGGCCGATCTGCTGCGCACCATCGACCAGGTCTATCGCCGCACCGACGAAATCACCTCGCTGGCCGAGGAGCTGTCCGAAGAGTTGTCGGAAACCGACTTTGATCTCGCCACCCTGGCGCAGAGCAGCGACATCACCGAGGCGCCGGTGGTCAAGCTGCTGCAATCGATCTTCGAAGATGCGGTGCAGGTAGGCGCCTCCGACATCCACATCGAGCCGGACGAGAGCGTGCTGCGCATCCGTCAGCGCATCGATGGCGTGCTGCACGAGCAGGTGATGAAGGAGAAACGCATCGCCACGGCCCTGGTGTCACGCCTGAAGCTGATGTCGGGCCTCGACATCTCGGAGAAGCGTCTGCCGCAGGACGGCCGCTTCAATATCCGCGTCAAGGACCACAATATCGATGTGCGCGTCGCCACCATGCCGATCCAGTACGGCGAGTCGGTGGTCATGCGTCTGCTCGATCAGTCGGGCGGCATCCTCGACCTGGATCAGGTGGGCATGCCGGCGGATATCCTGCAGCGCTTCCGCCGCAACATCCATCGTCCGCACGGCTTGGTGCTGGTCACCGGCCCCACCGGCAGCGGCAAGACCACCACCCTGTACGCCGCGCTGTCCGAGATCAATTCGGCGGAGAAGAAGATCATCACCGTCGAAGACCCGGTGGAGTATCGCCTGCCGCGCGTGAACCAGGTGCAGGTGCACGCCAAGATCGGCCTCGGTTTCGCCAGCGTATTGCGCACCGCGCTGCGTCAGGACCCGGACATCATCCTGGTGGGCGAAATGCGCGATCAGGAGACCGCCGAGATCGGCCTGCGCGCCTCCATCACCGGTCACCTGGTACTGTCCACCCTGCACACCAACGATGCAGTGAGCACCGCCATCCGCCTCATCGACATGGGCATCCCCGGCTACATGGTGGCCACGGCATTGCAGGCAATCATTGCCCAGCGCCTGGTGCGCCGCATCTGCGACAGTTGCACCGCCGTCTATATGCCGACGCCGCAGGAGATGGTGTGGTTGCGCAACCTGCTGGGCGGTCAGGCCGACAGCCTGCAATTCCGTCACGGCACCGGCTGCCCGCACTGCAACAACACCGGCTATCACCGCCGTGTCGGCGTGTTCGAGCTGCTGGAGCTGGACCAGGCCATGGCCGATGCCCTGCGCCAGAACGATGCCACGGCCTTCGGCCGCGCCGTCACCGCCAGCCCGACCTTCCGCTCTCTCGCCCGCAATGCGCTGGACTATGCCGTGGCCGGCATCACCACGCTGGACGAGGTGCTGCGCATCGCCGGCGAGGATGAGCTGCTCGAGCCGGGCGCGAGCGGGGCACACGGCTGATGCCGCAGTTCTACTACAAGGCACGCAACGGCCGCGGCGACCTGGTCACCGGGCAGGTCGAGGCCGGCTCCGCCGATGCCGTCGCCAGCCAGCTGTTCAACAGCGGCATCACCCCGGTGGAGATCCGCGAGGTCAAGGTCCAGCACGACGTATGGGAGGAATTCAAACGCCGCCTCGGCGCCAGCAATCCGACGCTGGACGACCTGATCCTGTTCTGCCGCCAGATGTACACCCTGGCCAAGGCCGGCGTGCCCATCATCCGCGGCATTACCGGCCTGGCGGAGACCTCGCGCAACCTGGTCCTGGCCGAGGCCCTGCGCCAAATCCGCATTGAGCTGGAGAGCGGCCGCGAGTTGTCCACCGCGCTGGGCCGCTATCCCCAGATCTTCACGCCGCTGATGGTGAGCATGGTGCGTGTCGGCGAGAATACCGGCCAGCTCGACACCGCCTTTCTGCAACTTTCGCAATACCTGGAGCTGGAGCGCGACACGCGCAACCGCGTCAAGATGGCGCTGCGCTATCCGGCATTCGTGCTGGTGGCGATCAGCATCGCCATCGGCGTGATCAACGTCTTTGTCATTCCGGCCTTTGCCCAGGTATTTCGCGGCATGCACATGGATCTCCCCTGGCAGACGCGCCTGCTCATCGGCACCTCGGAATTCTTCGTCAACTGGTGGCAATTCATGCTGCTCGGCGTGGTGCTGCTGGTGCTCGGCCTGCGCTATTACGTGCGCACCGAAGACGGCAAGTATCGTTGGGACAAGCTCAAGCTGCGCCTGCCCATCGTCGGCAACATCATCCTGCGCGCCAGTCTGTCGCGCTTCTCGCGCTCCTTCGCCATGTCGACCCGCGCCGGCGTGCCGCTGATCCAGGCGCTCAGCGTGGTGGCGCAGGCGGTGGACAATGACTTCATCGGTGAGCGCATCCGCAACATGCGCAACGGCATCGAGCGCGGCGACAGCCTCACGCGCACCGCCGCGGCGAGCGCCATGTTCACCCCGCTGGTGCTGCAGATGATGGCGGTGGGCGAGGAGACCGGCGCGGTGGACGACATGATGGAAGAGGTGGCCGGTTTCTACGAGCGCGAGGTGGACTACGACCTGAAGAACCTCAGCTCCGCCATCGAGCCGATCCTGATCATCGCCGTCGGCATCATGGTGCTGATCCTGGCACTGGGCGTGTTCCTGCCGATGTGGGACCTCACCCAGATGACGCGGCGCTGATGGATCGCGGGTCGGGCTGAAGCCCGCCCCATCAATACACCAATCGTCCCATGGCCATACCGCTACAACCACTGGATCGCGACCGCGCGCCGCACGGCCTCGGACAGCTGGCGCTCGTCACCCTGCTGATCCTGATCTTCATCGTCATCGCCACGCAGCGCATCTGGGAACTGCGCATCGTGGCCGAACAGACCCATGTCATCCATACCGTAGGCGCCCTGCAAAGCGCCGTGGGCATCCAGGTGATGGAGCGCGTATTGCGCGGCGGGCTCGACAGCGTGGCCAGCATGGAGCATGCCGACCCCATGGATTATCTCGATCCGGATCGCCGCCCGCGCAACCATCAGCGCCTCGACAGCCCCTTGCCACCCGAACAGATGACACCGCGCCAGTGGTATTACGATCCGCAGCAGGGCATCCTCGTCTACCGCGTCGCCCACGGCGAGTATCTGGAAACGGAACTGCCCGGTCCGCCGCGTATCCGCTTCCAGCTGCAACTGCGCTACGAAGACCGCAACGGCAATGGCCGCTATGACCCCGACAGCGAAAGCCTGGGCGGCGTGAACCTGGTGACGTTGGAGCCGTATGGTTGGCGGGAACCGTAAGGCCACCTCCCCGCTAAACAAGTGTTCCACATGGGCAGCCCGGCATAGGGCGCCGTGTTGCGGCGGGCACGGCCCGCCCTATGACGCGCCGCAGAGAAGATGGATACCATTCGGAACAGCCAGCCATGTAGGCCGGACAAAGCGCAGCGGTATCCGGCAAACCGCTATTCAAGCCGCCGCAGTTGTCGTATAAACAGGCGAGGAATTGCCGTCTTTCCCTACCGCCGAGGGACGCCATGGAAATCATCATCACTGCCCTGTACTGGAGCGTCACCGTGTTGACCGTTCTGGCCCTTGCCACCGGCATCGGCCTGCTCGTCGCACCGGCGCAACTGCACGCACTGGCGCGCCCCCTCGATCGCTGGCGCTCCCTGCGCCCCGTGCTGGGGCAACTGGACAAGCCGCACTACACCGAACGGCAGCTCTATCACCGCCACCGCCTCGTCGGCGGCCTGATCGTGGCCGGCGCCGGTTACACCCTGTTGCGTCTGTCCGACATCGACCATCAGGCCACCCTGGCCCTGCTGCCGGACCACTGGGATCACAGCCTGCGCTCCCTCGCGGCCGCCAATACCTATTGGTTCCTGCTCATCTCCAACCTCGCCGCCCTGGGCGTCGGCCTGGTGGTCTACTTCCGCCCCAGCCTGCTCAAGCACCTGGAGACCCGTTCCAACCACTGGCTCTCCACCCGCCAGGCGATCAAGCCGCTGGATGTCTCCCATGGTGAATTGAACGCCTGGCTGTGGAGCCGCCCGCGCACCACCGGGGTCATCCTGGTGCTCGGCAGCCTGTATATCTGGAGCGTACTGCTCGCCTATCGTCACGGCATCCTGTAGTCACCGCCGCTCGATCAGGCCCGTGGGGCGCGCAACAGCGCATGAAATATCAACTTTTCATTGAAACCCCAGCGGCCGTATGTTAAGAAATGCGATAGAATTCACGGAAGTTTTCGCCGCCACATGGATGACCCCGTCGGGCCGCGGCCCACGTTGAGGCGGTATTCCCCCGGAGGCTGCGGCCTCGATACAAACCAGGAGTTTTGAAATGAACAAGCAACAGGCAGGCTTCACCCTGATCGAACTGGTCATGGTCATCGTGATTCTGGGTATTCTGGCGGCAACGGCATTGCCGAAATTCATCGACTTGAAGTCCGAAGCGGCCGAAGCAGGTGTGCAGGGCGTCGCTGGTTCGATCAGCTCCGCTAGTGCAATCAATTACGCCGCATCCGCCGCCAACAATGCAAACAAGGTAACCACGACCGGGAAGACCTGTTCCGTGGCTGCCACTGATATCCTGCAAGGCGGATTGCCAAGTGGCTATAGCGTGGCTACTTCCACGACAGTTTCATCAGTAGGTGTCGCCTACGACTGTACCGTTACCCATACCAGCACCGGCAAAACTGCAAATGCTGTAATTGTGGGCGTTAACTAATAGATTCACTTCCTGGAAACGGAAAAGGGCTTTGTCTAGACAAAGCCCTTTTTTCTATGTCTTACACCGCAACCATCGCCCGCAACTTCCCAATATTGGCCGCTGTAGCGCTTGCCGTTCAGTTCAACGGGGGTGCCGGCTACCAGTTTTACATGCTCGCCTGTCTTCTTGTTCTGGGGGCATTCACCTATAACCTCATTACAAATAGCAAGACGTTCGCCGCTCCGGGCTCCGATGCTCCACTAGTCTGGCTAGCTGCTTTCGTGGTCTGGGCGACACTATCTATAACTTGGTCCGAAACCGTAGGTACCACAGCTTTATCGCTACCCAGGCTTTACGCCGGACTGCTGATGGGCCTTACTGCCTACATAGTCAGTGCAAGAGATTTTCGGTTCGTGCTGATTGGTTTCCAACTGCTCGCATTCGGCCTCGGCCTCTATACCATCTATCAGGGCCTAGCCCTGGGTGTTCAGCGTCCCTCCGCCTTTTTTGTCAATTGGAATACGCACGCCGCCTTTTTAAACCTAATCCTGCTGCCGACTGCTGCCTGGTACTTCGCTACGCAGAAAAAACTGGTGGCCGGCATACTGATCGCGATAATTGCTGTCGCCAGCGCTATGACTCTCAGCCGAGGGGCGATCCTGGGTGGGGCTGTCGGTCTGCTGTGCCTCGCCTTTCTAGGTCACAAATATATGCGACGGTCGGCGCTCACCGGGCTAATACTGTGGATTGCTGGTGGATACATACTTGGGAGCATCCTGTACGAAGGCGCCCCCCTGGCGCGCCTTACCCAATCATTGACGGGTGAGTATATTGCTTCAGGTCGATGGGTTATTTGGGAATCTAGCTGGAACATGTATCTGCGGTTTCCTGTCTTGGGGTGGGGACTAGAGACCTTTTGGCAGGCATATCCGGCTTTTCGCCACCCTCATGACACTTCAGCCGGGCAAAACGCTCACAATGAATATTTACAGTTCTTGCTTGAACTTGGCCCAGTTGGACTGATGCTGTTTATCTGCCTCCTTGGGTCTCTCATCTATCGAATCTACGCGCGTAGGCACACCATCGGTCTAGAGGGTTCCGGGCTATTTGCGGCATTGGCAGCTTTGGGAATTCAGGCGACATTTACATCCACTTACTATCATCTGGCTATATGGCTTATTTTTGGCTGGTATCTTGGGCGTCTTAGCTTTCTCACTGCGGCCGAATCCGGCCACACGTGGTCACCCGTAGACTGGTTTACACGCAGAGGTTTTACCACAATCATTCTACTCGCCGCAGCCATCCCAGGCGCATGGCTAACAGCGTTATTCATGAGTGAACTTGAACTAAAAAAGCTGGAAAGCTCTCGTAATGCCGGTGAGTTTATTCGCCAACTACCGCAGGTCGAGAAGTACTACAATTTTCGAGACGTGACACAACTACTCTTTGCTGCACAGATCCTGAGTGCGCTTGTTGAGCAGAAGGCCGAGATTAAAGTCGCCGAGAGAGATGCCGCGATTGATGCAGCATTGCTACGCCTTAAACAAGCCGCACAACTTTACCCGATGCGGGCGGAAAACTTCCGGTTGAGGGCAGAATTGAAACAACTTGCACCTGAACGTTACGCCACACCTAGAGTGATAGCAGATTACCAAAAGGCCCTTGAACTCGATCCTGCGTTAATTTCAACCAGACTGGCATTCGCTAACTACCTTGAGAATAACGGTCGGAGCCAAATGGGCGCTCATGTTCTGAAACAGGGTTGGAACCGCCATTATTATGGACCCTATCAGTCAGTTATGGCTTTCATTACCGCACTTAAAGATGCAAAGTACAAAACTGGAAGCACCGAAGATATGGAAGACATCATCGCGGTTGAAAAACGTATTAACGAAAGATACGCAAAAGGATTTCTGGTTGACCACTGGTTCTTGGGTAACTCGCTGGTTTCTGGGTAAGGCTTGGACGAAAGAGCTCAGACTGACCCCATGTAACTTTAAAGGGCCAACGATAAAATCCATCATGTCAAGAAGGGACCCCAAGCAAAAGGGCTTCACTTTAACCGAACTGGTGATGGTTATCGTCATCCTCGGTGTGCTGTCGGTCAGTGCGCTGCCGATGTGGTTCAATCGCACCGACTTCGAACAGCGCGGCTTCTTCGACGAATTGCTCCAGGCGACGCGCTATGCGCAGAAACTGGCCGTCGCCGCCAATTGCGATGTGCAGGTCACCCTCAACAGCGGCGACTTTGCGCTGGCCTTTCTGAATACGCCCCATGCGCACTGCGCCAGTGCCGCCATTGCGCTCCCCGGCAAGCAGCCGCCCTATGATGCACCATCCGGTGTCACCCTGACCGCCGGCACCGGGACCATCACCTTTCATCCGTCCGGTCTCGCTTCCGCCGACAGGACGGTCACGGTGACGGGCACCAGTCCGTTGAGCTTCCGTGTTTATGCCGCCACCGGCTACGTGGAGCGGCAATGATGCATGCGCAGCGCGGCGTCACGCTCATTGAACTGGTGATCAGCATGGTGATCATCGGTATCGCCGTGGTGGGCATCCTCAAGGTGATGGAGGTGACCACGCGCCACAGCGCCGATCCCATGATCCAGCACCAGGCGGTGGCGGTGGCCGAGGCCTATCTGGAGGAGATCCTGACCAAGAGCTACAGCGTGCAGCCCGGCTCGGGCAGTCGCGGCAATTTTGATGACGTGGCGGATTACGACGGATTGACCGACAGCCCGCCCCTGGATCAGAACGGCAACGCCATCGGGCTGACCGGCTACACGGTAACGGTCGACGTAGGGGCACCGGCGGCGCTGGATGGCGTCACGGCGCGCCGCATCGACGTCACCGTCACCCACAGCACGCTGGTGAACATCACCTTGACCGGCTACCGCACGAATTATTGAGTCCGATGATGACCCTGCCTCGCCACCGCCGCGGCTTCACCCTGATCGAGCTGATCATGGTCATCGTGATCAGCGGCATCATGGCCGCGGTCGTCGGCGTGTTCATCCGCAGCCCGGTGGAAGGGTATATCGATCTGTCGCGGCGCGCCGAGCTGGTGGATGCCGCCGAATCGGCCCTGCGCCTGATGGCGCGCGATATCCGGCGCGCGTTGCCCAACAGCATCCGCTGCGACCCGGACTGCAACAACGGCACCGCCATCGAATTGATCCATACGCTGGAGGGCGTGCGCTACCGCCTCAAACCGCCCGGCTTGCCGGACCAGCGCCTGAGCTTCACCGGCGCCGACACGGCATTCAATGCCATCGGCGTATTCGGCAACATCAACAAGCCGTTCACCTCAAGCGGCGAACGCCTGGTCATCTACAACCTCGGGGCCGCCGGCGCCGATGCCTATGACGAAACCACCGGCGTGATCACCCCCGCCGCCCTGTCCTTCTCGATCGACGCCGATCCCGCACCGCCGGCCGGCGGCGGGGCCGAGGATCGAATCACACTGGGCGGCACCGGCCACCTGTTTCCCTTTCAGTCGCCGCGGCAACGCCTGTTCCTGATCGATGGGCCGATCAGTTATATCTGCAGTTCGGCCAGCGGCCATCTGCGCCGCTACAGCGGATACAGCCTGCAGGCAACGCAGCCCGTGCCGCCGGGGGTCGGCGGCGTGCCGCTGACGCGCCATGTGAGCAACTGCCGCTTCAGCTACAGTGCCGGCACCGCCACCCGCGCCGGCCTGGTTACGCTGGCCCTGACCCTGACCGACAGCGGCGAATCGGTGCGCCTGCTGCACCAGATGCATGTGGATAACGTGCCATGACGCCCCTGCGCCGCAAGCCCCTGCAGCATGGTTTTTCCCTGGTCAGCGCCCTGTTCCTGCTGGTGGTGCTGGGCGCGCTGGGCGCCTACATGGTCGGTATCAGCGGTACCCAGCAGTTCACCACGCTCCACGCCCTGCAGGGCGCCAAGGCCTATCACGCGGCGCGCAGCGGAATGGAATGGGGCATAGCTACAGCGTTAGGTATCGCCACTTGTCCCGCAACCCCCAGTACTCTGAGTCCTGCGGGGGGACTCAACGCCGGCAATCTGAGCGGATTTAACGTCATCGTGACCCTCGATTCGTGCACCAACTATCAGGAAGGCGGGAGCCCCTACAACATCTACCAAATAACCGCCTTCGCCCAAACCGTCGCCCCTGCCTACGGTGCGCCGGGCTACGCGGCCCGCCGTATTACAGTCACCGTCACCAACGCGCCGCCGTAGCCCTCAACTTCAGTTGCGGCCGCGGTTGATCTTGCCCCTAAGCTCCAACATACTATTGTTGAAATTTTCAACAATAGGAGAATGACCATGGCGACCGTCAATTTCAGTGTGCCGGACGACGTCAAGGACGCCTTCAATACGACGTTTCAGGGGCAGAACAAGAGTGCTGTCATCGCCGAATTGATGCGCGAGGCGGTGGAACGGGCACGGCGCAAACAGCGCAGCCACGACGCCATCGGCAGGATTCTGGCCCGCCGAGACCACGCACCCGTTGTTTCACAAGACGATCTGCACAAGGCTCGGGAGGCCGACCGACCGTGATCGTGGTGGTGGACGCCAGCGTCGCGCTCAAGTGGTTCTTTCGCTTGCGTGACGATGAGGCGGACATGGACCGTGCCTTGCTTTTGCTCAGCGACATCGACGCCGGCCGCGCCCACATGGTGCAACCACCGCACTTTCTCGCCGAGATGGGCGCCGTGCTCGCCCGTGAAAAACCGGTGGAGGCGCAGGCCGATCTGGGGGACCTGCTGTTGATCGACTCCAGCTACAGCGACGACCCCGCTATCTACGTCACAGCCGTGGATCTGGCATGCCGCTTGGGCCATCACATGTTTGACACCCTTTACCACGCTGCCGCCCTGCACATGCCGGGGGCCACCCTCGTCACTGCGGATCGGCGCTACTACGATAAAGCTCGGAACGTTGGGCAGATAACCCTGCTGTCGAACTTTCACCTCCCGAAGGCATAAGGCCGACCACAGACCATGCCCGACGCCGGTGAACTGATCCGCAGCTATTGCAACAGCCGGGACCAGTCCGCCTTCCGCCGTTTCTACCAGCACGAAGCGCCCCGCCTGTGGAAATACTTCATCGCCCGCGGCTGTGATCCCGACACCGCCTACGACCTGCTGAGCGAATCGTTCCTGCGTTTCATCCAAACGGTGTGCAAGAATCCGGCAGCGCCCCTGCCGCTGCTCTACCGCATCGCACTGAACCTGCGCATCGACCTGCATCGGCGCTCACAACATTGGCCGGCGACTCTCGATCCGGAACAGCTGGCGGCCATACCCGCTACGGAACCCGACCCGCTGGCAGGGGAGGCCGTGCTCAGGGCGATGCAATCCCTGCACGGCGATGAACAGAATCTGCTGCTCATGCGTTATTGGATAGGGCTGACCCATGCCGAGGTTGCCCAGGCGCTCGGGCTGCCGGAAGGCACGGTGCGACGGCAGGCGGCAGCGGCGCTGCACAAGCTGCGGGGCATGCTCGAACCCTATTAGGACGTAGGCCCGATATAGCGTAGCGGTATCGGGCAGCGGCACGCCGGACACCGCTCCGCTATGTCCGGCCTACGATCCTCTGCCGAGGTAGGCACAAAACCCGGACAGGATATGGAAACGAATCGACTGGAACAGGCCATCCACAGCGCGGTCGCAGCTACCACTGCGCCCGACGATGCGCGCCTGGCCGATATCCTCGCACGGCTGGAACAGGCGCCGATCGTCCGGCAGGGGCCGCGCCGGACGGTGTGGCCCTGGTTGCTGTTGGCGGCAGCGGGCGCAGCGGCCGCAGGCGGTGGGTATTTGTACGTGCAGCACGCGCGAGAACGCGCACCGGCGATAGATACACCCGTCATCGCCGCACCCGCGGAAACGTCTGTGCCCGCGGCCGTACCACCTGCATCTACGCCTGCTGCACCCGAGCCTCACGACGGCGACGATAAGGTACAACGGAATACGGCTATCATCTACCGAAAATGAATCCATGCATCCAAGAAACAGAAAATTTTTGCCGCTATGGGCTGGAGAACAACAATGAATCCCGCATTTACGAAGCAGTACCTGATATCCATTTCTCCTCTGTCCCTGGTGCTTGTTTGGCTATTCTTGTCTCTTTATCTAACCAGCGCACAAGCGGTAACTGTTACCTACACCAATTCAGGTTCGTGGACCGCGCCTGCGGGTGTCACATCGATATCCGTTGAGGCTTGGGGTGCTGGCGGAGCTGGCGGCGGGGCCACTGGGCGAAACGCAGGTGGTGGCGGTGGTGCGGGTGGTCAGTATGCGATGAGGGTCGTTTCCGTCACTCCGGGAAACAGCTATGCGATAGTTGTCGGGGCAGGAGGAATCGGATCAATGGGAAATGGCGCGGCTGGCGGTGACTCGACCTTTAATGGGAATGTGGTAGTCGCAAAAGGTGGCGCGGGTGGTGATGGCGCTTCCAGCAATAATAGTGGTGGTTCCGGTGCTTCCGGCTCAGCCGCCGGAGGCGTGGGGGATATTGTTTTCGCTGGGGGAGACGGCGCTAGCGGGACATCCTCGCGAGGGGGCGCCGGTGGTGGCGGGGCAGGAAGTAACGGCTCTGGCGGAGACGCCAACCGCACTACTGCCGGTTCAGGAACAACTGTTGGCGGTGGGGATGGGGGATCTGGCCGGACCAGCAGCGGTAGTGGTGATGATGGCAATACCGCTGGTGGCGGCGGCGGTGGTGGTTATGCGGGTAGTAACACCAATCGCTCAGGAGGTGGTGGAGCCAGAGGCCAGGTAACTATTACCTATTCCGGCTTGCCACCCTCAGCCACGACCAATGCCGCTACCGGCATAATCTCCCGGGGCGCGACATTAAACGGCACCGTCAGCAGTAACGGTGCGAGCACGACGGTTACTTTCGAATATGGGCTTACCACCAGCTATGGGACGACCATTGCCGCCACCCAGAGTCCATTGGTCGCCGGGGCATCGAATAGCGCCGTATCGGCGGATTTGACCGGTTTGGACTGCGGCACGCTGTACCACTTTCGCGTAAAGGCCGTTAATTCCGAAGGAACCAGCTACGGCAGCGACTTGAGTTTTTCCACCGCCGAATGTGGCGGCTGTTCATTCGGTGACATTTTCACAGACGATTTCAATCGTGCAAACGGCGATCCCGGAACCATCTGGGCCACATCGACCAACAGCGGCTCTTTCGGTACTCCAAAAATCTACAACCAGCGTCTGCGTCTCACGGATGCGACCGGCAATAACGCGGGTGCCGCCACATTGTTGAGACTCTTTCCCGGAGCGGGCAACAAGGTGGTCGTCGAGTTTGACCATTACGCCTACGGCGGCGATGGCGCCGATGGTATCGGCGTGACCTTTTCGGACGCCAGCGTAACCCCCTATCCCGGCGCGTATGGCGGTTCATTGGGTTATGCGCAAAAGACAGGGATCGATGGATTTGCCGGCGGTTGGCTTGGCGTCGGTATAGACGAATACGGCAACTATTCCAATCCCACCGAAGGCCGCATTGATGGTCCCGGTTTTCTGCGGGACTCCGTGGCGGTGCGCGGCTCGGGATCTGCCGAGTCGGGCTACTCCTACCACGCAGGCACGGCAGCGAACATTAATCCCGAGGTCGACAACAACGGCAGCGCCAGCCCGCCACACAATTACCGCATTACCCTCGATCACTCCAATGGCACCAACGCCTGGGTTTCTGTGGAGCGTGACACCGGCGGGGGTTACGTCGCCCTGATTCCTGCCTATGATGCGAAGGCCAAATCGGGCCAAGCAGCGGTGCCGGAAAACTGGTTTATTTCCTACACCGGCTCAACTGGCGGTTCGACCAATATCCACGAGATCGATAACCTGCGTGTTTGTGCCACACGGTCCGTCGAGTACAACTCCCAAGTCGATCACTTCCGTTTTTATTACGACAGTCCGGCTCCTGCCTGTACCAATCAGGATATCCGCGTTCGCGCGTGCAAGGATCCGACATGCACCGAAACCGTTTCCGGTCTTATCACCGCCACCTTTACCAGTGGACAAACTTTTACCTTTCGCAGCGGCGATACGCTGTCGTTCAACTATGCCGGTACCAACACCGTGGGCGCAACGTCCAGCAATCCAGCCCTCAAGCCTCTGAGCCAGGCCCAATGCTTTACGCCCAGCGGCACACCGCGTGCCAATTGCTCCATCAGCGTCACGGGCTCCGGCTTCACTATTACTGTTCCCAATCATGTGTCTGGAACGACACAGGCTGGCACGGTGCGGGCACGGAATGCCAGCTGCGATGTGGCGCTGGCGAACTCAACGCGCACCGTCAGCCTTTGGTCCACTTACGCCGATCCTGCGGACAATCCCGCCGACGCTTCGGTAACAATCAACGGGACGACTATTTCCAAAGCCAGCCCCGGCACCGACGTAAGCCTGAGCTTCAATAGCGACGGCTTTGCCAACATAAGTGTTGTCTACCCTGATGCGGGTGCCATGCGACTCAATGCCTCGTGCTCATCCGCAATTTGTGGAACAGCCATGACCGGCAACGGCAACTTCGTGGCTAAACCCGCACGATTTGCCATTTCGAACATCAAATGCACCGCCGTTGATGCATCGAACTGCGGTACCGGCGCACTTAACATGCCTACACCTGGTGACAACCCGGCCGCTACAGATTCTACCGGCGTAACTTTCATCCGTGCCGGGCATCCGTTCAACGTAACCGTAACGGCCGTTAATTCCAACGATGACCCCACCCCCAACTTCGGCCGCGAATCATCACCGGAAAGCGTGAAACTGAGTAACAGCGAAACCATAGATGAGAGCGGCCAACCGATCCTGGTTGCGCCGTCAAATGGAAACAACGTTCCGCTGTACACGCCTACCTGGAAGGGAAATTCTTACTATGCACTTGGTCGATTGGTACAGCCAAATATCTTCAATGGCCACGTTTATCAAGCTACCGTCGCAGGCACGTCTGGGGACACCGAACCTAATCCCTGGCCCACCACAGGGACAGGGGCAACCGTCACGGACGGCAGTGTAACGTGGAAAGATATTGGGGTACGTCTGGATTACGCTGATCCCGCGTTCATCTTCAATTCGGTGGGAGCGTTTAGCGACGGTATAGCGACGGGTACCTACCTTTGGAATGAGGTGGGTGTCATAAAGATAACCGCACGGGTGCTGGATGGAGACTATCTAGGTGCTGGAGATGTAGTTGGGGATACCAGCGGATTTGTTGGTCGCTTTTATCCTCACCACTTTACCCTTTCATCATTCGGTATTACTGATCGCAGCGCGTTGACGTGCACCATTGCTCCGGGTTTCACATATATGGATGAACCTTTCCAGGCAAGCTTTTCGTTGACTGCAAAAAGTGCAGACGATACAGCCACGACCAACTATTTTGGAGACTTCGCGTTGTTCACGCATTCGAATGTCGCCAACTTTAATGCTGGCGCAATCGACACCACAGTGCCTACCGCAATGTCCACACGGCTAGCCACTTCCAACCCCCAGCAACTTTCGCCTTGGGCGTACGAAAAGGACATTTCTGATTCAGGAACGTCTATATTTAGCGTGGATTTCTCTGTTGCGCGTACCTCGTCCGGCGATGGCCCATATTCAGCGCTTACAGTAGGAATTGCCCCTCAGGACAGCGATGGTGTGGCATTGACTGGATTTAACTTGGATGTAAACAACGACAAGACCAACGACCACGGTTTGCTAGGCAGCACAATAGTACGTCATGGACGGATCTCGTTGGCAAATGCCCATGGTTCTGAGCTATTACCGCTTAACGTGCCGCTACTCGCACAGTATTTCAATGGCACATCCTTCGTCGTAAACACCATCGACAATTGCACTACCACTGGTCTTGCGCAATTCGCACTAACTAGTGCAGTGGAAGGTCCCATCGTCGGAACGAATGCAGTTGCAGTGAAAGGAACGGTGAAGACCCAGGCAAGCCTTTTAAATGATGGCGACGCAACCTTGACTGGCAAGCAAATGCTGGCGGGCGACGCAGGCCTGATATTCAGCGCGCCTGGCGTCGGAGGTGACGGCTATGTGGACATTACATTAACGGTACCAAATTGGGCTACGTTTGATTGGAATGGCGATAACGCGCTTGACAATCCTTCGTCACGCGCCACCTTCGGCATCTTCAGCGGTAGCCCGCGCCACATTTACCTGCGGGAACGGTATTGAGACATGCATGGCGGGCATAGCCCGCCCATGGATTTGTGTTGCTTGGATTCACGTCGGACCGATGTAAGAGCATAGGGCGCCCCGGGGGCGCCGGTTTTCATATAGGAGGCAAGGATGCCGAACTATCGCCGCGACTATTCCGGGTGCACGTGGTTCTTCACGGTGGTCTCGCACCACCGCATTCCGTTGTTCCGTGATCCCACGGCACGACTCTGTCTTGGTAACGCCGTCAGAGAATGCCGCTGCCGATTTCCGTTTGTGATTGATGCCTGGGTGCTGTTGCCCGATCACATGCATGCGTTGTGGACCCTGCCCGAGGCGGACAGGGATTATTCGCGGCGCTGGGGTGTGATCAAGCGGAGGTTCACACAGATGCTTCGTGAATGCGGCGGGCATGGCCCGCCCTATTGGCAAAAGCGGTTCTGGGCACACCGCATGGAGGATGAAACGGATTACCGCCATCACGTGGAGTACATCCATATCAATCCGCTGAAGCACGGTTTGACCGAGTCGGTCGCGACGTGGCCTTGGTCAACGTTTCACCGTTACGTGACGGCCGGTGTTTATCCGCGGTATTGGGGTGGGCAAATCGTGTTGCCGCCCAGCGTGGGTGCCGAATAGGGCGCCCCGTGGGCGCCGCCGCGGTATCGGGCGCAGTTGCGGCGGGCGCGGCCCGCCCTATGGGGGATTAAACAGGCCTACTCCTCGTCGTCCCCCATCCCCAGTTCCTTGATCTTGCGGGTGAGGGTGTTGCGGCCCCAGCCGAGCAGGCGGGCGGCTTCCTGGCGGTGGCCGCCGGTCTTCTTCAGCGCGGTGTCGATCATGATGCGTTCGAATTCCGGCTCGGCCACGCCGAGCAGGTTTTCATCGCCGCGTGCCAGGCGCTGATCGGCCCAGCGGCGCAGCGGCGCCGTCCAGTCTTCGTCGCTCGAGCCCATCTCCTGCCGGGACCTCAGTTCCTGCGGCAGGTCTTCCATGTGGATCTCCTGCCCGGGGGACATGACGGTGAGCCAGCGACAGATATTTTCCAGCTGGCGCACATTGCCGGGCCAGTCGAGTCCGGCCAGATACTCCGCCACCTCCTGGTCGAGGCGCTTGGCCTCGCCGCCCAGCTCGGCAGCCGCCTGCTTGAGAAAGTGCTGCATCAGCAGCGGAATGTCCTCGCGCCGCTCGCGCAAGGCCGGGATGTGGATGCGGATCACGTTGAGGCGGTGGAACAGGTCTTCGCGGAACAGCCCCTCCTTGACGCGCTTTTCCAGGTCCTGGTGGGTGGCGGCGATGATGCGCACATCCACCCGCACCGGGGCATGGCCGCCGACGCGATAGAACTCGCCGTCGGCCAGTACGCGCAGCAGACGGGTCTGCAATTCGGCGGGCATGTCGCCGATTTCGTCGAGAAACAGGGTGCCGCCATTGGCCTGCTCGAAGCGGCCGATGCGCTGCGCCTGCGCGCCGGTGAAGGCGCCGCGTTCGTGGCCGAACAGTTCCGACTCGAGCAGGTCGCGCGGGATGGCCGCGGTGTTGATGGCAATGAACGGCTTGGCGGCGCGCGGACTGTGACGATGCAGGGCGTGGGCCACCAGTTCCTTGCCGGTGCCCGACTCGCCGTTGATGAGCACGGTGATGTTGGAGCGCGACAGGCGGCCGATGGCGCGAAACACCTCCTGCATCGACGGCGCGGCACCGATGATCTCCGGCACCGGGCTGCTCGGCTCCACACCATGCGCCTGTTCCTGGTCGCGGCGATGGGCGATGGCGCGGCGCGCCAGTTCCACGGCCTCGTCCACGTCAAAGGGCTTGGGCAGATATTCGAAGGCGCCGCCCTGATAGGCGGACACGGCGCTGTCCAGATCGGAGTGCGCCGTCATGATGATTACCGGCAACTGCGGCCGGCGCGCGGCGATCTCCGCCAGCAGTTCGAGACCGCTCATGCCGGGCATGCGGATGTCGGTGATGATGGCGTCGGGCTGGCTGCGCTCGAGGGCATGCAGGGCCTCGTCGGCATTGTCGAAACTACGCACCTCCATCTGCGCCTGTTTCAGTGCCCGTTCCAGCACCCAGCGGATGGAGCGGTCATCGTCGATGACCCAGATTCTTGCCGTGTTATCCATGGTGGTCCGTCCTGAAGTCCTCGTCACAGCCGACGGCAGCGCTGCCGTCGGCCGGAAATGTTGGGAACATATTTCCCGGGCGCGGAATCGCAAAGTCGTTGTCCCATCTGGTCGTAGCTGGTTGTGTCACGATCATTGCTCCCTCCGCGTCGCTGCGTCAGTGGCTTACGTCATGCGCGTGCGCGATTCATTTTTGCCACCCTCCGGGTTGATGGGCAGCAAGACGGTGAATACGGTCTGTCCTGGCTGGCTGTCGCACTCGATGAGGCCGCCGTGCTGGTTGATCAGCGACTGGGCGATGGGCAGGCCCAGACCGGTTCCCTCGGGGCGGCCGGTCACCAGGGGCAGGAATATGGCCTCCGTCGCCTCGGCGGGTATGCCGGGGCCGTTGTCGATGATGTCGATGCGAATCACCAGTTTGTGGCGGGTGTGGCCGATGGTGTACTGGCGCAGGGTGCGGGTGCGCAGGATGATCTCGCCGTGGTCGCCCACCGCCTGGGCGGCATTGCGCACCAGATTGAGGATGGCCTGGATCAACTGATCCTGGTCGCCCATCAGCTCCGGAATGCTGGGGTCGTAATCACGCTCGATGCGTATCTCCGCCGGCACCGCCGTCTGCACCAGCTGCCGTACCCGCTCGAGCACCTCGTGTATGTTCACCGGCAGGCGCTTGGGCAGGGCGTTGGGGCCGAGCATGCGATTGACCAGACTCTGCAGACGGTCCGCCTCGCTGATGATGATGCGGGTGTATTCCTTCAGCGCCTCGTCGGGCAGCTCGCGCTCCAGCAACTGCGCCGCGCCGCGCAGGCCGCCGAGCGGATTGTTGATTTCATGGGCCAGACCGCGCACCAGCACGCGGGTGGTGGCGGTCTGCGCCAGCAGGCCTTCCTCGCGGGTGATGCGCAGCTGGCGGTCGACCTGGGTCATTTCCACCAGCAGTTCGCGCCGCCCCGGTTCGATAAGGGGCGTCGCGGTCACGTCCACGGTCAGCCGGCGTTCCGCCCCCAGCTCCAGCACCAGCTCGCGCTCGGTAAAGGGGTGGCCGCTGTCCAGGGCCTCCGTCAGGGCGGCATGCAGTGCCTTGCTCGGCAGCAGTTGCGGGGCGGGGGCACCCAGCAGGCGGGCGGCACTGGCGGCGAGCAGCATCTCGGCCGAGGGGTTGAGATAGCGCAGCAGCAGGGCGTCGTCGAACAGCAGCACGGCCGTGTGCAGGTTTTCGATGACGCCCTGGTAGAGGCTCGGTGGAGGCATGCCCGGGTTATCCATGTCCAAACTTAAGCAAGAACCAAACCAGAATTGGGCCCTGGGGGCAAGGCCATCCCGGCCACCGTTACGATGAGAGTTTCATCGCTAGAACAAGCGGTTAGTCAGCACCTTCGAGATCCATCGGGGACTACACGGCGGTGTCTGCGCACCATGATGGACATGAGCATAGCCGATGAGGCAGATATGCGCACCAAAATGGTGCGACGGGCTGTCGGGGGAGGGGGTGGCGGCCCAGGGGCCCGGTGCAGGGTGCGGGGAAGGGGGCCGCTCAGCGCAGCGGCGGCTTGGGGAACAAGGTGGAATGCTGACGCATGTGGAAGGTCACCGCAGGGGAGCTCTGCACCACCGCGTCTTGTGCATCCCGCACCTCGGCACTCAGGGCGTGACTGCCGCGCTCCACCCCGCTGAGGGAAAAATCGCTTGTCGCCCCGCGCGCGACCTCCTTGCCATCCAGCAGGATGATCAGCTGGTGGCCTGGCCGCAGCGGCGGCTCCAGCTGGAGGGTGACGGCCACGTTGCTCTCGCCGCTGGGGATGGTCTGCTCCGGCTGCGGCGCCACGATGACGAACTGGCGATAAGGCACTCCCGCGGGCTCGGCGGGCGGGGCGGCAGGGGCCGCAGCAGGGGGCCGCGGTGCCTCGTAGCCCTGGGACTTGGGCAGGGTGATCTGCTTGGCCCCGGCGCTGGGCCGGTCGGTGAACTCCACGGTGCCGTCGGGGCGGGTGATTTTGTAGCCCGTATCCTGGGCGTGCAGACCGGTGCTCAGGACGGCGAAGGGCAGCAGGATAATGAGGAGTCGGCGCATCATGGGCCGAAATATAGCAGGGTTACGGCCGGGCCGCGTGGCGCGGCGCACAAAACAAAACGCCCCCTCGCGGGGGCGTTCTGCTCAACCGGACGCCAGTCTCGCTTAGAGGCTGTAGTACATGTCGAACTCGATGGGGTGGGTGGTCATGCGCATGCGCGTGACGTCGTCCATCTTCAGCTTGATGTAGGCATCGATCACGTCATCGGTGAACACGCCGCCGCGGGTCAGGAACTCGCGATCCTTGTCCAGGTAATCCAGCGCCTGGTCCAGGGCGTGGCACACGGTCGGGATGGCCTTGGCCTCTTCCGGCGGCAGGTCATACAGGTCCTTGTCCATGGCGTCGCCCGGGTGGATCTTGTTGATGATGCCGTCCAGGGCCGCCATCATCAGGGCGGAGAAGGCCAGGTAGGGGTTGGCGGTCGGGTCCGGGAAACGCACCTCGATGCGACGGGCCTTCGGGTTCTGCACGTAGGGGATGCGCAGCGAAGCGGAACGGTTGCGGGCGGAGTAGGCCAGCATCACCGGGGCCTCGAAGCCGGGGACCAGACGCTTGTAGCTGTTGGTGCCGGGGTTGGTGATGGCATTCAGGGCACGGGCGTGCTTGATGATGCCACCGATGCTGTACAGCGCGGTCTCGGACAGGCCGCCGTACAGATTGCCGGAGAACAGGTTGGTGCCGGCCTTGGCGATGGACAGGTGCACGTGCATGCCGGAGCCGTTGTCACCGACCATCGGCTTGGGCATGAAGGTGGCGGTCTTGCCGTAGGCGTGGGCCACGTTGTGCACCACGTACTTCAGCTTCTGCACCTCGTCGGCCTTCTTGATCAGGGTGTTGAAGGAGACGCCGATCTCGCACTGGCCGGCGGTGGCCACTTCGTGGTGGTGCACCTCGACCTTCAGGCCGATCTCTTCCATCGCCAGGCACATGGCGGCGCGGATGTCGTGCAGCGAGTCGACCGGGGGAACCGGGAAGTAACCGCCCTTGATGCCGGGGCGGTGGCCCATGTTGCCGTTGGCGTAGACACGCTCGGAGTTCCAGTCGGCCTCTTCGGAGTCGATCTTGACGAAGCAGCCGGACATGTCGGCGCCCCAACGGATGTCGTCGAAGATGAAGAATTCGGGTTCCGGACCGAAGAAGGCGGTGTCACCGATGCCGGTGGACTTCAGGTATTCCTCGGCGCGCTTGGCGATGGAGCGCGGATCACGCTCGTAACCCTGCATGGTGGAGGGCTCGACGATGTCGCAGGTGATGTTGATCATCGGCTCGTCGGCGAAGGGGTCCAGGTAGGCCGTGGTCGGGTCCGGCATCAGGATCATGTCGGATTCGTTGATGTGCTTCCAGCCGGAGATGGAGGAGCCGTCAAACATCACGCCGTCGGTGAAGGTATCGGCATCGATCTGACGCACCGGGTAGGTGACGTGCTGCTCTTTGCCCAGGGTATCGGTAAAGCGGAAGTCGACGAACTTCACGCCCTTTTCCTTGATCATGTTCAATACGTTTTCACCAGACATCTCACTGCCTCCAGGTTTGCGCTCAACAGGTCGGCCGGGTTAGCGGCCGGAATTTGTGTCCAAATAAGTGCATGAACCATGCCACAAGGCAAGTTCATGATTTTAAAGCTTGTGTTTCTGGTGCCGGGGCGTGGCCAGGACCGGATTGCACCATATTGGAGCGTATAAATAACAAAACGCACCAAGTTGGCGCGTCAGCTGTAATGCACGGTCAGCGATTCGATTTCCGCCAGCGCCTGGGCCGGCTGCTGCAGGGCGGCCGTCAGGCGTTGCCGTTCGGCCTCATCCCGGGCCAGTTCCAGCGGCAGGTACACCTCCACCCGCAGCTTGCCATCCAGATAGTGAAGCGTGACCCGGCGGATCCGGCCGGCGGCGGCGCTATCCTGCCAGAGCTCCCGCAGCCTCGCCAGCAGCACCTGCCGCGAGGGCAGATGGGCGCTCAGCGCGATCTGTTCGTCATCCTCGGGGTCGATGTGCACCAGCACGTCCTGCACCTCGTCGATCTCGCGGATCACCTGCTGTCGCACCCGCTCGCTGATGTGGTGACCCTCCGACACGCTGAGCAGCGGGTCGACCTGAATGTGCACATCCACCAGCGCATCGGCACCCATGCGCCGGGTACGCAGGGTATGCAGCTCGTTGACGCCATCCACCGACTGGATGACCTGGCGGATCGCCTCCACCCGCTCGGCCTCCAGGGCGGTATCCACCAGTTCATGCACCGCATGCCAGCCCAGGTCCCAGGCGATCTTGGCGATCATCAGGCCCACCGCGGCCGCGGCGATGGCGTCCAGATAGGGCAGGCCCGCCATGGTACCGCCGATGCCGACGATGACCACGATGGAGGATATGGCATCGGAGCGGTGGTGCCAGGCATTGGCCTTGAGCAGGTTGGAGCGGATGCGTTTGGCCACGCGCAGGGTATACAGGTACAGCACTTCCTTCGACACCACCGAGATCGCCGCCATCACCAGTGCCAGCACCCCCGGATGGGTCAGACGCTCGGGGTGGAACAGGCGCGAGGCGGCATCGTAGATGATGCCGGCGGCCACCAGCAGCAGCACCACGCCCAGGGCCACGGTGAATACGGTTTCGATGCGGCCATGTCCGTAGGGATGGTCCTCGTCGGCGTCCTTGCTGCCGTGCTTGGCGGCCCATACCACCATGATGTCGGTGAGCAGGTCGGACAGGGAGTGGATGCCGTCGGCCACCAGGGCCGGCGAACCACCGACGATGCCGATGGCGACCTTGCCGATGGACAGCACCAGATTGACCACCGCACCGACGATGGTGACCCGGCGCGTCGCCTGGTAGCGCTCGTCACCCTTGTTGCCTACCGGCAGCACCGGATGCGCGTGACTATGTCCCATCACCCACCTCGACCTCGATGATCACCTCATTGCCCTCGCGCCGCGAACCCCGCACCTTGTGCCCATTGATACGGCACCAGGCCGGGATGTCGTTGAGCGCGCCGGGGTCGGTACAGGTCACCTCCAGCACATCGCCCGCTTGCAGTTCCGCCACCCGGTTCTGGGTACGGATCACCGGCATGGGACAGAACAGGCGGCGGGCATCGAGCTGGTAGCGGGCCATTACAGATGCCATTCCGGCTTGAGTTCGTCCGGCGACAGTGGCGCCACCACCAGTTCGCGGCTGACGCCGTCCAGGGTGGTGACCTGCACGGTGACCTGCTCGGCGGTGTGGCCCTTGGAATAACGTGCGGTGATGCGCGCCGCCAACAGCAGATCCTCCTCGCTGGCCTCGCCGTCCAGCAGCACCAGCGGCCCGGTGTGGCTGGTCGGACGCAGATGGATGTAGATCTTGCGATAGCCCTCGAGGAAATTGTTCTCGCCCTCTTCGCGACCGACGATCAGCTTGTAGTGCGGCGCCGGGCGGACGTGGCGGCCGACCTTGAGCAGCATGATGTCGTCC
>Ga0172382_10002600_pt1 | contig 29860 bp, 28 predicted proteins | sample Leawel138RmetaG_FD_122245 | JGI IMG/M metagenome (GOLD analysis project Ga0172382, IMG submission 122245) | Leachate microbial communities from a municipal landfill in Southern Ontario, Canada - Leachate well 138R metaG | ecosystem: Engineered > Solid waste > Landfill > Unclassified | place...
GCGCCCGCGACCGCGTCGATCCACTCCCAATCGGTGTGACTACCTGGACCGTAGCTCAGCGAGCTGCCCGCCAGTCCGTCGCCGTGGGCAACCTCGATCGCATCCACACCAGCACGGTCTAGCGCTGCCGCTATCCGAGCGACATTGCGTGGGCTGATGCGGTGACGGATCGCGTGCATTCCGTCGCGCAGCGTCACGTCCTGGACGTATACCGTCGTGGTCATGCGCGACTCCTTCTCGGGGCCTCGGCATGGTTCAGCCGCTCTGCGATTCCTTCCCCGACCCGCAAGGCGGCCGAGGTCATGATGTCAAGATTGCCCGCGTAGGCGGGCAGATAGTGAGCTGCACCTTCTACCTCGAGGAAAACCGAGATCTGCGTGCTGACTGTTCCCACACCCGCCGGCAGCAGTGTCCGGACGTCGGCGGCGGACACTCGGTCGAATTGGACCTCCTGTTTGAGGTGGTAGCCCGGGACGTAGCGGGATACCTCTTCGACCATGGTGCTGACCGAGTCGCGAACGGCGTCCTGATCAACATCGCCGGTGAGGCAGAGAACGGTATCTCGCATGATGACCGGAGGATCGGCGGGATTGAGGATGATGATGGCCTTGCCCCGCGCGGCGCCACCAACGCTCTCGATGGCTTGCGCTGTGGTTTCGGTGAACTCGTCGATGTTAGCCCGCGTTCCCGGCCCGGCTGATTTGGATGATATCGAGGCAACTATCTCTGCGTAGGCCACCGGCGTCACCTGCGACACCGCCGCAACAATGGGGATAGTCGCTTGCCCGCCACAAGTCACCATATTGACGTTGTCGACATTGCGGTTCAACTGGTCGGTGAGGTTAACTGCGGGCACCACGAACGGCCCGATAGCGGCCGGCGTCAGATCCACGAGATACTTGCCGAATTTCCTAAGCGTTTCGGCGTTCTTGATGTGGGCCCCGGCCGAGGTCGCATCGAAAACGATGTCGATCTCGTCGAATTCGTCGAGCGCGAGTAGCCCCTCGACTCCCTCGTGAGTGGTCTGCACCTTCAGGCGACGCGCGCGAGCCAGACCGTCTGAGTCAGGGTCGATACCCACCATCGCCGCCACCTCAAGCAAGTCCGACACCCGGAGCACCTTGATCATCAGGTCGGTTCCGATGTTCCCCGAGCCGATTATCGCCACCTTCCTCACGGCTGCAGCTCATCTCGATGGCCGAGCCAGGCGGAAACCTCTCCGAGAGAACTGATTTCGGCAGTCACCTTTGACCCGGGCGCGACCGGAACCATCGCCCCGAGCGCACCCGATAGGACGACCTGTCCGCCCCGGAGTGGACGTCCATACTGCCGGGCCGTCCGGGCCAGCCACAGTAGAGCCTCGAGTGGGTCACCCAGACATGCAGCGCCGGTCCCTTCCGACACGGGCTCACCGTCGATGAACATGCGCATCGTGACTTCTCTGGGAACGAAGTTCTGCAACGGGATCCGGGAACCGGACAGTACGTAGAGACCACTGGACGCGTTGTCCGCGACGGTATCGGTGATGCGGATGTCCCAGTTGGCGATTCGGCTGTCGACGATCTCCAGCGCCGCCGCCGCCCATGCCACCGAGTCCCGCAAAGTCGGCATGTCGATGTCAGGGATGTCCAGGTCGCGTGACAGTCCGAATGCGATTTCGGCTTCGACTTTCGGCTGCAGGAGCAGGTGCGCGGGTACGCGCGTCATCGACGAGACATCCATGTCGGCGAACAACACTCCGAAATCGGGTTGGTTGACCCCGAGTTGCTGCTGAACGGCCGGGGCCGTCAGACCGATCTTGCGGCCGGTGACGACCCCGCCACCGTGGATCCGATCGTTGACGATCGCCTCTTGGGCCTCGTAGGCCAGAGCGATGTCGGACTCGCCGAGGATGTCACGGACAGGCGCACAAGGCTTCCGTTGTGCCGCGGCATCCATCAGACGTTTGGCCGCCCGGCCAGGCCCGTCGGCCAAACCCGCGGAAGGCCGCTGGTTTTCCTGCGCAATAGGATCAGAGACGTGCATGACTTCGACTCTGGTCCATGTAGGCCTTGCGCGGATGCCACAAGTTCCACCGCGTGGAAACCGCACGCCGGAACGGCGAATCACTTGCAGTTCCGGCGATTTCACTCAGGTTCCGGGCGGTGTCAGCATGGACTGCCAGCTCTTCTCGGCCGGGCCCGTCTCGGCCAGGTTCGATTGCGTGTACTCCCGCCCGTCGGGCGCGAGGTAGGTGCCGGTCGCCGGGTCGTACTCGGCGATGGGTAACCGCGGCAGCGGAAGCTCTGGTGATTCCGCCTGGTCAGGGGTCGCGTGATGCACCTGGGGTACATCCTGTCCGGACATCGTGGCGTTCGGGTCGCCCTTCCAGTTGTAGCCGTCGTTCAGCGGAACGTACTGCTGATCGGATTCACACATTTTCACCGAGGGCGCGCGCTTGCCCGGCACGGTGAGGCAGGGATAGTTCTTCGCTCCCCGCACGTTGAACGGTGAATCCTGGGGTGTACGGCAGTACAGGTCCCCCTCGGGACGGTCGGGGTAGTCCACCAGTGTCGGATTGCGCCGCTGTTGCGGCGGCAGGAACCCGGTGACGCAGGGCGGCGGAAGATTGATGTTGAGCGCCACACTCTGATACAGGCCACGGTAGCCGTCCTTGGTGTCGCCGTTGGCCATGGTGCCGCCCTGGGCGCCTTCGACGAACGGCGGGAGCAACACGAGTAGCTGCTCCAACGCGGGCTGATAGGCCACCGCGACCTGGCCCACCGTAACCAGATTCGCCATCAGCACCGGCAGCGTCGGCTGAAAACGTTGGAAGAGCGTCTGCAATTCATCGAAGCTGGGGCCGACCTTTTCCAGCACGCCGGCCAGCTCTTCGTCGCGATCCCGGAACTGACCGGCGATTTCGGCCATCTGGGACGACCAGTCCTGGATGGCCGCGCTGGTGTCGACCTGAGTATCCAGCACCGGCGCCGTCCCTTCGATGAGAGCGACCAACGGTTCGAGGTTCTTGCGCGCGTCGACGGCCAGACGCGTCGAGCCCTCGACGATACGCGCCAGCTCTGGCCCCAAACCACCGAATGCACGGTAGCTTTCGTCGACGAGTACCGACAGGTTCTGGTCCGGTATCGCCTCGAAGGCCCGGTTGGTGCTTTCCAACAGCGTGTTGACGTCCGGTGGCACCGAAGCCCGATCGCGGGGGATGACGTCGCCGTCGCGAAGCGGAGGTGCAGCAGCCCGCGGTGTCAGCGCCACGTACTGCTCACCGATGGCGGTGACACTGTGAACGGCAGCGTCGAGGTCTGAGGGAATCGGCACGTCGGTGCGCAGCGACAACACCGCCTCGACACCCGAAGCGCCGAGCCGTACATCGGTGACCCGGCCGACATTGGTGCCGCGATAGGAAACGTTGCCTGTCGCGTAGAGACCTGCGGCGTCGGGTAGTTCGACGATCACGGTGTAGCGGCCTACCCCGAGCCAGGTCGCCGGAGCGTTCAGGTACCCGAAGCCCAGGACCCCGAACGCGCCGAGCGTCACGGCCATGAACAACGCAAGTTGGATCCGGATCCGTCGACTGAGATGCATTTACCGACCTTGCTCGTGGTGATATGGCGCAAGCAGCGGGTTGCCAGCGGTGTACGGGCTCGGCAGTTGTCCGATGGTCCGGCCCCATTGCAGTTCGAGGGCGGTAAGGTCTCCTTCCCACCGGGTGCCGGTAAGCAGCCCGGCATCCAATCGGTTCAACGTCAGGTCGAGGACCATCGTGAGGTTGCCGTAGTCACCCCGGAACCACTTGGTCAGGTTCTCCTTGGGCCAGATCGTCGTCAACAGGCTCGCCGACCGGGTGAGAGACGGTCCGGCGGCGGCCAACGCGGCGAAGACCGGGCCGAGGTCGCTGACCTCCCTGACGAGGTTCTCCTCGCTCTTCTCCAGGGTTTCGGTGGTGAGAGCGCTGAGCCGACCGAACTCGACGAGTGCTTCCACCATGTTCTCGCGTTGATCCTTGAGCACTGTGAGCGCTTTCGGGATCGTGCGTAGCGCCGCATCTAACGTTTCCTGCCGCTCACCGAATCGGCTGACGAGACGGTTGAGGCTCTCGGTCGCGGCAATGATGTCATCGCGCTGCATGTTGAGGCTTTCCATGAACATGCCGACCTGTTCGTTGAATCCGCGCAGGTCGTCTTCGCGGCCGTTCAATGCAGTGCTGAATGCCGCTGTGATGTCCTGCATCTGGCCGATTCCTCCGCCGTTGAGCAGGAATGACAGCGATGCCAGGGTCTGTTCGGTCGTCGGGTACGACCGGGTATTGGACAGCGGGATCAGCGATCCTTCGCGCAGCCGTCCGACCGGCGCTGCGTCGATCGGCGAGAACAACTCGACGTGCAAGGTCCCGAACAGGCTGGTTTGGCCCACGGCCGCATGGGTGTTGGCCGGCAGCTCAATGTCACCATCGAGCTTGATGGTGGCCAACGCGTGCCAACCCTGTCGCTCGATCTTGACGACGTTGCCGACGGTGACGTCACCGACGCGGACCCGGGAGTTGGGTTCGATGTTGCTCACATCGGGCAGCTGTGCGGTCACGGTGTACGCCCCTGATCCGCCGCCCGCGGTACCGGGCAATGGCAGCGAGTTCAACCCGCGCCACTCACAGCCGGCCACGCAGGTGACCATCACGGCCGCGACCATCGCGGCGCCCAGCTGCAGGATGCGCTTCACCGTCCACCTCCGGCGGGAACCATCAGCCCCTGCAAGCCCGCAGCGGGGTCGGTACTGATCGGCGGCTCGGATTGCTCTGGTGGTGCTGCAGGGACGGTGTTGGGATCGGCCGCCGCTGGCGCGTGGTAGTCCGGCCGCATCCGGTCGTCGCTGTAGGTGATTTCGTTCGGGCGCGCTTTCGCCCCGGTGACGGGGATCAGCGCAGGACTGATCGTGGTGCCGATCGGCGGGAAGTTGTACTGACGGTTCTTCAGGATTGGCGCCAGATACTGCACGCACAGCTTCGCTGCCTGCTCGGCACCGAGCCGGGACGCCGCCTGCACCCCACCGCAGATGAACTCGATCGGGTTGGCGAAGTTGTTGACGGCCAGTGCAGACGCTGCACCCCCGAGCGCGGGGTAGTACATGTTGTTGTAGTTGGACAACACGTTCGGTGCCAGATGCAGGATCTGCTTGATGTCGTCGGTGCTTTCCACCAGGGCGGTGGAAATCGAACTGAACTTCTCGGTGGCGGTGCCGAGCGGCTCTCGATGCTCGGCCACGAAGTTCGTGATGTCGGTCGAGACCGCGTCGATGGCGGCGATCGCCTGCCCGACCTCGCCGGGGTCATTGGACAGCACCTCCGTGACCCCTGCGAGGTTTGAATTGAGTTCACGCATCAGTACGGTGCTCGACTGCAATGCCGAGACCAGCACTGAGAGGTCTTCTACGGTGCCGAACGCGTCATCACTGTGATCGCCGAAGGCCGACATCGCCTGTGAGAGTTCGATGACAGCCTTGCGCATCTGATCGCCTTGGCCCCGCAGGTTCTTTGCCGCGGTATTGATGAACTCGCCCACCGGGCTGAGCTGGCCTGAGCCTGACGGTTGCATGCTGTCGCTGAGCTTTTGAAGTTGCACCCGCAGATCGTCGTACTCGACCGGCACAGCGGTCCGTTCCAGCGGGATCGTCGCGTCGTTGCCGATCGTGGGCCCTTCGGTGTAGGCCGGCGTGAGCTGGATCGCCCGAGCCGTGACCAGCTGCGGGGAAATTATGGCTGCGTGAACACCTGCCGGTATCTGATATTCGTCCGCGACATTGAATGTGATCCCCACCTGATGCGGCTCCGGCTCGATCGATTCGATCTCGCCGACCTTGACCCCGAGGATCAGCACATCGTCACCGGGATAGATTCCCGTGCTGCTGTCGAAGTAGGCCACCAACTGGGTTTGCGACGATGAGCTCCAGGATCGCACGGACACGAAGCCGATTGCTACCGCGAGCACCGCAACAAGGACCAGCGCGATGGGCAATCTCAGTTTTTCGACTCGGCTCATGTTGGCCCCCCGGTCTCAATGGGACTCCCTGGTTCGGGCGACTGTGGTGGTGCCGGAGCGCTCCCGGCTGGCGTGGTGCCGGCCGGCGGTCCTGGCGGCGGCCCTCCGGGACTCGGCGCAGGGCGCGGCTCCCGGTACGGGTAGCGCTGATCTCCGGGGTTTCCGGTGATCGCGTCGGGCAAGGTCAAGTGCGGGTCCCCCGCCTGGCCGGTGCGCGGATAGGGCACGGGTAGCGCCGGTGTGGCCGGCTGACCGGTCTGAGGGTCACTGAGTTGCGAGGGCAACAGAACGTTGGGATCGAGGCCCAGGTCAGAAAACGCTGCTTCGATGAAAGGCTGGATGAACTGTCCGGGAAGCAGATTGGTGATGTAGGGCTTGAAGAAGGGTCCTGCGGAAACGCTTTCGCCGAGCGACAGCATGAACGGATGGAGCAGTTTGAGGGATTCCTGCACCTTGTCCCGGCGATTGTCGATCAACGCCATGACGCCGCTGAGCTTTTCCAGCGCAGGACGCAGCGAAGTGCGGTGCTCGTCGATGAGGGCAGACAGTTGTTCGGTTAGATCCGAGATGTTTCCGGAGATGTCATCGAGCGCTTCGCGTTCCACTCGTAGTTGCGCCAACAACGCGGCGGAGTGCTCAATGAGCGTGACGACCTGATCGGTCCGGTCAGCCAGCACGGTGCTGGCGCTGCGCGCGTTGGCGAGCAGGTCCCGCAGCTGCTGATCGCGGCTGTTCAGCGTGGCTGAGAAGCGCATGACGCCCTCCACTGCATTCTTCAGATCATCTGGGGTGTCGGCGAACTCGGCCGCCAGCGTGGCGAGTGAGTCGTTCAGGGACGTCGTGTTGAGATTGCTGATGGTCGACGACAGGTCCCCCAGTGCATCCGGTAACTGGTAGGCCGGGGTTGTGCGGTCTATGGGGATCGGTTGGGCGAGTGAATCTGCACCGCGGGGAGTCACTTCGAGCACCTTCAGACCGAGAAGGCTGTTTGTCTTGATCGCCGCCTCGCTACGGTCGCCGATGGCGATGTTCTCCCCGATCTCGAAGTTCACCAGAACGCGACCGCCGTCAAGGTTGATATCGGAGACTTTCCCGACCTTGTGTCCGGCGACCTGTACGTCGGCGCCGGGTTGCAGACCGCTGGCTTCGGTGAAGTACGCGGAGTACCGCTCTCCGCCGGAGAAGACGGGAAGCTTGTCATACTGTAGCGCCGCCAACACGACTCCGGCTGTGACGCCGACCCCGATCGCGCCGATGACTGCCAGGTTCCGCTCCTGTAGAGGTTTCATCGTGGCGCGCACCGTCCTGAATCCTGCCCAGCCACTTTGACATACACCGGCTGGCCGCCCTTGCCGTTGACTTTCAATACGAGATCGCAGAGGTAGAAGGCGAAGAAGTCGCCGTAGATGCCTTGTCTTCCGAGCACCCGGTAGGCGTCGGGCAGGGTCGCAAGCAGGTCGTCGACGTACTCATGATCAGACAGAACGACGCTGTTCATCCGGTCGGACTGGGCCACCGTCTCAGCGAACGGCGGTCTGATATCGGCCAGTAGATCGGTGATCGACGCGGCCGCAGCGTTCGAGTGCGATACCGACTCTCCGATGTCGGTCTTGCGTGCCGCCAGGCCTTCGACCAGTTGCGACAGTGAGGTGACCGCTTCATCGAAGTTGTCGCTCTCGTCGGCAAGCGATCCGAGGACGGTGTTGAGGTTGGTGATCACTTCTCCGATGAGCGCATCCCGGTCGGCCAGGGCGGCGGTCATCTCGGCGGTTTGGGCCAGGAACGAGTTTATGGTGGTCCCCTGCCCTTGGAAAGCCTGGACCAGTTGCGCGCTCAAGGCATTGACCTGGGTTGGATCCAAGGCTTTGAACAATGGCCGGAATCCGCCCACCAAGGCGTCGAGGTCGAGGGCTGGCTGGGTGCGCGCGACTGGGATGGTGCCACCGGGTTCCAGTGCCTGCACTGCACCGGCGCCCTCCTGCAACTCCAGATACCGGTCGCCGATGAGGTTGTCGTAGCGGATCAGCGCGCGTGTACCTTCGGTCAACAGCACCGAATCGTCAGCGCCGAACGTCACGGTGGCGGTCCCGTCCTCGTTCACCGCGATGCGTTTCACCTTGCCCACTTCCACCCCGGCGATGCGCACGAACTCGCCCGCCTTCAGCCCGCTCACGTTCACGAACTGTGCGTCGTAGTGGTTCGAAGGAGCGAACCGCAGCTGCGCGAAGATCATGATCAGCGCGAAAGTCCCGGCCGCGCATGCCATGGTGAACAGCCCGAGACGTGCCGCCACGCCCGGCAGGTCACTTCTCATCAGCCCAGTCCTCTCGATTGCGTTGGGCGGTCACGGGTTCGGCGCCGGGTGCGACTGTGGCGGAATGCCGGTCCCGTAGGGCGGAGGTGGGTTGGGTACACCCGGCACTGGGGGCGGTGGCATGCCGGGTGGAGGAGCTGCCCATAACGGAAGACCGTCCGGCCCGTACAGGGATCCGCCATACGGTGGCGATCCGGGATACGGCACCGGACCGATCGCCGGCGGACCCATGCCCCGTAGGCTCGGCGGCTCGGGCACAGCGCGGGTGACCGGCAGGAAGTTCCCCCACCATGGGTGTGCGATACCCGGGTTGGGCCGCAGGTCCAATCCGGTGCCGTAGCCCGTGTCGGTGACCAGGTGACGCACCGGCCAGTTCTTCGACACATCAGGTAATGAGCCGCAGCCGGGCTTGCCGTCGGCACCACCGGTGGCCGCGACCTTCGGCAGATGGTCGGGGTATCGGTACGGATCGGTTGCCCAGGTCAGACCGGCGTCAAGCACGATCGACTTGCCGTTGCCACCCGCTGCGTCGTACCAGCCGCGGTCCAGCGCCAGCTTTGCTCCCTGCAACAGGCAGGTGTACTCGGGCGAATACTTCAACAGCAGCGCGGTAGTCGGAGCGAGTATGTTGACCGCTTCCGGGAAGCTGTCCCGGGTGCTGCTCAGCAAGTCCGTGCCGGTTTGGCTGAAACCCATTGTGCTCAGCAACAGTCGGTCCAGATCGTCGGCGTGGCTGGTGATCGTGGCGCTGGTGGTGCTGGCTCCTTGGAGGATGTCCAGGATGTCGGGCGCGGCCTCTGCATAGGTGTCGGCGAAACCCTGCAGGGACTGCCAATCCCGCTGGACTGTCGGCATCAGCGGGTTGACCGACGCCAGAACCTGATTCGAGGCGGTGATGGCTTCGCCGATGCGCTCGCCGCGGCCGCGGACAGCCTCCGCCCACGCGTTGAGCACCGCGTTGAGTTTCGCCGGGTCGATGTGCTCGAGCAGGTGCACAAGGTTGTCGAACACCGTGTTGACCTCGATGCTGACGTTGCGCGAGACGAGCTCAGCGCCGGCGGCGAGGCGCTGGCCACTGGGCTGTTCGGGGTATACCAGATCGACGTACTTGGCGCCGAATATCGTGGTGGCACGCACCTGAGCTTCCACGTTGGCCGGGATGTGGCTGATCTGGTCCGGGAAGATCTGCAGCTGCAGACTCGCGGCTTGGGCACCGTGTCTGATGTCGCCGACACGTCCCACCTCTACGCCGCGCAGCTTGACCTTGGCGCCCGGTTCCATGACCAGTCCGGACCGCTCCGAGGTCAGTGTCACCGGCACATAGCTGCGGAATGTGCCCGCGAACAGCGACCAACAGATGAAGATGATCAGAGCGAGTGCGGCACACAGGGCCAGGCTCCACCATGCCGGGCGGACCTTGCGATGTCCTTGGTAGTGATTCATCGGCTAACCCGAGAAGTTGAAGTCGCCGGTCTGGCCGTACAAGGCCAGGGAGACAAACATCGTCATCACCGTCGCCGCGACGAGTGAGGCTCGTACCGACTGACCGACTGCCTGGCCGACCCCGGCTGGTCCCCCGGCCGCGTTGAAACCGTAGTAGGTGTGCACGAGCATGATGACCACTGCCATGGTCACGGCAAGCAAAAAAGACCAGACCACGCTGTCGGGGTTGAGGAAGGTATAGAAGTAGTGCTCATAGACGCCGACTGACTGGCCGTAGAACACCGTGGTGCCCACCTTCGCGGCGACGAACGCACTGATCAGCGCAACGCAGTACAGCGGGACGACCACGAGAGTTCCAGCGATCAACCGGGTCGAGGCCAGATAGGAGACTGATCGCACCCCCATCACCTCAAGGGCGTCGATCTCTTCGTTGATCCGCATTGCGCCGAGCTGCGCTGTTGTCCCGGCGCCGATGGTGGCAGCCAGGGCTATGCCCGCGATCAGCGGTCCGATCAATCGCACGTTGAAGAAGGCCGAGATGAATCCGGTCAGAGCTTCGACCCCGACCTGGGACAACTGATTGAAGCCGATGACCGCGACCAGGGCTCCCACCGAAACAGTGAGAAAGCTGACGATGACGACGGTACCGCCGATCACCGCCAAGGCGCCGACACCGAAGCCCATCTGCGCGATCTGTCTCAGAATCTCCGCGCGGTAGTGAATGGCCGCGTCGCCGGTGGAGCGCAGCGTATGGCCATAGAACAACGTTTGCAGGCCGAGCCGGTCCAACCCGGCCGCCCACTGAGACAGTCTGCGCTGCAACCGAAGCGGGGGGCTCACCGCGCTCAACTGAGCACCTCGATTGCTACCGCAGACGTGACGATGTTGATGCCGAACAGCGCCATGAAGGTGAATACGACTGTTTCGTTGACGGCGAGGCCGACACCGGCCGGCCCACCACCTACCGACAAGCCCTTATAGCAGGCGATAAGACCTGCGCAGAGGCCGAACATCGCCGCCTTGATCGACGCGACCACAACGTCGCCGACCCCGGTCAGCAAGGTCATGCCGGCCGCAAAGGCGCCGGGTGTCACGTTCTGGATGAAGACACCGAACACGTAGCTACCGACCAGGCTCACCAGGATCACAGCCGAGGACAGCATCACCGCCACGAAAGACGCCGCGAGCACGCGAGGAAGGACGAGTGCCTGTAGCGGATTGATGCCCATCACCCGCATCGCGTCGATCTCATCCCGGATTGTGCGCGCTCCGAGGTCTGCGCACATGGCGGTGGCGCCGGCGCCGGCGACCACGAGAACCGTCACGATCGGGCCGATCTGAGTGACAGCGCCGTACGCCGCGCCCGTCCCAGAGAAGTCAGCTGCCCCGAACTCGGTGAGCAGAATGTTGAACGTGAACACCAGTAGGACCGAAAACGGGATGGCCAGTAACAGCGTCGGCAGCAACGACACGCGTGCGACGAACCACGATTGACGCAGGAACTCCTGCCAGGCAAAAGGCCGACGCGACAACAACATCATCGTGTCGACCGACATGGCGAAGAGCCCGCCCAGGCCCTGCAACGACCGGGTCAGCACGATGCCCACCTCCGGAATCGGGGTTTTCGCAACGGGGGTTCCTGTTGCGCGCTCGGGTGATATGCGGGGACTGCGCCCGAGTTGTGTGATCGCAATCACCCGCTTGACGATAGGCGCTGTGCTCCCAGACCATCTCAGCTCGCGTTCCACCCTGCGGCACGAACCTGAGGGGCCTTGTGAGTGGTCAGGGTCCGGTCCATGCATCGATTCGGCAATCACCGAGCCGGTTCTTCAACTCCGCCAGCGAAATACCGAATGTTCGCCTGACCTGTATTCCGCTCGGGTGGACATCGAGTACCGCGTGATCGGTGTAGATCCGGCTGACACAGGCCACACCGGTAAGCGGATAGCTGCATGCCGGGACCACTTTTGGGACACCAGCCTTGGTGAACATCGACATCATCACGAAGACGCTCTTCGCGCCGATCGCAAGGTCCATCGCCCCGCCCACCGCAGGGATGGCGTCCGGTTGCCCGGTGTGCCAGTTGGCGAGATCACCGGAATCGGAGACCTGGTAGGCACCGAGCACGCACACGTCGAGGTGTCCACCGCGCATCATCGCGAAGGAGTCCGCATGGTGGAAGTAAGCTGCCCCAGGGAGTTCGGTGACCGGCTCCTTCCCGGCGTTGGTCAGGTCGGGGTCGACGGCCACTCCGATGGCTGCCGGCCCCATGCCCAACATGCCGTTCTCGGTGTGCAACACCACCCCTGAATCCGCGGGAAGGTGCTCGGCGATTTTCGTAGGGTGGCCGATTCCCAAGTTGACATATGAACCCGGGGCAATGTCCTTGGCGATCAGGATCGCCAGTTCGTCCATTGACAGGGGTGGGCGGTCCGTGCGTTGCACCACCTCGTGCGCGGCGGTCACGAAGCCGCCCCGCCGATCGGCGACCTGGGCCCTGGTATCTGCACCAGGTCGTCGACATAGATGCCGGGGGTGACCACCGCTTCCGGATCGAGTTGCCCGGAACACACAATGTGCCGGGCCTGAGCGATGGTGGTTGTTGCCGCAGTGGCCATCACAGGTCCGAAGTTGCGTGCGGTCTTGCGGTATACGAGGTTTCCGGCGCTATCGGCCGTATCGGCGGCGATCAGTGCAAAGTCCCCGGAGATCGGATACTCCAAGAGGTAGGTTCGATCACCGATCTTGCGGCTCTCCTTGCCCTCGGCCAGTGGTGTGCCCACGCCAGTGGGACAGAAGAACGCGCCGATACCCGCACCGGCGGCCCGAATTCGTTCGGCGAGGTTGCCCTGCGGGACGAGCTCGAGCTCCACGCGCCCCGTTCGGTAGAGCTCGTCGAACACAAACGAGTCGGACTGCCTGGGAAACGAGCAGACGATCTTCCGCACCCTCTCCGCTTTGAGCAGCGCTGCGATCCCGACCTCTCCGTTGCCGGCGTTATTGGACACTACTGTCAGGTCGCGGGAGCCTTGCCGGACTAACGCATCGATGAGGTCGAAAGGCATTCCGGCCAGACCGAATCCGCCGATGAGAAGGGTCGCCCCGTCGCCGATCTCTGCGACTGCGTCATCAGCAGACTCATGGATCGTGGTGAAGCTCACCCGTCACGCTTCCGCCGGCGCCAGCACGATGTCGAATTGGACTGCCGACCAGGGGCCGTCGATACTGCGGCCACCGGGTGCAGACGTTGTCGAAGGTCGCTGAAAATCCTTGACCAGGCTGTCCTTGACACCGAACACCGTGTCGCTGCCCAGGTACTCGTCACCGCGCACGAAGATGTGGGTGACCAGCCTCCGGAGGCCCGGCGCGGTAACCATGAAGTGCAGGTGTGAGGCGCGCATCGGCGACCGGCCGACCGCTTCAAGCATTTCTCCGACCGGTCCGTCGTGCGGGATAGGGTAGGGCGTAGGCGTTATGGCCCAGAAGCAGTACGTGCCGTCGGCGCCGGTGTACAGATGGGCGCGTGCCGCGGTGCGGCCGTCCCCGTACTGCACGTCGTAAAACCCCTCCGCGTCGGCTTCCCAAACCTCGATCAGGGCATTGGCGACCGGGTTGCCGCTGGTGTCGGTGACTGAACCGTGTACCCAGCAGGGTTCGCCGGCCGCGCCACCGGAGATGTCGCCGCCCATCGCCACCTCCGGGCTGCCCTCGGCGAAGAACGGTCCGAACACGGTCGCTTCGGTGGCGTTCTTGTACGCGGCATTGTTGATGGCGATGGTCTGCATGGATACCCCGAGCACGTCCGACAGCAGGATGAATTCCTGACGCTTGTCGTCGGTGATGCGGCCTACCGCGGTGAGGAACTCGATCGCCCGAGTCCATTCCTCCTCAGTGAGCCGGGTCTCGCGCAGGAACGCATGCAAGTGCTCCACTAACGCGTACATCAACTCCTTGAGTCGCGGATCGGTGCAGTTGTCGAACGATCGCTGCACCCGGTCGATCAGGTCGAGTTCTCGGCGATCCTGCTCCGCCGCGATCGCGGCATCGGACATGGTCACTGCGGTTCGTCTCCTTCCCACGCCGCACGTAGCAGCGCAGCGATTCCTTCCGGTGTCACCGGGGTCGGGTTCGACGCCGGCGCGACCGCGACGATCGCGTCTACCGCCTCGGCCAGACCGCTCTCCGGCATTCCGTAGTCCCGTAGCGCCGACGGCGCATCAAGCGCACGGCGCAGATTCGCAAGTCCGGTCTGCGCCGACTCTGAGTCGAACGCCCGCGCTATGCGCTGCTGTGCCTCTTCGGCATTGGATGCGTTGAAGGCGAGGACGTGGGGTAGGACTATGGCGTGGGTCTGGGCGTGCGCAAGGTTGAAGATGCCGCCCAGCACATGACAGATCTTGTGGTGCAGCCCCGAGCCGGCCGCGGAGAAGGCAGCGGCCGACAGATACGTACCCTGAAGGGCCAGCTCGCGTCCCGGTATCGCCGACGCGTCGGCGGCCACCTTCGGCAGACCTGCGTTGAGTGCGCGGATACCCGCCTCGGCCAGCGCGGAATTGATCGGGTTGGCATTCGGCGCCCACAGTGAATCGACGCAATGCGCCAGTGCGTTGAGGCCGCTGGAGACGCTCATGTCGACGGGCAGGCTGAGGGTGAGCGCCGCGTCGTAGATGATCGCCCGGGGCAGGACCCGCTCGTCCACACCGGTGGTCTTCTTCGCTCCCTCGGTCAATCCCCAGACGTTGGTGGCCTCAGAGCCGGCGTACGTCGTCGGTACGGCGACGATGGGCACACCGGTGGTCAGCGCGACGGCTTTGGCCAGGCCGGTGGTAGACCCGCCACCCACCGAGACCACCGCGTCGGCATGCCGGTCCGTCGCCACTGCGCGGGCTCGTTCTGCCACCTCGATCGGCACGTGCATCGCGACCTCGTGGTGCCATGCCGCCACCGGCAGCGCGCCGGCAATCGCTCTGGCCAAGTCTGCTTCCTCATCGGCGGCGATCACCATGACGCGCGAAACCCCAAGCGCGGTGATCTCTTCGGCGAGTTGTCCGGTTGCCTCCCCAGTGGCGAACCGGACACGTTGGCGGTGTCCTTCGTGGACGAACCCCATCAACCGCGTCCCAGGATCTGTGCCATCGCGGTGCGAAGCGCGGCGTGCGGCTGATCCGGCATGGACATCGACCGCCAGGCGATGTGTTTGTCGGGCCGGACCAGCAGTGCCCCATCCTCATCGACTTCGCGCAGCTTGGCCCAGTCGTAGTACAGGTCGGTCACCTCGCGACCGGGACCAATCACAACGGTCCGCAGGGGAATTCCCAATTCATGGCCGACCTTGTCCGCCGCGCCCGCCCAGGCCTCGCCGGCGATACCGGTGATAACCGTCCACTCGGTGTAGGGCGCCAGGTCCATCAGTGCCAGCTTGGTCCTGCTGTCCCCGACCCAAGCGTGCGGGAGATGCGAGCCCGGCACAGTTGACATCTCGTAGAACAACTCCGGGTCGCGTGCGGGGATGGGCAACGTTGAGCCCTCGGAGACCACCGCAGCGGACTGGTATGTCTGGCCGAGGTCGACGCCGTGGGCATTGAACTCGTAGTTTTTCAGCTCCATCGCCGCTACCAGCGCCTCGCGCATGGCGGCCCCGCGCGGGGTGGCGGCCTTGCGCTCTTCGATGCGCGCGGCCATCTCCTGCTCATCTTTGGCGTCGAGCAGCCCGAGCACTTCGAAGAACTGGCCGTACTCACGACTGGACTTGTTGGCCCGCTTGACAATCTGCTCGGCTATCGGGGCACGTTCGGCCGAATAGGTCTCCAGCAGAGCCGGATCGGCCTGCCCGCGCAGTACCGCGGCAATCTTCCAGGCCAGGTTGTAGGAGTCCTGAATGGAGGTGTTGGAGCCCAGCCCGTTGCTCGGGGGATGCCGGTGCACGGCGTCACCCGCGCAGAACACCCGCCCCTGCTGCAGGTGGGTGGCGTACATCTCGTTGTTGCCCCACAGGCTCGCGCCGGTTATCTCGACGGGCAAGTCCGAAATGCCGAGCAGTTGCCGGACGATGTTGACCGCTTCGTCCTCATCGAGTGCCGGTGGTTCGTCGTTGATGTCATAGCCCCAGACGATCAACCACTCGTTCCAGGGGCGCACCATCCGCACCAGCCCCGCGCCGATTCCGCCCACGTTGGCACCCGGCTGGATCACCCAGTACAGCACCGAGGGCCGGTGCGCGACATGAGACGCGATGTCGGCCTTGAACGTGATGTTCATCGACCCGGCGATATCCATTGCCCCCTCGAAGGGGAGTCCGATATCGGCGGCGACCTTCGAGCGGGCGCCATCGGCACCGATCAGATACTTCGCCCGAATCGTGTATTGGTTGCCGGTAAGCCTGTCGCGCACCTGTACATCCACTCCGCTGGTGTCCTGGGCGTGCGATACGTACTCGGTGGAGAATCGCGTCTGGGTGCCCCGGGATGTGGCGTTGCGCACCAGGATCGGTTCCAGATAGGTCTGCGGAATGTCCACCAGTTCACACGGTGAGGCCAGTCGGTAGTCGGCTTCACGATCCGGGCGGGTTCCCCAGGTGTGGATCCGTCCGATTTCCTCGCCGGCAATCGAAGTGCAGAACACGGTGTCCCCCACAAGTGCGTGGCGGGTCGCGTCGGCGAGCACCTGATCCTCGATACCCATGTCGCGGAAAATCTCCATCGCCCGCTGATTGGTGATGTGCGCACGGGGGGTGTCGGCTGTCCACCGGTACTTGGTGATCATGATGTTCGGTATCCCGAGCGTGGACAGGAACAGTGCCGCCGAGGCGCCGGCGGGGCCGCTGCCAACGATCAGTACATCGGTCTCGATGACAGCCGAATCAGGCAACGGCGTTTCGGCAATTCCATCGTTGAATTCGGGCACTCGACTACACCTTCCTCTTGTCCACCCGGATCGCTGTGCGGCGGGTCCGGACGGCGTGGTGACGCGATTCCGTCCTCAGCGGCGTGTCCCCGCCCAGCGGTCAAGGGGCCGTCGATGCACGACAACCGTTCGTGCTCTTCGCTTCCGGGGCTCTACGGGCGTCACCAAAGATTCTGCGCAGCGACCACTCACCATGGTGATGGTCGATTGCCACGAAGGATCAACGAGTCATTGGACGTTTTCGCCAGCGGAAGAAGGGGCTTGCCGGCTGTCGTTGGGTCCGAGTCCGACGACACCTCTCAGGCGTAGTGCCAGCAGAATGAAGAACCGCTTCTCGGGGTCATCCAGGTCCGTCTTGAGTAACCGGGCAATCCGGTCCACCCGGTACCGCAGGGTGTTGACGTGCAGATGCAGCGCCCGTGCGGTTTCGGCAATCCGCCTGTCGTGCTCCAGGAAAGCGTGCAGGGTGTTGAGCAGATCCGATCCGTCGCGGCCATCGGCATCCAACAACGGTCCGAGGGTCTCCAGCACCGCGCCGAGCAGGGCGTCGGTGCCCCCCACATGGGCGAACAACCGATACATGCCCAGCTCCGCCGATGACACCACCGCCTTGCCCGTCCTGCTCTGCGCGGCAACCTGTCTGGCGAACAGTGCCTCGCGGACCCCGAGCGGATAGTCGTCCGCCTTTCGGCATACCGGACCGATCCCTGCGGTAAGCCGCTCCGGTCGGCAAGCCGTGACGATCGACTCCACCTGGCCGACCAGCTTCGCCTCTTGCTCGACCTCCGGCACCGGACACAGGAGCACGACGTCACCCCCATAGGTGGTGGAGTATCCCCCACTGATGCGCGACCGCATCTCACGCCGTATGCGGTCGAGCAGCATCCGGTCGACGGGTCTGTCACGACCGATGCTGACCAACACGCGAGGCACCGCGGGGTTCATACCGAGCAAGGCGGTTCGTGACCACAACCGTTCCAGTTCCTGGAAGTCTCCGGTCAGCAGACTGTGCACCATTTGGTCGGTGAGCGCGAGCTCGGTCTCCAATTCGACGCGCTGTCTACGGAAATCGATTCCGATAAGCTGTGCGAGCAGTGCCAACTGCATCTCCGGTAGCGCGCCGTCGGCGCTGAGGACCGCGAGATCCGCTCCCGGAATTCGCGCCTCGGGTCCACTGGAAACCGTTGGGGCATCTTCGATGGGCAGCATGTGGCTGGTGGGGCTCCCCGGGGCGGGCAGGCCCCGCACGTGCAGACGCACACCAAGTTCATCGGAGGCGGCTTCGAGTCCCGCGGCCAGCGGCTGACCGCGCAGCATCGAGCTGCTGAAAGTCTCTGCCGCGCGGAGTAACCTGTCGCCGGCCGCTGCTCTGCTGCGCTCCTGCTCGAGAAGCTCGCGCTGGAACTCACCCTCCCGGAGTCGTTCTCGCAACGCGCGCGCGACGCCAGCAATGGACATCAGCAGCTGCATTTCGTCTTCGGTGAACTCGCGGCTTCGGCGGGCAAAGACGAACAGGACACCCACCACACCCTCGGATGACCGCATCGGCGCGCCCGCGGTCGACCTGATGTTCTCGCGACGGAACATCGCGGCAAAGGCCGGTATTGCACGGGGATCTACGGTGTAGTCGCTGCTCGACGCCGGGGCGTCGTTTGCCACGATCTCGGCGGCCAAGCCCGCACCGGGCGGCACGAGGGACAGCTCATGGGACTCCGGCTGGATGAGGCCTGACAACGCGGTCATGCCGAACCCGTCGTCGACCCGGTCCATCCAGAATGCGGCATCAGCGCTCAGCAGAGACCGCACCGCCGCCAGGGTCGCCGATTCCACATCGGCGACGCTGCGAGCTGAGACCACGTCACGAAGTGCAGCGATCAAAGCAATCTGAGCCGCGATCACCGATCGCGGCTCAGTCACTGCAAAACGCCTGCATGGGCATCAACGGTCTCACGTAGGAATCCTACGGGGAATGCCATACCTTTGGGCTATTTCGTCCATATCGGATCTGGGATAGCCGGTGCGATCGTGACTTCACCCACGTTCTGGCAGAGAAAGAGTCATCCATGGCCCATCCGGATCCCGGCACCCGCGCGGACACCGTCTACACGGTGTTCCGGCAATCCGCCGAGAACCATCCCGATCGCGAGTTCTCGGTGCACAGGGCTAGTCGGCTGAGTTGGGGCACCACTCTGACCCTGGTCGATCAGTGCGCGCGGGCCTTGGATCGCGCGGGCGTACGTAGCGGCGACCGAGTGGGAATCCTCAGCCCGACCCGACCCGAGACCGCGATCGTGTTGCTGGCCTGCGCCAAGATCGGAGCGATCTACCTCGGTATGGGCACCCGGCTGCGGCGCGCAGACATGGACTACCTGTGTGCCGACGCGTGCCCGAGCATCATCTTCGCGATGCCCGATCCCTACCTCGGTGACCGCACCGACGACATGATCGCCGCGGCTACCAGCCAGGGCCTCTCCCATCCCATCGTGTTGTCTTTCACCGATGACGGCTCGGTCTCCCCGGAATTCAGCGAGTTCCTCGCCGGTCACCAAGAGAACGCCGGACGAGCCTACGACGTTGATCAGTGCGATCCGCTGGCAATCGTGTACACCTCGGGCTCGACCGGAGACCCCAAAGGTGTTGTGCTGTCACACAGATCGCTGCTCAACTATCGAAGCCTTCTGCGCCGATGGCCGTTGACACATCCTCGTCTACTGTCTGACATGCCGGTGGACCACATCGGATATATCGGAAACGAACTGACCGCGGCGATCCTCAGCGGCGGCACATTGGTTCAGGTCCCACGGTTCGATGCACGCGAGGTCGCCGACCAGATCGAGCGCGAACGGGTCACGGTTTGGATGGGCGCAATCCCGACGATGCTGACCCGCGTGGTCGCTCTCGACGACCTGGAGTCCCGAGATCTGTCTAGTCTGGAATTGGTCTGGTGGGCAGGACAGTTGCCCGAGAGCACAGCACGAAAGGTGGCGACGTTCGCCCACCAGGTGGGCGCCTCGTACGGCATGTCGGAGATGTGCTGCATCACCCTCACCGACCCCGGGATCTCACCTGAGCAAGCGGTACGAACGGTCGGACGTCCCCTCGACGACATTGAGGTCAAGGTACTCCCAGTGCCTGGCGAGGAGCGCAGCGGCGAGTTCGCGCTGCGGCGGATCGGCATGATGACCGAATACTGGGGCAAGCCCGACAAGACCGCCGATGCGATCGACCGCGACGGCTGGTTTCACACCGGCGATCTGGGCTTCATCGACGACGACGGAAGCCTGGTCATCACCGGTCGGCTCAAACTCCTGATCCGTTCGGGTGGCTACAACCTCTCCCCGTTCGAGATCGAGTCGGTGCTGGAAGGCCACCCGGGTGTGGCCATGGCCGTGGTCGTCGGACTACCGGATCCCGAGTACGGCGAAGTGGCCCACGCCGCCTGGACCGCGGCACGCGACACAGCCGTCACCGACGACGAGCTTCGCTCGTACCTCCGCGAGCACCTCTCGGGGTTCAAGGTCCCCAAGCAGTTTCATCAGATCAGCCGCATCCCGTTGCTAGCCAACGGCAAACCCGACCGGAGCAGGATCCGCGAGCAACTTCACGTCTCCGTTCCAGGAGCAGACGGCCGGCACGTGGCGACCACGCCTAGCAAGGAGACCGATCATGCCCAATGACAAGCTTCACGTGATCCACCCACTCGTCGTTGTCGGCGCAGGCCCGGTCGGTCTCACCGCCGCACTGGCCGCGCGCCATCACCAACTTCCGGTGCTCATCGTCGAAGCCGAACCCGAGGATCGGACCCGGCCCGGCAGCCGAGCCACCTATCTTTTCCAGGAGACGCTCGACCTGCTCGAGAGCGTCGCCGACGGAGTAACAGCACCCATCACCGAGCAGGCCAACAACTGGGAGTCGCTGCGAACCACCTATTCCGGCAGGCAGATCTACTTCAAGAGGTTCCCACCGTGCCGGCCAGGAAAGTTCGGCGCAGCGATCTCACAGCGCGAGTCCGAGCAGGTGCTCCTCAAACGCTGCCACGAGGAGGGGGTTCAGTTTCGCTGGAAGACCTCGGTGACCGGTGTGCACACCACATCGGATCGGGTCACCCTCACGCTGGACGATGGATCCCGATTGCACGCCTCCTACGTCATCGCTGCGGACGGAGCCCGCTCCGCGGTGCGGCGGGCGCTCGGAATCGAGTTGGACGGTGACCGCTCCGAATCCAGCTTCGTAATCGTCGATGTCGCCGAAGATCCTGCCGCTCCGCTGGAACGCACTCGCAGTTTCCACTACCGGAGTCCGGCCGTTGATGGCCGCAATGTGTTGATGGTTCCCTTCGCGGGAGGCTGGCGCATCGACCTGGAATGCCGCCCCGACGAAGACGTCAGACCGTGGCAAGAGGAGCCATTGCTGAGTCAATGGGTTGCAGCTGTCGCCGGCCCCAAGTACGCGAGCAGAATCAGCTGGGTATCAACCTACCGATTCCATCGTTCCGTCGCGTTGAGCTACACCGACGACCACGCCCGCGTGCTGCTCACCGGCGAAGCTGCTCATCTGTTTCCCCCATTCGGCGGCGGCCGCGGCCTGAACTCAGGTGTTCCCGACGCGATCTTCGGTGTCGAAGCGATCGCCAAAGCCCTCAGCGATCCGGCGTCGGCGCGCCAGATCATCAATGCGGTCGCGACAGAACGCCGCCTTGCGGGTATCGCCAACCGTGACGCCGCATCTTCGGCACTGGTGCACATGGAGGCCCGCGGCCGCCTCCTGCGTCTGCAGCAGCGACTCGCTGCCCTTCTCGCCCGGTGGTTCCGCCGACCCGGTGAATGGCTCGATCGCGCGCCCATGGGGCCGAGCCGGCCAGTCTCCGCCCGTTCCAGGTTCTGAAGCCGAATCAAGCCGAGCCCAAACAGACGAGGAGTTGCAATGACACTGCACATCGATGGGATTCGCAAGCTGAAAACCCTGGTCGGTCAACGTCTCGGCGAAAGTCCGTGGATCACCCTCGACCAGTCGCTGATCAACTCGTTCGCCGACAACACTTGGGACCACAACTGGATACACGTCTCGCCGGAGAGAGCGAAGGCTTCCCCGTTCGGTGGGACCATCGCTCATGGCTACCATTCACTGGCCCTGATCGGCGGCCTGATCCAGGAGGTCTTCCTGATCGACAACCTTCGGATGGCGCTGAACTACGGCGTCAACAAGGCCCGCTTCCCTCAGGCCGTACCGGTCGATTCCCGGGTGCGGCTTACCGTCGACCTCACGGATATGGCCGAGGCCGCCGACGGCGCAGCAGACGTCTTCTACCACTGCGTGATCGAGATCGAGGGCTCCTCCAAGCCGGCATGCGCTGCAGACATCATCTTTCGCTACTACCCCGAGACCGACCCCCGCTAGGGGGCACCCTTTGTCATCCGGACAAGGCAGGAAACCTTGAATCAGGCCAGTATCGCCATCGACCCAGTCCGATCGTCGGAGCACGACTCGATACACCAGTCCCCGACCAACTCCGTCCGCCGGACCCTCCAGGTTCTCGCCGCTTTCGATGGTTCGCGCACGGTGCTCGGGGTCAGCGAAGTCGCCGCCCGCGCCGACGTACCCAAATCGACTGCCCATCGTCTACTCAACGTGATGTCACAGCAGGGGTTCGTCCGCCGCGAAGGCAACCGGTACCGCCTCGGTGAACGGCTCTTCGAGCTCGGCGCCCGTGCACTGGAGCCCCGCGGGCTGCGTGAACGGGCCATCCCGTTCATGGCTGAGCTGCACCACTCCACCCTGGAGACGATTCACCTGGCCGTCCTGCGGGGCGACCAGGTGCTCTATGTAGAGAAGATCTACGGCCATGGAGCTGCGCCCTGCCCGACCACGGTCGGCGGGCGCAACCCGGCTACCTGCACAGGTTTAGGCAAGGCCATCCTGTCGAGCTGCTCTGAAGAGGCAGTCGACGCGATCCTGGGCAGTCGGTTACCCCGGCCCACCCGCAACTCACTGCACACCCGGCAAGCGCTGCACCGAAATCTCACCATAAGCCGGGAGGAAGGCGTTGCAGTCGACTACGAGGAACTGCGGATGGGACTGGCCTGTGTGTCAGCCCCCATCATCGACCGAAGCACCGGCGCCGCCGTTGCAGCACTGTCGATCAGCGCTCCGACTTCCCGGTTCAACAGGAGACGTTTCACCGTCCAGTTGCTGAAGGCCACCGAGGCATTGTCCCTGGGTTCGCTGCGCAGCGCGTGACATCGGCACCGCGGCCGGCTCACGCACCACGCCCGAACAGCTCTGCGCGCACCTTCTCGGTCAACTTCCGGCCGGCCACCCCGACACCGCCATCGCAGTTGTGCACCGAGCCGGTTGCGGTACTCCCATTGGCGCGCGAAGCCAGCAAGACGTAGTGACCCGTGTAGTCCTCCGCGTGGATGGGCGCCTCCAGCGGCGAAAGCCGTTGCACGAGTTCATCAACCGGTAGTGAATCGAAAGCCGTCTCTTGCAGATCCAGGGCCCGCGGACCCCGCAGATCCGAAGGCATCCCCCCCGGCGCCACCCCGTTGACCCGGACCTCCGGACACAACTCGTAGGCCAGCTGTTTGACCAGCCCCACGACCGCGTGCTTGGACGCCGTGTACAGCGGTCCGCCACCGCCGGGCCAGAATCCGGCGTTCGACACCGTGAAGATGATGCTGCCCCGAGTCTCACGCAACTCGGCCAGCGCCGCCCTCGCGCCGAGCAGGTAGCCCTTCACGTTCAAACCGAAGATCTCGTCGAATGCCGGCGAGATCTGCTCTGGCTTGAGCTGTTCCAGCGGTGTTCCGAAATCCCACAGTCCGGCGTTGCCGACCAAGGTGTCGAGCTTGCCGAAAGCCGCCACCGTAGCCTGCACCGCGCGTTCGTTGTCGGCATAGCTGGTGGCATCGCCGACGACGCTGCACACCCTGTCGCCCCATCGGGCAGCGATCGCGGCGGCCTTTTCTTCGTTGAGTTCCAGTACCCCGACCTGGGCGCCCTCGTCGATGAACCGCTCCACGAGGGACCGGCCCAGTCCCGAACCTCCACCGGTAACAAGTACTACCTGGTTATCGAGCCAATCCACAGCTGCCTCCTGGATTCTCACACCGAAAGTTCGGCGCTGTCGGGATCGGTAGGGCGGGTGCGGCGATGGCCCCAGTAACTCGCCGCGTCGTAGCGGGATGGCGTCCAGGTGGCGTCGTCGATCGTCTTGCCGCCGTATCCGTATTCCAGCTCGAACCCTGATGGCGTCTTCACATAGAAAGAGAGCATCTCGTCGTTGGTGTGCTTGCCGAAGTCCAGCACCATGGGGGCGGCACCGTCGCGCACCTTTTCCCAGGCCCGTCCCACGATGTCCAGATCGTCGACTTCCAGCATCACATGCCCCACTCCGTTGGGGAGCCCGGGCAACGCAGCGAACGCGTAGGAATGGTGACGTTCGGTGGTGTGCAGGAAGGTCGCACTCGCGCCGGGACCGAAGTCGATGATGTCACTCAGCTTGAAACCCAGCAGGTTCTGATACAGCTCGGAGTACACGTCGGCATCGTCGACCGCCTGGAAGACATGCCCCAAACCTGCTGCACCCGTGACGAACCGGGCTCCGGTCGGCGAGACGAACCGGTCTCGATGCTCCTGCAGGCCCCAGAACAGCTCGACAGCCTGACCATCCGGGTCGGTGAACCCTGCCAGCCCGCTGACCCTCCGCTCCCGCGCCACCTCGGCGCCGGCCCATTTCACGTCGTACCCGTTGGCCTGCAGCAAGTTCGCGAGTTGGCCCAGCTCCCGGGGGCCGCGCACCTCCCAACCGATCACCGCGACGGCGTCGCTCTCCGCCTGACGAACGTCGATGCGGTAAGCCTTCTCGTCGACGCGCAGCGACAACCTGTCCGGTGTCCGCACCACGGCCTGCAATCCAAGCAAGTCGCACGCGAATGTCTGCCATTCCTCGAGGTCGGTGGCTTCGATGATGAGGTAGCCGAGTCCGACGACCCTATTCATGATGTTTCCCCTGTCCGTTGCGGGTTCACCGGGTAGCGCTGATCTCGCTGCCATGTCAGCGGTTCGAGACGAAATCGGCGACGAGGCGGTTGAATTCGTCGGAGTGCTCGGTCTGGAGCCAATGCCCACAGCGGTTGATCAGCACCACACGGGAGTCACGGATGAGAGACACCAGCTTCAGTGCGGCCTCGTAGGACACCACCCGGTCGTCCTTGCCGTGGAAGATGAGCGTGGGCGTCTCGATGCCTGCGATTTCCTCGACGGTTGCCTGCGGAATGCCGAGAAGCCCCGCGATCATGAAGTTCTCGAGATGATCCGGGCGACCGATGGCTGCAGCGTACCGCTGCTGCACCAGTTCGTCGGTGGCGTTGGCGGAGTCGTAGGTCATGATCTCGACCAGCTCGCGCATCGACGTCGGCGAGGGGTCGGTGTATCCCTTCAGGAGGGTTTTCAATCCCTCGGTGAGTCCGTCGGGTCCGATGATCGTCGGGCCCGGAGCCCGGCTCCCCATGGTGATCAGATGTGAGATCCGGTCGGGATGGGCCACCGCGAATTGAATCGCGGTGCCGCCGCCCATCGAGTTCCCCACGAAGGCAGCCTTTTCGATACCGAGGCCATCGAGGAGCTGCAATGCGGCAGCCACGTGATCTCGGGCATCGGGTTTGACCGCCTCGGACTGCCCCCAGCCGGGCATGTCGGCCGCAATGACCCGAAACCGGTCCGCCAAGCCTTTGATGTTCGACCCGAAGTTGCTCCAACCGGTTGCGCCGGGACCGCTGCCATGAAGCATCACGATGGGGTATTCCTCACCGGCTTCGTTGTAGTGGATCGTGCCGCTCTTGGTCTCGATGTCCCGACTGGTGTACTGCTCGGTGATCTCGGACGACATATATGGCTCCTTCGCGATGGCCTGTCAGTGAGGGTCGCACTGAGTCGATCTGGTGTGGACGGGTGCGTAAAGCTTGCGCCGGGCCGCCGCTGAGCAACCAGCGCGCGGTTCCACACCGCGGCACACAGCCCGACTCGATCCAACGCCGGGGCGACGGTTCCAACCGATGGAACGCCGTGCACCACAGTCGGTGCCCGGCACGACAGTGTTGGAGGCAACCCCGTGTCAGTCAGCGCATCGGATGTTTCACCGCAGGAGTAGCCATGATCGACTTCACCGACCTCGTCGACCCTGAGCACGGCTGGGTCAGCCCACAGATCTATACCGACCCCGAGATCTACGAACGCGAGTTGCAACACGTGTTCGGACGCAGCTGGCTGTTTCTGGCGCACGACTCCCAGCTGCCCAAGCCGGGCAGCTTCCTGCAGACCTACATGGGCGAGGATCCGGTGCTCGTCGTCCGCCAGCGCGATGGGTCGGTCCGCGCCTTTCTGAACCAGTGCCGGCATCGAGGCATGCGGATCTGTCGCTCCGAAGCCGGTGTCAGCAAGGCCTTCACCTGTACCTACCACGGTTGGTCCTATGACCTGGCGGGCAACCTCATCAACGTGCCGCTGGAAGAGCGTGCCTACCACAGCTCCATCGACAAGAAGGAGTGGGGCGCAATGAAAGTGCCTCGCGTAGCCAACTATCGCGGGTTCTACTTCGGCACCTGGTCGGAGGAAACTCCGGAGTTCGACGCCTACCTCGGTGATATGGCCTTCTACTTCGACGCGATCGTCGACCGTTTCGACTCAGGTCTGGAGTTCGTCAAGGGCACCACGAAATGGGTGATCGACTGCAATTGGAAGTTCGCGTCCGAACAGTTCGCCAGCGACATGTACCACACCCAGTCGGCGCACGCCTCAGCCCTGCTGGCACTCACCGATGATCCCAACCCAATAGGGCCGCTCAACGACCCCAACGTGCCCGGGCGTCAGTTCAGCGGGAACGGGCACGGGTCCGGCGGCTACTTCCTGCCCGCTCCCGTGGTGAAGACGCCGGAAATGACCGACACCATGTTCGAATGGTTCAAGAGTCGTGAGGAGGAGATGGTCGCACGGATCGGGGCCGACCGGCTGAGCAAGGTGAGCATCACGCACAACACCATCTTCCCGAACTTCTCCTGGCTCGGAGCGCACTCCACCATGCGGGTCTGGCATCCACGCGGGCCCGGGCAGATCGAAGTCTGGGCGTGGACTTACGTTCCCAAAGACGCCCCGCCCAAGGTGAAGAACGAGATCCGCGAGCTCACCCAACGAACTTTCAGCCCCGCCGGCTCCTTCGAAACCGACGACGGTGAGAACTGGACGGAGATCCAGCAAGTGCTCCGAGGTTCCCAGGCCCGCCGCAACCGGTTACATACCGCCATGGGTGTCGGCTACGAAGAGCGCGACGCCTTTGGACTGCCCGGACTCGGCAATGACGTGTACTCCGAGACGGCAGCGCGGGGCTTCTACCGCCACTGGCTCGACATGCTGACCGGAAAGCCGTGGTCGGAGATTCAGAAATGGACGCCTAACGGCAATCACGGCGAACTGCGCGACGAAGGGGTGACCGCATGAACGCCGATGTCACGTCGTGTCCGAGCACCTATCGGACAGTCGACCCGCAGATCCAGCACTCGGTCGAACAGTTTCTGTACGCCGAGGCCGAATTGCTGGACCAGCACCGGTATCTGGAGTGGGTTGAGCTGTTCGCCGAGGACACCCACTATTGGGTTCCTACCCGGATGACCAGGCCGAACCGTGAACGGCATCTGGAGGTTGCCGGCGAGGATGAGGCCGCGCTCATCGACGACGACAAGTTCTTCCTTCGAGGCCGAGCGCGCCGGTACAGCTCGGGCATTTCCTGGTCGGAGGAGCCGCCGTCGCGCACCCGGCGGTTGATCACCAACATCCGGATCAGCCGGCGGGCAGAGTCCAGCGACCTGGAAGTCCGCTCCAACTTCTACGTGTACCGAAGCCGGCTCGAACGGCACCAGGATTGGTTCGTCGGCGAGCGGTTTGACGTCTTGCGGACCGCCGACATCAATACCACCGGATACCCCTACGTGATTGCTGCGCGCAAGGTGATTCTTGAGCAGACTACGCTGCTGTGCCCGAGTCTGAGCATCTTCCTATGAGTGGGCTCAGCGAAAAGGAACTGGCTGGTCTGCCGACTGTCGCCGGCCGGGAATGGATACGCGCGTGCGCAACCGGTGAGTTGCCTGACGACGGTGGTCACCAAATCGACACCACGCCGCCGGTGTCGGTGTTTGCCGTCGCGGGTGAGTTCTTCTGCATCGACGACACCTGCACCCACGAGATGTATTCACTCGCCGATGGCTGGATCGAAGAAAAGGAATGCGTCATCGAGTGCAGCCTGCACATGGCCAAGTTCTGTTTGCGGACCGGCGCCGCGTTGACTCCACCCGCCTCGGCGCCAGTGGCTGTGCACCCCGTCGCCCGCGTCGAAGACACCTTGTATGTCGCGCTGCCGCCAAGCTATTTCCGGGGCGCTTGATCCGCTGACGCGATAGACGGAGGACTGCACCCTCCAAAATCGCCGGTACGGGCTGCGGCTGGCCAATCTCGACCTGCAGAGCTATCTCAAGCTCGACGGCGCGCTCGTCGAGCTGGGCATGCCAGAACTTCCCGATGTCGGCGCCCGCGGGCGCGTTGACCTTCGGCCGCCGCCGTGTCGCCGGGTGGCCGATCAGCGGCATCGCCGAGACCCAAGAGATGTTCCACTTCTGCGCCGAACTCGGAGTGACGAGAAATCGCGCTCTTTGCAACGGATTACACAACGATTCACCTGACCGCGTGCTTGCGGGAGACGTGCGCTGGCGTTTCGTCATCGAGGCGGTAACACTCGTGCGGCGGCGGGATGGCCGCCGTGATCGGCGACCGCGTCGATCCGGTGCGCGATGGGCGGTCCGGAAATTTGCCCTGCCCGCACCCGGCGGCAGATGAGCGGAAGCGGCCACCACCGCGTCCGCCGACGGATCGGCGGCCAGCACGCCGTCGACGCAGTGCCGTCCGCGCCGCCCATAGCGCGGGAACGCGATGTCGGACTCTTCACGATGACAGAGCGAGCGCGGAAGATGCCGCCGCCGGCTGCTGGACAGTACGCTTGCCCTGATCGCCGAGCGCGGCGCCGGCGCATTCAGTACGCAGGCCATCGCCGACGCGGCACAAGTCAGTTTCGGCACTGTGTGCCGGCACTTTCCGGATCGCGTCGCGATTCTGGCCGAGCTGGTCAACGAAGCCGTTCGCGACATCACCTTCGAGCTCGTTAGCGAGGTCAACGTCGCGGTGGACCGGGGAGGCGGCCGAGGCCAGGCTAACCGTCGTCGAGACCCTGACGGCCGCCTACGAGTAACACGCGGCGATCCTCCAGGCAGCGCTCGTCTCTTCATCTTTCGACAGCCCTGCTGGTTTCAACCAGACGCCGATGGACGAGATGGAACGCAACCTGCTGCCACTGGCCAGTGCGATCCCAGCAGCATGCGCACCAACCTCGCACCGCGGGACCTGTGGGACCTTATGCTCCTCACCACAGGGCTGACGCCGGGCGCCTGTCAGCGCATCGCGTTGCAACACCCGCCCCGCTCGGACCGTGACGCCACGGTCAGACTAGCCGCCAGGATGTCGGCGGCGGCCCCTGACCCCGGAATCAGTAGCCTCTCCTCCGGGTCGGCGCGCTAACCGACCGAGTGGCCGCGCGCCTCTTCCTGGCGGCGATAGTCGTCGGCCAGCGCGCGGACGTGGCCCGGCAGGCCGCCGGAGGCGACGTCGGCCACGCTGGTCTGCTCCAGAACCGAGCGCATGCTCGCCCGCAGCGCGCGCCACACGTCGGTCAGCGCCGCCGTCGGCCCCGAGTAGGGCAGATCACCGAGCCCGATGTCACGCACGCTGGCCAGCGGACCGTCGATGCACCGCAGCACGTCGGCGATGCTGATGTCGGCTGCAGGCCGCGCTAACTCGTAGCCGCCGTCGCGGCCGCGGTGGCTGCGGACCAGCCGGTCGGTGCGCAGGTCGGAGAGAATGTCGACGAGGAACTGCGGCGGGATGCCCTGGGCCTTGGCCAGATCGTCGGTCTTGACCAGGGCACCGTCGTCCGCCGTGGCGAGCTCGATCATGGCCCGGACGGCGTGCTGCGCCTTGGCCGACATCCTCATGGGCCAACCCTAGCCCGCCCGTCCGCTCAGTCGGGGATGTCCTGCGCGGCCGGCACCACCACCGCGAACAGGTCGGCTAC
>Ga0172382_10002603_pt1 | contig 29820 bp, 26 predicted proteins | sample Leawel138RmetaG_FD_122245 | JGI IMG/M metagenome (GOLD analysis project Ga0172382, IMG submission 122245) | Leachate microbial communities from a municipal landfill in Southern Ontario, Canada - Leachate well 138R metaG | ecosystem: Engineered > Solid waste > Landfill > Unclassified | place...
ATAGGGTGCGAGATCGTTTGCATCAAAGCGGTGTGCGACATCAAATGTAGCTGCGCTGTTTGTGCCGATTCCGTTACCGATATCTTCGGGGATACACCAGGTGATCCATTCGCCGGTTACAGGGGGTTCCCATGTGAGGGTTACATCCATTCCTGATACGCTTGCTTGCAGGTTTGTGGGCGGATAGAGATCACCCATATCGACGCCTGTTCCGCTGAGCGCCACGGTGTGGGCAATGCGGGTGAGGTTGTCGGTGATGGTGATAGCTCCGGTGTGTGCGCCTTCTGCTGTGGGCGTATAGTTGGCATTGAATTCAAGGGTCTGACCTGCAGTGAGGTTGACAGGAAGAGTAGGCAGGGTGCCCAGGCTCATCATTGCACCGCTAATGGTGATGGCGTTGATGGTGAGTGTTCCTGCGCCTGCGTTGGAGATGGTGAACTGCTGGCTCTGGGTGGAGCCCACGTTCACTTGGCCAAAGTTATGGCTGGTGGGCGTGATTGCGAAGACAGGAGTAGCGGGTGCTTCTACTTCAACTTCCACGGGGCCTGCGGGTTCTGATTCGCCGCCATCGTAGATTGCGGTGACTGTGTAGGAATATACTCCGGCAGCAGCCACTTCATCGAGATAGGTCAGCGTTGCAGGGTTGGTGACGGTAGCAATTAAGCTATCATCGCGATATACGTAATAACCATTAAGGAAGCGGTTCAGCTCACGGCTGACAGGCTCTACTTGTTTGGTTACTAAGCTGTGTTTTCTGCTAAAGTTTGCATTTTGAACAAGCGGTCTGCTCTTTTCCTGAATGGGTTTGAGAGCGATAGCTTGATCGGGAGCGGAAGCGTTATCGACATAACCTTGGATTGACCAGTTATATGTGAGCTCATCGCTAAGATCGGTAAGCTGCAACCACAGGCCGTCGAAATAAATCATATTACCTTTTCCGGCAACATGGGGACCATCGTCACAACCTGCAGGATGTCCGCCAAGGGTATCTGCTTCATAACCAATCCAGAGTTCGCCTGTAGCGGGAATCGGGACGGGGGTATTGAAGACGACTTCGTTCCAATCTCCGATTACGGGAGCGTTTATAGCTTGGCTATAGATAAGTTCACCGGGTGCAAATGCACTTGTTCCGGTCCACACCTTTGCGGTGTAGGTGCAGCTTATTTCTTGAGGAACGAATTTCATCTTGGTGAGAACCATGTCTTGGAAGGGTATGAGGTCGTTTGCATCATAGCGATGAGCGACGTCAAACACGATTTCACCGTTTGTTCCAACGGCATCGTAATAGGTCTCAACATCACACCAAGTGATCCATTGAGGATCAGCGGGTTCAATCGGCACATCACCGGGAGCGTTCCAAGTGAGCGAGACATCCATGCCATCAACTGATGCTTGGAGGTTGTTCGGAGGAACAAGCTCTTCTTGCACGTCGGCGAGATCAAAGGTGATGTCGTCGAGGCTGAGATACCAAGGAGTGTAGTTTGCACTACCATAGATTCCGAGATAAAAGAGTCCGGTTTCGGGAGCGATAAACTCACCGTAGAACTGCTGATAATCTCCGGAAACAACATTAGAGGGTCCCATTACTTGAATGAGGTCTCCGGTTAATTGTTCGTTTCTGCCAAGAACTGCTTTAACAACAGCACCACTATTATCATCCTGACGAGCCCAGAGTTCGAGGCCATAGCCTTGACCGGCTTCGAGCATGACAGGGCGCACTATTGTGGATTCACCGTTCCAGCGGAGGGTTATGTTCCAATCACCGGTTCTGGGTGTGCGATTATAGCCTGTTTGGGTGCTATTTGCAGTCCAGTATTGGTCGTTATAGCTTGGTCCGATGATCTGTTCCCACTGAGCGATCGTCGTTGATCCATCAGTGTTGCCAATTTCAAAACCTTCGAAGAAGGGGAACTCGGAGATAATGGGATCATAGCAAGAGCCAAGGAGGTCGATCTCACGGTTGCCTTGACCGGTGGTGATTGTAAGCAAGCCTTCATAGTCGCCAGCTTCTTCGGGATTATATACCACAGTGATGACAAAAGATTCGGTGGATGCAAGGTTTGTAGCTTCAAAAGCTTCTTGCAAAGCAAAGCCGTCACCGGTGACAGTTATGTTGTTAACTGCGAGTATGCCTGCACCGTTGTTGGCAATGGTGAATTCTTTTGTGCTTGTGCTGAAGACAGCTTTAGAACCGAAGTTCCATTCGTCCACGTTCGGGATGACTGCGAGGACGGGCTCTTCAGGGAGATCAGCAAAGAACATTTTAATATTAGGATATGTGGCTGCAAGAGCTCCTGCGGGAGGTGTGGCGGGGTTTGGAACAGTGCCATCACTTGAATAGCGAAGAGCACGACCTGCCGTGCTGGCAGTATTGTAGAAGAAGTATGAGTTTGAGTCATAGCCTGGCTTTGATTCGAGAACGGCCAAGACGAGGTTGTCCACACCATTATAAACAAAGGGCGCTGCAAACTCGAGTTCAATCCACATGTTTTCAGCGGGGATATCGAGAGTGCCTTCATAAACCAAAGAAAGATCATCAAGTTCAATCCAGTCAGAGGTGTCTGCAAAGGCTGTTTTGTCGGTGTGTCCTATATAAACAGTCCACTCATTCGAGTTCGGAGCTGCGCCTACACCGTTCCAGTGGAAAGCGATCTTTTCAAGCTGGCTATCTTGGGTCATGATCTCATCAGCTTTGTAGAGCATCTGAGCATAGGAATAGCCATAATAGGCGTTTACCGGCATATAGCCGTTTGTGGTGCCATTACCGATAACAACTAATCCTTCGGGCAAGACAATGCCGCTGAGTTCAACATCAAAGTCTTCGCCGGCATAGCTGATCGTGATCGTTGCTGCGGCAGGGCCTTCAATGGTTCCGGTGAGTGTCACGGGAATTGTCATCGTTTCTGCAGAACCAATTACCAGCGGGAATACGCTGTCATCATAGCTGAACTGAGGAGAGCCGACGATGCTGACATCAGTTGCATTGACAGTGAGACTTCCAGCACCGATATTGGAAAGGCTGATGTTTCTGGGGCCAATTGTGGCACCAAAGATAGCTTCGCCAAAGTTGATGCTTGCGGGGCTCACGGAAAGCTGTGGCTCACCGGTAAGTGCACCGAGCTGCAGCATGAGATTAGGAAGGTTTGCAGATCTGGTTCCGGTGGTGACAGGAGGATTGTTGTCCGCTTGCCAATAGATATGTTTGTTTGTGTTGCCACCGGTATATCTGAAGGTTTCACTGGATAATCCGCCGCCGCCGCCATAGTTTGTTTCCACGGCAACGATGAGGTTTCCGCCGACGTAGGTAAAGGCTTCGTCGAGATCAAATGTGTTCCAACCGGAAGTGGAGAAGGTATATTCTCCTTCATGAACCAAAGTCATGTTCTCGATCAAATCAGTGAAAGATTGTAGTTGCATCTCTGTTTCAGTAGTTGTGCCGAGATAGATTTTATAAGGAACGGGCACTGTTCCGAGAGCTACACAATCCCAGCCGATGCTTTCAATAACGCCGACTGAACCGATACTATCTAAAGTGTAAAGAGAGGCAGAGCGCTCAAAACCCCAGAGATGGCCAAAGGGATAGCGTTGCGTTAAGGTTCCGTCTCCAACGATAACCATACCTGCAGGATTGGCGTCAAAGCTCCAAACGGGAACGTCTGTCTGATCGCCATTATCGTTGTAGGGCACGACTTTCCAATAATAAGTGGTGTCTTCAGCGAGGTCTGTAAGCAGGTAGGATGTTACATCTCCAAGGTCCTCAACAAAAGTTGGAGGATTAGAGGCTCCTACATAGAGCTTGTAGCCTGCGGGGAATCCACCGCCGTTAGCCCACTGCAAGGTGACGCTTTCAGCGACAACGAGTCCACCATCTGCGGGTGCAACAAGCGTTGCAGCATTGGGTGGAGTCACTTGAGGGCTTGCCAAGGTGATATTAGGACGGCTCATTGACCATGATCCGGCTATCGGAGCTTCCGGGAAAGTGTTATCTTGGTTCTTATAAGCAGCCATATTGGTCATTCCAGTAGATCTGTAGCTGGGGTAACCCGTTGCATAATCACCATTTCTGTTTTCCCAGAGGATCTCAATGCCGCTGGATCCGTCATAGGGGAAAGGAGCGTCAAAGGTTATAAAAAACCATCCGCCACCGTTAAAGTTAATATCGCCACTATAGACGAGTGTGAAACCATCGCTGGAAATCATGTTTGCATCTTCATATACCGTCGCATCAGTGTGACGCATATAGATGTATTGGTCTTCCAGGAGATAGTTATTTGGTGTGTTTGATATGTCATAGCCTATACCAATTAACCCTTCGGGGCTATTGAGGCCAGCCGCTGCAATCTCTGCTGCGGTGTAGAGGGTTTTGCTCACACTATAGTCATAATAACCATAGCATGGCACGTTGTTTTGGGTTGCTGTACCATCACCAATCTGGTAGGTGGCAGCAAAGCCAAAACTCATTGCCATAATGAGCAAGAACAACAACATGTGTTTTCTCATGTTTTCTCCTTGTTTAGATTTTCATTGTTGATTTAAAATACAAAAATTGTGTGCGGGGAAAATGCCTAAGCAAATGATAAAATAACACATCCTGTCGAATAAATATATTGTATCTCAATCCAATTATATTGAGATATTATGGTCATCTTTATATAAGCGAGGTTCTTGTAAAGATAAAAATAACATATTTGAATGTAGATGTAGTCGAGCTTTGAGGTAAGTTGTTGACTTCATGAAGCTTGTTTTAATGTGATTTATTGTGAAGAAGGGTAAGAATGCTGACGATAATAAAGAGGGGAAATCGCTTTAATAGTGCAAATTCCCCTCAAATGAGAGCATCAATCAGGCTTCTTTTATGCCTACTGATGCGATGTATATCACGAATTCTTCCTTGCCGTCAAAGCCTAAGGCGTCGTTCATGGCTTCGTCCAAATAGGCGCCTATCATGCATGATCCGGCGTCGATGTTTTCACAGGCGAGTTGCAGGTTTTGACCAACGTGTCCAGCATCGAGATAGAGATAGCGATAGCCGCGTTGACCATAACGCCACGAGGTTCGATAGGGCACGGCGCTGAAGATGAAGTTCACCGCTGAGCGTGCGATCATCTCCTGCCTGAGACAGCCTTCATAGATCTTTTGATGAATCTCTTGCCCTTCCTCGAGGAGGATGAGGCAATGCTTGATGGGGTGATAGTAATAGAGTCCGGGCTTGAGTCCTTCCACCATGCGGATTTCAAGATAGGTTTCCAGCGGATGGCGGCTGCCGGCGGAGGGAACATTCCTGAAGGTGAATTCCGACTTCTCGTTGGAGCGATAGTCGCGTGACCAGCTCGTGCACCAAAGCAGGAAGGAAAGCTCTTCCATGCTGAGCTTCTCACTGCTATATTTGCGATGTGTGCGGCGTTCTGCCACCACCTTTTGGAAGCTCTTTGAGTCGAACTTAAGCGTTCCCACTGCAGGGAGAGGTTGAAGCTCGCCGCTGCGTGCTTTGATGGCGTCCGGACGAGTCTCGCCGAGCTGTTGATCGCTTTTGCCTGCATACACATAGCGTGTGAGATAGACGAAGTCTTCGCCGATGTTTTTGGCCTTTGGTTTCAAGGCTTCAATTTCCTTTAAGGTCTCAATGCAGGAGCTTTCCATCTCGGCAATATCTTCGAGCTTTGTTTTTGTCAGCTCGCTGATCTCTGCATCGCTATAACCCCTTGTTTTATAATAGAGATAGTCAAAGGTTCTAATAGTCAAAACATCCTCCTTATATCGCTTATAACAGTTCGTTTAGTCCTCTTTCTTTGATGATATCCACGATGTGGCGAACATCCTCGCTGCGCTCTTTGGGGCAGATGAGTAGTGCATCTTCGGTGTCGATGAGACAGATGTCCTCCAAGCCGATGATGGCGACGAGTTTATCGCTGTCGATATAGTTGCTTTTGGCATCGAGTGCGATGATCTGGTTCTTGCTGTGGTTTTGATCCTTGTCTTTAGACGCGAGCTGAGATAGCGCCTTCCAGCTTCCTACATCGCTCCAGCCGAGATCAACCGGGATGCAAAAGCGTCGCTCGGCTTTCTCCATGATTCCTTTGTCGATGGGAGTGCGCGGCATCTCTTTATAGAGCTCGGATATATCGGCGTCAAAGCCGTCTTGTTGCCACTTTGCGACGATCTTTTCCACGCTCTGATAAAGCTGTGGCTGATGAGTCTCAAAGGCGTCCATGATGGTGGAAAGCTGCCAGCAAAACATGCCGCTGTTCCAATAGAATCCGCCCTGATCCAAAAAGGCTTGCGCCGTGTCCAAATCAGGCTTTTCTTTGAAGCGCAACACGGAGTTCAATCCTTCTTCAAGCTCTTCTCCTGCTTCGATATAGCCGTATCCGGTGGCGGGATAATCCGGCACGATGCCAAAGGTGATGAGCCCATCAAGCTTCGCCTTTTCGGAGGCAAAACGCATGGCGTCAACAAATGCCTTTTCGTCCTTGATATCGTGGTCTGCAGGCAGGACAATCATCGGCGTATCCTTAGGATAGCGGTCTTTGAGATACCACACGCTGAGCGCAATGCATGGCGCTGTATTCATGCCAAAAGGCTCGATGATGATGTTTTCCTTGGGCAGATTGGGCAAGTGGCTCTGAATCAGCGATACTTGGCTTGCTGCGGTGACGATATAGATGTCTTTGATGTCCATTAGCGGGCTGAGTCTATCAACCGTGAGTTGGATCATGCTACGTTCTTTTGAAACGCTTAAAAATTGTTTGGGATAGGCTTGGCGGCTCTTTGGCCAAAATCTTGTGCCGGCGCCTCCGGCCATGATGAGAGCAATCATTTTTCTTTCTCCAAAGTATTATCTTTCAATGACGCGGGTATCCTTGGGATAGCTGAACTTCCAGATATCCGGCGATATACCGCGATTGATCTTGATGGATTCAAAGCGGTAGTGCACGGTGTTTCCGCTTTTGTCGTCATAAGAGAGTTCCCGCGCAAGTCCGCTCTCGTCGAGAACTGCCGTGATCTTTGCAAATTGTCTATCTTTATGCGGTATTAGTTGAACTTTAGTAGTATTCTTACCTTTTGAGAGGATGCTGACATCGCTTTTGCCCCAATATTCTTGCAAGATATCGATGGGGTTCATCTGACTGAATTCAGGCAGGATTGCGCTCTTGAAGAGGGTTTTTGAGCTTTCCTCATAGAGTTCTGCTTTTTCATTTGCGATGTAGAGTCTCTGGCGCATGGGCTTTGTATAACTCAGCAGGAGTCTATCTTTCTGGAAGTAGAACTTGCCTTTATATTCAATGTTTTTATCCATAGCGGCGAAGTGGTTGGTCTGGATGATATCCGCCTCAAAGCTGTTGATTTTTTGATAGCGGGCGTTCATCTTTTGATAGAGCTCAGTGGTGTTTGCGCCCAAGCTCATGGCAAACAGGATGAATAGGACGAGTTTAATCTTCTTCATTTAAAACTCCGATATTGATGAGGTCTTCAGTGGTTGCGATCACATCGCGAGACTTGCTGCCTAAGTGAGGACCCACTATTCCCGCTCTTTCTAACATATCGACGATTCTGCCGGCACGAGCATATCCTATCTTGAAATGGCGTTGCAACATCGATACCGAGGCGGTGTTTGATCTCACAACTGTGCGTGCCGCTTCGGGGAAAAGCTCGTCGTCCCAATCGAAGCTATCTCCTCCGAAAGAGCCGATATCGCTTTTGATTTCAAAGCTTTGCTTAGGCTTTGGTTGCATGGCAAGATAGTCGTTTACGCGCGTGATTTCACTATCCGAGACGTATGCGCCATGAATTCTTTCAACATCGCCTTTTCCCGGCGGGATGAAAAGCATATCTCCACTGCCCAAAAGCTTTTCTGCGCCGATGTTATCGAGGATAACGCGACTATCCACACGGGTGGAAACCTGAAAAGCGATGCGTGCGGGGAAGTTTGCTTTGATCAATCCTGTGATGACCTTGATGGAGGGTCTTTGCGTGGCGAGGATGAGGTGCATGCCCACAGCTCTTGCCATCTGTGCCAAGCGTGTGATCGGCATCTCGATATCCTTGCCGCTGGTCATGATGAGATCGGCAAATTCGTCTATCACAATCACGATATAGGGCATTTTTTCCATCTCATCATCGGTCTTGCATTTCTCGTTATAAGAGCTGATATCGCGCACTTTTGCTTCTTCAAATGTTGCCAAGCGCCGCTCCATCTCTTTAACGCACCAATACATCGTCTCTTGCGCGCTATCGGGATCGGTGATCACTTCGCCGATGAGGTGGGGGAGATTGGCATATCCGGTGAGTTCCACACGCTTTGGATCGATGAGAATCAGGCGCAGTTCATCGGGAGTTGTGCGCATGATCAGACTCATCAGGATGGTGTTGATACACACGGATTTACCGCTGCCCGTGGCACCTGCGATGAGAAGGTGAGGCATGCGCGCGAGGTCTGCAACAATAGGCTTGCCGGCGATGTCTTTACCGAGGCCGAAAGCAAGGCGTGACTTATGTTTGCGCATATCTTCGCTGAGCAAGAGGTCTCTGAGATAGATCATATCACGCGTGGGATTGGGAATCTCTATTCCCACCAGCCCGCGTCCCGGGATAGGTGCTTGAATCCTGATTGATTTAGCCTTGATAGCAAGCGCCAAGTCGTCGGAAAGAGCGGCAATTTTACTTAGTTTCACTCCCGCTGCCGGCTCCAATTCATATTGCGTGATGATGGGTCCGATATTGACGTTTTTGACCTCAACATCTATATTAAACTCAGCAAATTTATCCTGCAAGAGCTCACTTGTTTTGATGATCTGTTCTTCGATCTGGCTCCTATCTTGATCGCTGAGCTTGATGGGGCTCTCCAAGAAAGCTTCGATAGACGGCATTTGATATTCTCGCATCTCGCCTTTTTCATCTTCGATTTCAACAGACTTGGGCTTTTGTTCAGGAGTGCTTTGTTTCATCTCGGTTTTGATTACTTTCGGCATAGCACCGGCGTCCTGATGGTCTTTGATATTGGGACGCATTTCTTCAGGCGGCAAGGGCACATCTTCCATTTCGTTTATTGTTACTTGTGGTTTTTCATTACTGAGCTTTCTGCGCAACTCTTTGCTACGCCGAATGTTTTCAATCATGAGCATAAAAGTTTCTTTGATCTTGCGCCAGTCAAAGATGAGAATCAAGGAAAGGACGGCACCTGTGCTCAGGATGATTATACTGCCTATATCCTTGAAAATGAAGTGTAATGCGCGATAGAGCCCGAAGGGGAGTATCCCGCGCGAAAAGCCCTCGACATTCTTGGTAAAGATGCTTTGAAAGAACAATAGTGCTAATGCTAATAACGGCGACCAGCTTAGGTTCAAGCTCTTTTCAGGATTGACGAAGAAGTCGAAAGAAGCCACGATGAGCAAGAGCGATAGCGCCAAAGCCAGCCAAAAGCCAAAGAGCCAAATGCTGATGTAACCGAAGACTATACCGAAGATGCCGATGGGATTATAGGTTTCGCCCTTAGCAGCAGAAAACCAATCCCAGAGTCCGCCGCTGTCTCGGAGCACTTGCATGTCATTTTCGATTGAATCAGCACCGCTTGCCAAAGATATCATCAGAAGCAGCGCAAATATCGTTAAAATAGCCGCAACAAAGCGTTTGTTCCGCCTCGCAATGGCTTGTTTTGTTTTGGCATCGATCTTTTTCTTATTCTTAGGTTTAACGCTCTTTTTTGCCACCTTCTGTATCTCTCCTTTAGATGTTGAAACGAATGTTTAAGATATCTCCATCTTGAACGATATAATCCTTGCCTTCAAGGCGGAAAAGACCCTTTTCACGAAGCGCCTTTTCAGTGCCATGAGTGTCGATATCGGTGAAATTAAAGCATTCTGCCCGGATGAAGCCACGTGCCAGATCGCTGTGAATCTTTCCTGCCGCAGTCACGGCATTGCTACCTTTGCGCAGTGTCCAAACGTGAAGCTCTTTCGGACCTGCCGTAAAGAAAGAAATTAAGCCCATGAGATTGTAGGACAGCATGCTAACCCTATCTGTGATAGAGTTTTCTATGCCGATGTCCGCCATAAAAAGCTTTGCCTCATCTTCATCGAGCAAGCTGAGTTCAGCCTCAAAAGAACCGGCGATTGCCTCGGCAAGATAGCCCATTGAGCGGATCTTTTCCAGAGCCTCATTCGGCGTGTTGATATCGTTTTCATTCACGTTCAGTAACACTAATACCGGCTTTGTGGAATAAAACTGCAAGCCACGTATCGCCTGCCTTTCTTCGGGAGCAAGTTCAAGGCTGTTTATCGACTTATTTTCCTGCAGATGGCTGAGGATCATCCTCAAGGTCTTCTCTTCAATCTGTATAGCTGCGGTTTTCACGCCGCGTTTATAGCTCAATTCAATACCTTCGAGCCTCTTTTCCACCAAGACCATATCGTTGATAATCATCTCGTCCATAAAGCTTTCGAGATTGCGCACGGGGTCCATTTTACCATGCAGACTATCAAGTTCGGCATCGGGAAAGCCGCGCAAGATCAAGGCAAAAGCCTCGCAATTCTTGATGTTTGTCATAAGGCGAAGGTCGGGATGCTCGTCTTGCTTTCCAAAGATGCCGGGGAAGTCGTGGAATTCGATGATCGCATTCACGACTTTCTTGGGCTCATAAATCTCACAGAGCCGCGTTATTCTTTCGTCATAAACGGTTACAATACCAATGTTTTCCTCATCTGCCGGTGGGAGATATTTATCGACTGCAATCTCTGACTTTGTCAGCGCATTAAAGATCGTGGTTTTCCCGCTTTTGGGAAGTCCGATAAGGGCTATTTTCATGTTTATTCCTTAAATCTTTTTATTTTGTTTTAATTCTACAGACCTATACAGCGCGCGAACTTCTTCGTCTAAGAGCGGACGCCAACGCCCCAGAGGTAGATCGTCGAGCTTAATCGTGCCAAATTGCACACGTCTGAGGTTTTTGACCGAGCTACCCACGGCGGTAATCATATTGCGTATCTGCCTTTTGCGTCCTTCGGTGATGATGATGCGCAACTCCATGGATTCATCGCTCTTGCTTTTCACATACACTTTTGCAGGAAGACTCATCCTGCCTTCGATCTCAACGCCACTGCGTAGCGACTCTATCTGAGCTTTTCTAAGTGGCGGTGCTACCCTCAATTTATAAGTCTTCTCGATCTTAAAAGAGGGATGCGTAAGCCTGCGGATAAGCTCGCCATCGCTGGAAAACAAGAGCAAACCTTCGCTGGCTTTGTCCAGGCGTCCGGCATAGGGGAGGCTCTTGAAATTGGCAGGAAGCAAGTCATAGACCGTGTTACGGCGAAATTCATCGCTTTGAGATACCACATATCCGGAAGGTTTGTTGAGGATCAGATAAAAATCACTTTCCGGCAGTTTGAGTTTCTTGCCCAAATAGCGAATCTCGTCGTTTTCGACATCCACGGTGTAAGCCAGATCGCGGCATTTCTCGCCGTTGATGATGATCACGCCATCCAGGATGAGCTCTTCCACCTTGCGTCTGCTGCCCAGTCCGCATTTTGCCAAATACTTATTTAGTCTCATTTCTTTATATTACCAAGCCTCTAAGGTGTTTTGCACCACCTGTTTAAATACCTGCTTAAAGATTTCGCTTAACGCTTCGTCTTTTGTCTCAAAACGCGAGGTACTTCCATCGGCAACTTTGTAAGTTTCAGCCACCCTGAGAGCGCTATTTTTATAAATATCCTCGTTTTGACTCAAATCCGTAAAAATTATATCAAAAACGATGGATATTTGATAATCTTGAACCTGATTTGCGCTGTTGTAGCTGTAGATTTTTTCCTCAAAAGAAATTATTTTTCCTTCGATCACACAATCAGGATTTGCAGTCACAACTTTCAATCTGCCATCGTTGCGGATGGCGAGGCTGATGTCAGCTAAAGCCTTGTCTTCTAAGGCAAACTCGGCACTTCGATTTTCAAAAGTATCCATCCGAATCGTCTTTAAATGCGGATAAGCATTTGAATAAACCGAGTAATAACAGCCGCCGAAAAGGCTAAAAATCAGCGCGAACAAAATATATTTCTTGACCATATTGCTATATGCAAAAAATACTTGCATCTTTGTCAAGTTAAACATTATTTTTAAGATTGAAAACAACATTATTTGCGTTACTGAGGAGGTAAACGATGGCTAAGAAATATATTTCGATAGCCGAAACTGCTAAGAGATTGAAAGTCTCGGACAGAGTAGTCCAAGAGATGATCAATAGCAAGATTTTTGAAACCAAACTCGTGGGGAAAAACCTGAGAGTTGATGAAGATTCCATGAATGAATGGCTGGATAACCTCAACGAAGTAGATGAGAAAATGCTTGCGCTGAAAAGAGTTATATGCCACTTCGAAGAGTATATGCGCGATGAAAACGTCTTTCTTGATTTCCATGCAGAAAACAAATATGACGCCATCCGCATCCTCAGCGAAAAGGCAAAAGAACTCAAACTCGTGCGCGATGCACGCTGGCTCTATGAGGTCGTTGTCGCTCGTGAAGAGCTGATCTCAACCGCCATCGGCAACGGGGTTGCGCTCTTGCATCCTCGCCATTTGCATCCTTCAAAGATCAAAGTTCCCACAATTCTATTTGGACGCAGCGATGAGGGAGTGGATTTTGATGCGCCGGACAATCAGCCCGTCAATATCTTCTTTATGTTGCTCTTACACAATGATAAACAGCACCTGTTTTCCTTGTCCTATATCTCCAAATTGATTGCTAAGCCCGGCGTCTTGGAAAAGCTTATCTCGGCTCAAACTGAAGATGAAATCCATAGCGCACTCACCGAATCCATGGAAGATAAAGACTAATGGCAAAAGTTCGTATTATCCTCGGCAGTAAAAGCGATCTTGAAACCTGCAAAGTCATTGAAGAGATTTTAGGCGACTTTGGCGTGGAAAATGAGCTTTTCATCAGCTCGGCGCACAGAAATCCAGAAAAGACGACAAAGCTCGCGCTCGAAGCTGAACAAGATGGAGTGAAGGTCATCATCGCTTGCGCAGGACTCGCTGCTCATCTCCCAGGAGTTGTTGCCGCACATACTACGCTCCCCGTGATCGGCGTTCCCATCGCTTCCGGTGCATTAAATGGGGTGGATGCGCTGTATTCCATCGCACAGATGCCTCCTGGTGTGCCCGTTGCTTGCGTGGCGATCAATGGTGCAAAGAATGCCGCCTATCTCGCTATCCAAATCTTGGCTTGCTCAGATGATGAGTTGAGAGAGAAATACCGAGCCTATAAAGAAAGCCTCAAGGTTTGAGATAGAAGCAAGGTTCGTATATTGAAACCCCGAGTTCAAAAACATTGGACTCGGGGTTATCTTGTTTTATCTCCAATGCTTCCTTACTGGGTTCAGCCTATGCTGCGCTTATGATGTGGTCATGCTCATGACCATATCATGACCATATCATGACCAGAACCCTATAGGAAAGGCATGGTGAAGAGCAAGAGGAGAAGTGGGATGGAAAAGGGACTTAAAGTGGAGTTAATAGTTTATATATCAAATAGATAGCATAGGCATATAGTTTATTTAGTGAAGAGGCAGTGGGTCTTATATCAAATAACAAGGAAAGTCTTTCACGACGAGCTTGTGAACAGCCTCGGCACCGAGTTCTTCCCAGAGAAAAGTTTCACATGAAACAATGCAGGAATTCAGAACTGCGGATATGCCTCCAATGGCAGAGAGGTAGATCGCTCTATGATCGGTGATTGCTTTCATTACATGCTCGGCTCTGTCACCTTTGCCGATCATTACTCTTAAGCCGGCTTGCAAGAGTCTTGGGGTGTAGGCATCCATCCGTGAACTGGTGGTGGGTCCAACGGCACCGCAGATGTTTCCTTCTGCTTTTGGGGAAGGGCCGCAGTAGAAGATTGCTGTTTTACTCAGGTCAAAGGGGAGCTCTGCGCCGCTGTCTAATATCTCGATCATTCTTTTATGAGCTGCATCGCGGGCGGTGAAAAGCTCTCCACTGAGCAGGACTTTGTCCCCGGGTTTTATCTCAGCAATCTCTTGGGTGCAAATCGGAAGATTGATTTTATGTGTTTTCATTTAGAACCTCAAAGTGCAATGTCGGTGGGCATGGCAGTCGATATTTACGGCAACGGGAAGGGAGGCGATGTGACATGGTGCAGTATTTATATGCACAGCCATCGCAGTAAGGCTACCGCCTAAGCCCTGGATTCCGCAACCCCGTTTGTTTATACCTTCCAATATCTTAGCTTCCATCAGAGCATATTGGGGGAGAGGGTGGGGGAGGGCAAGTTTACATAGTAGTGCACGTTTAGCAAGCAGCGGAGCTTGTTCGAAATTGCCGCCTATGCCTATGCCGATGACCAAGGGTGGACAGGGCTGGCTTCCTGCGCTTACTACCCCATCAACAACATATTCAATAATGTCTTCAGGGGTAGTGGAAGGGGTGAACATCTTCATGAAGCTCTTGTTTTCTGCACCACCGCCTTTTTGGGCAATGTGCAAGATCAGAGAGTCGCCAAGAGTGTGCTCAATATGCAAGATCGGAGGACTGTTATTAGTGCTATTCTCGCGATTAAAAAGAGGGTCTTTATACATACTTGCTCGCATAGGGAGCCTCTTTTGAGCTGCTATAACGCCATCTTGAATAGCCTCAAACAGCGTTGCATCGCTGATCTGAACGGCATTTCCAAGCTCGGCAAAGAGCACGGTTGTTCCCGTATCTTGGCAAAGAGGCACCTTTGAGGTGGGTGAGAGCTCATGATTCTCAACAAAGCTTTTCAGTGCATCGCGCACAATGGGTGACTTTTCTTCACTGAGTGTCTGTTTGATGAGTTCTTTAACATCTTCATCGCAATTAAGGCTGATCTCGCAAATGGCCTTGCAAACTTCTTGGGCGATTGTTTCACGTGAAAGCAACTTCATTTATAGTCCTTTTTTCCTTTTACTCAGATATCTGAGCATCATGTCTTCAATGGTATCATTGGTGGAAATGGGGCTGTATTCCACCTGCATTTGATGGGCTTGCTCTTTCAGATTGGCAAAAAAAGCTTGAAAGTTCTTTTGATATTCCGCCTTGATCTGCCAAGGGTTGATGATGAGCTTTTCGGAGGTCTCGCTATCGATGAATTCACTTTCACGCTTGAAGTCAAATTGCTCCTCGCTTTTGTCGTAGAGATGGAAGACCAAGAGCTCATGTCCCTTATTGCGAAAGTGTTTGAAAGCGCGAATGATGTTTTCATCCTCGTCTAATAGATCGCTGATGATGACAATGAGGCTGCGCTTTTTGATGCGTTCGCTTATCTTCTCAAGCGGTTTTGCGAGGTTTGTTTTCTTGCCGGCTTCGAGGCGGATTAGCCTGCCGAATATCTCCGCACTGTAACTACGCAAGGCTTTTGGAGGCATGGAGAAGGTGATTTCATCGTCGAATGTATAGAGTCCCACGGCGTCTTTTTGATTTATCATCAACCAGGTCAGGGATGCTGCCAGTTTCTTGGCAAAGTCCAGCTTGGTGTCGTCTTCACTGCCATAGTCCATGGAGGCGCTGTGATCTAAGAGAATGTAGCAATTAAGGTTTGTCTCTTCTTCATAGCGTTTGACGTAATAGCGTCCCGTGCGAGCAACAATGCGCCAATCAATGTTCTTTAAGGGATCGCCGGGATTGTATTGTCGATGGTCTGCAAATTCCACAGAAAAGCCGTGATAGGGGGACTTATGTAGCCCCGTGAGAAAGCCCTCAACGGTTTGTTTAGCAAAGAGTTGAAGCCTATTTAGTCGGGCAATTTGTTCTGGAGTTAGGATATCCATCAATCTTTGTTTTTGGGTTTATAAAGCAATCCAAAAGGAATGATTATCGCATACGCAATTGCGAGTATAATGGGGGAGACGGTGATCTCGTTTTGAGCCATAATGATATAGCCTAATACGAGTAATATTAGGGCAAGGATCAGGATCGCGAAGTTTGTTTTTCCGAGATTAAGGCGTTTCTTTTCTTTGTCGGACACTGTTACTCCTTATTTGCTTTAGTTTATCTTATCATCAAAAATACGCTTGAAATAATGTCAAATACTATTTTCAGGCTTGATGGAAACACTCTTTGATTTGTTGGTGTGTCATATCCGAAAGATCGGATCTTTTCTTGTCTGCCGTATCGAAAATAGGTTCTAAAAACGTAACTTCAACCTCGATTGATTTGCCGATAAGCCCCAGGAAATGCGGCAAAAAAGTCATATCGCCATACCAATACAAGCTATCGCGGTTGCTCTCATCTATCTCTTTGCCATCCAGTCTTTTATATCTTACGCAAACCGGCAAGATGGGCGCTCCGGAAGAGGATGCGATCTCAAACAAAGAGCGGCGGAAATCAAGCACGGTATCGCCATTTGTGGAAGTGCCCTCGGGAAAGAGCACGACCTTGAAGCCTTGCATGATAACATCGCCAAATCTATGTATCTCATCTTTGAGGCTTTGCGGGTTTATCCTATCGGTATAAAGGCAACCGCCGAGGCGAGTTATGCTCCCCAAGAAAGGATCGTTTCCCATCTCGACACTGGTGATGAAGATCAGTTCGTCCAAGGCGGAAAGCACCACGATATCGGTGTAGGAAACATGGTTGCCAACCAAGAGTAAAGGTTTGCCATCAAAGGCTTTGAGTCTTTCAAGATTGTTTACTGTGAGTGTCATCTTAAAAGCTTTTCTAAATTTCTTGGCGTTACGATGGATATTTTGCGCCTGTTTATGCCTTTTTTTGATGGGATCTTTGGTAAACGCAGTGATAAACCAAGCACGAATATAATAAATCGAGAGTAAATAAATGTGTTTAGATATGTAAGAAATACGGTTTAACATATTTTAACTCACTGGCTTACGGAGCTTGTCCGAGAGTAGGTTACGGGTGTCTAACAAGGTGAGAAAATCAATGCACTGAAACTCTCGATCCAAGGCGGGGCTACCATATACTTTGGCACCCACATTAAGATATGACATCAGAAGCGAGGGGATTCTGTCTTTCATTTGCTCTTTGAAATCTTCTATGGTGAGCACCGGTGAGCGCAAAAGCTCGTTTTTGCTAAGCGGTAAGCGGTATTTAGAGCGAGGACGTATGTTCATGGAATGGCTGATGTGCCCGTTTTCACGCAGATATTGATAGACGATGCGTATTTGATCGGGATCGGTGGTCTTGACGCTGGAACAGCCGAAGAGGTAGTTTGCTCCACTATAATCCACATAAGCTTTGATTCCTTCCCAAAGCAAAGCGATGGTGATGCCGTTTCGATGTTCGGGATGAACGCAGGCACGGCCGAGCTCAAGCTTGATTCCGGGCAGATTGCTGATGCTCTTCATGTGGAACTCGGTCTCAGTGTACCATTTCTTACTATAGAGGGACGATTGCAGCCTATATGTGCCGATGATCATCTCATTTCTTTTGTCATAGATGATGATATGGTCGCAGAATTTGTCAAAACGGTCTCTATCGATGCCGCCACGCTTCTTCTTGTTCAAAATCTCCTCTAAAAACACTTCGTGTCGGAGTTTGAGCGCAGCATTCAGTTCGGCGTTTGAATCAGCCGTTTTAACGATGTAATTCTTCTTTTCAACAATGAAAGGGATATTGGCTTTAAAATTCTTTAACCTGCCCGTTTGTGGCATGGTTAGGAGCCTGATATTCTTTCTTTGGTTCTTACCAACTCTCATGAGGAAAGCCTTACCTTATAGTAATATACTTAATTGTTTTAACGTCGTGGAAATGGAGTATTTTGTCAAGGCCAAAAAGTCTGATCTTGTGTTTATGCTCATATTCATGCTGTCTTTTCTTGCGGATGAGTTGCGTGGAGTCCTTATAAAAGTGTTTATAAAGAGGCAGTTAGAGGTCTTTAACAAAATCAAAGGGCTACCGAGATGGCAGCCCTTATGAGGAGGTACTGTGGTTTTTAAAATAGTCCGGAAATCTTTCCGTCTTGCTCCACGTCTATTGTCATGGCACTTGGGGTTTTGGGCAGTCCGGGCATGCGCATGATTTCACCCGTGATGGGCACGAGGAAGCCGGCACCGCTGGAGATCACAATATTGCGAACTGTCACCAAGAAATCCTTCGGTCTGCCGATGAGATCGGGGTTATCAGAGAGTGATTTCTGGGTTTTTGCTATGCAAATTGGCAGCTTGTCATAACCAAATTTGTTGATGCGCCTGAGGTCTAATTTCGCTTCAGCGGTATAGTCCACCTTTTGCGCGCCATAAATCTCGTTTGCGACTTTGAATATCTTGTCTTCGACGGGACTATCCCAATCGTAGAGTCCGTGCGAGGTGCTCACATCATTATCCACCATTTGCACCACCTTTTCGGCGAGCTCTATTCCGCCTTCGCCGCCTCGGGCAAAATAGTCAACAATGCTGGCATCCGAGCCGGATTGAATCACAAAATCTTTCACGATCTGCAATTCTTCCTCGGTGTCGGTGTGGAAGCGGTTGATGGCGACAATGGACTTAACGCCAAATTTATCAATGTTTTCTAAGTGTTTAGCGAGGTTTACCAGTCCTGCGCGCACGGCTTCAGGATTGGGCTGATCGAGGTCTCTAACTCTCACGCCGCCATGCACTTTCAGCGCACGCACGGTTGCAACGAGCACCACTGCATTGGCATTAAATCCGCCATATTTACATACGAGATCAAAGAACTTCTCCGCTCCCAAATCAAAGCCAAAGCCTGCCTCGGTCACCACATAATCGCTGAATCTGAGTGCTGTCTTGGTGGCAAGAATGCTGTTTGCGCCCTGAGCGATATTGGCAAAAGGGCCGCCGTGAACGAGTGCGGGAGTATTTTCCGTGGTCTGAACCAAGTTTGGCTTCAGTGCTTCTTTGAGCAATGCTGCCACTCCGCCTTCAAAGCCGAGTTGGTGAACTTTCACGGGCTCGCCGGAATAGGAAAAGCCCACGGTGATCTCGCCGATGCGGTTCTTGAGCTCTTCCATATTGTTTGAAAGGCAGAGGATCGCCATAATCTCGCTGGCGGGAGTGATATCAAATCCGTCTTCACGTGGGAAGCCTTGTCTGCTGCCGCCGAGTCCGATCACGATGTTTCTCAGCATGCGGTCGTTCACGTCTAAGACTCTTTTCCAGGTGATTCTGCGCGGGTCTAAGCCCACTTTATTGTCGTAATAGATATAGTTGTCAACCAGCGCGGCAAGGGTGTTATTCGCCGCTGTGATGGCATGAAAATCTCCGGTGAAGTGGAGGTTGATGTCTTCCATGGGCAAGACTTGTGACCATCCACCTCCAGCAGCTCCGCCTTTGATGCCAAACACGGGACCCAGGGAGGGTTCGCGAACTGCCGCTATTGACTTCTTGCCAATGCGATTGAGCGCCTGTGAAAGCCCGATCGAGACGGTCGTCTTGCCTTCTCCGGCGGGTGTGGGGGTGATCGCAGAGACGAGGATGAGCTTGCCGGTGGGGTTGTTTTCTGCGGCAAACAGGGTCTTATAGCGTATCTTCGCCTTGTATTCACCATAGTGGTCTAAATCGTGAGGAGTCAGCCCGATCTTTGCGGCTATCTCATTGATTGGCTGGAGTTTTACCAGTTGTCCAATTTCCAAATCTGAAAGCATCTCTTACCTCCATGGGTAGTTTATTATTTTATATATATTAATCTAAGGCATTTTGCGGCGTAAGCAAGTGTGCTAACTATCGCAAATTTACGAGCCTTATCTGTCTTCAAAAAAGGGGCAAGAATCATCAAGATCGGCTCGCCCCATATTTACTTATTGAGTGTGTTATAATCCTTTAGCCGGGAAGCATATCCACGGCCCTGAATCGGGCGGGAGCAACGCCGTGAGAGAGGCGCATCACCTGTCCGGGCTCGCCCTTTCCGCAGTTGAAGGTGGACTGATATGCCCATTCTTCCTCGCCGCAAATCCCGTCGCAGGCGTTCCAAAAGTCTTGTGTGATGCCGAAATAGGTGGGTTCTTTGACTATTCCCACGATGCGGCCGTCTTTGATCTCATAGCCTATCTCGGTGGTGAATTGGAAGTTATTCCTGTTGTCGTCTATGCTCCAAGTCTTTGTGAAATCAAGGAAATAGCCACGCTCGGTGCTTGCGATAAGTTCTTCGAGGCTGCCCTTGCCGGGAGCGATGCAGAGATTGGTCATGCGCACCAGCGGGATGTCGTCTGCAAAAGATGCCTTCATGTTTGAAGAAGGCTCGAGTCCGAGCAGGTGGGCGATGTGGCGCGAGGTCTGTTGATTCACCAAGACACCGTCTTTGATGATGTCTATCCTTTTGCCGGGAACTCCTTCATCGTCGAGCATGTGATAGCCCATTCCGGCGGGATCGGTGCTATCGCTATAGACGTTGAGGATGGGGCTGCCATATTGGAACTTACCGAGCATCTCAGGGCGCACAAAAGTCTTGCCGGCATAGGATATCTCTTGTCCAAAGATGCGGTCTGCCTCGGTGGCGTGCCCGATTGATTCATGCAGTTGCAAGCCGAGATGTCCGCCGCCGATGATGATATCCGCCTTCTTGTCTTTGACACGAGGCGCGCTGAGGAGCTCGGTGGCTTCTTTAATAATTCGCTCTGTATTCTTCTCAAATTCGTGTTTATAAAAGAGCTCGAAGCCAGCCCTTCCCGTGCCCATATGTCCCGGCCAAGTGCGGCTTTGCATCTCTTTACCATCGCTGGCTGCCACGCTCATCGCGGGATCGCTGTTATAGACCACGCTGTGATAGTAGCTGCCTTCGGTGTTTGCATAATACTTTTCTTGTTTCTCAAAGTTTGCCGAGACGCCGGAATAGACGATCTTGCCTTGGGGCTTGATGCTATCGGCTAATCTTGAAAGAAAGTCCAGCTTTTCCTCGCGATCCATGGTGAAAGGATCAATCTCGGGAGTGAAGGCATATTCGCCTTGTGTGGCACCAAGAGCGGGGAAGCTCAGCTTTTTCTTTTGGAAAGCAGCACCGTGAGTAGCGTTGTCCTTTGCGCGTTTGATGAGCTTGTCGATGGAGCTATCGCTGAGGTCGCCACTTCCGGCAAATCCGAAGCAACCATCTTTCAGGATGCGGATGCCGATGGCGTGAGAACCCAAGCTACTGCCCATTCCACGCAAGTTGCCATTGCTGAAATATATATATTCATAGTCGGTGATAGTGATGCGAACATCTGCAAAGGTGATGTCCGAACTATCCAGTTTTGCGATGATACTTTTTATCTTTTGTTCCATGATTATCCCTTAAATCGTCTTGGTTGAAGAGCTGATGAAGAACTCTTTGATCTTGGCGTGCGGTGCTTTGCTTGTATTGATATCAAACATGTTATAATTAGAGGAGAAGGGGATGGTGTAAACCTTATTCTCCAATGCGGTGGCGTTCTTGAGTATCTCGGAGATGTGTTCGGTGAAACGGAGGTTGTTTACCACCTTGGTGATCTTGCCGTCTTCGATGAGGAAGGTGCCGTCGCGGGTGAGTCCCGTGAGCGAAGTATCTCTCATATTGATGAAGTTCATATAGTGCAAGCTGGAGATATAAAGCCCGTGCTTGATGGAAGCTATCATCTCTTCGAGGCTGTGCTCTCCGGGAGCGATCTTGAGGCATTCTGCGGTGTTGCCGTTCTTGGGCTCGCCGGTCTTGTGGTGATAATACTTCCCGCAAGTGAAGGCGCGGAAATAGCCTTTATCGATGAGCTTGAGCTCTTCATAGAGGCTTCCGCCATCGCCATAGCTGGCTTGCACCATTTGAGGGTCTTTAGGATCGTCTGTGATGCTTATTATCTCCGGGAAGACTTGGGTGTCCTTGAGCCCTTCAAAATAGCTGGAATGACGGTCTAAGGCAGCTGCATTCATGCCATAGCTGAGATATTGGACAAACTCTGCCACACAGCGCGGGGCGAGGATGAGCTCATATTTGCCGGCATCGACGTCCACCACCGGCTTTTTGGCGTTTTCTATCTTAAAGAGCAGGCTCTCGCGCATGGCTTCGATATCAAAGAAGTCAAAGTTCTCTCCGCCGAAGGTTTCCAGCACGGTCACTTGGTTCTCTTTGTTTACCGCTTTCACCTCGAAGTAGATAGGCGAGCCTTGGCTGTCTTTATCGAGACCATTGCTATTCATAAAGCGACTGCGGGAATTGTTGCAGATGAAGGTGCCGAAGAGCTCAAAGCGGTGAGGCGCAACGCTCTTGGCGAGGCTTTGGAGTATCTCCGTCTTTTCTTTGAGTCCGATTCTTTGGATGTTATTTGTGAAAGGGCGAGGCTCAGCGAGGCGTGCGTCGTCTTCCACATCCACAAAATCGGGATCAGCCGGCATCTTATCGATGATCTTGAGCGCATCTTCGAGGGCGTGCATCACCTTCTTTTCATCGGGATTATCCACCTCAAAGCCAAAAGACCTTTTGTCTTTATAAAGCTGGCAATGAAGCGAGTGTTTTTCTTTGCTGATATTATAGTTTGTCTGGCTCTGATAAAAGCGCAGGAAGTCCGTCTCCCAATGGCTTTGAGAGATCACATACTTGAGCGAAGGATGGGTGCCGAGTGCGTCCTTGAGATTGATTAGCTGTTGATACATATTAAATCTAAATCCTTGATTCTATTTAGCGGTTAGGATATCTTTATGCAGTCTATCTTGATGAAATATATGCTCAAAATCACATCCAACTGCGTTTATTATGTCGTCTTTTGGGACTCGTATGTCGAGGAATATATTTGCCGCGAGGCTCACTTTCGGCATCCACTTTATTGCCACGCAGCCAGACCGATTCTATGGCACCTGTGAGCGTGATCTCTTTGCCATATATATCGGTAGCACTGGTGTTTTGATTTGGATCATAGACCACAAAGTCTGCATCCGAGCCCACATCGATCCTACCCTTTTGCGGATAGAGTCCGAGGCGTTTAGCAGGATTTTCACTGGTCATCTTGATGCAGGTAGCAAGCGGAATCTTGCGCTCTTTCCAAAGCTGAGAAAGCACCCAGAGATAGCTGTATTCCATAATCTGAGTAGGATTGCCGGCAAAGACCTCCTCTTTGCAAGCTATATTCGAGGCATTATTTGAGATGAGATATATCTTATTCTTTTTGAGTAATTCAAAGAGCAAGGGAAAGTGTTCAATATCGTTGAAATCCGTTCTCCAAGGAGCGGGAAAGCTATCCGGCTGCAAGAAGTGCATGAGATCGCTGATATCCATGGCAAAAGAGATATCGCTACGGCGCGAGATACCATTGATGAAATCGATATTCTGATACGAGCTCACCCGCGGGACATGTATAGGATTTTCCTGCATGCGTCTGAGTATCTTTTTGAGCCCGCTTTGATGTGCTTCAAAGCCATATTCTTTATGATTATCCGTATCCCAGCCTTGGAATGAGAAGGTGGTATCGCTCTCATAGATATCCATGAAGAGGTCCATGATTTCGTCAAAACTCATCTCCTCGATATTCGGATTTGGCGAAGGCTTGGCGAGGCTGATTCCCACCACACCTTTTGCCCAGAGTTCTTGCGCGCTCTCGGCATAGTAAGGGTAGTCGGTGACGTCCACATGCGCCCAAAAAGCCGTATCGGTAAAGAGTTTCCCCGCCACCTTTTTCTCTAAGTTTCGTAGGTCAGACAGGCTGAATATCGGCGTTTTGGAAAAGAAGCTCATCTCAGCGATGGTAGTCCACCCGCCTTTGATGGCATGGCGTCCCAATTCCGCAAGAGCATCCGCGGGGCTTTTGTCCTCGCCCACAGAGTGGCTATGGATTTCGATTGCACCCGGCAGGAGAATCTTCCCGCGCAGGTCGATGATTTCAAGCTCTTCTTCGGTGATGATTTCATCGCTTGAGATTTTGATTATCTCTTCACCAAAGAGAATGTTAACGCGTTTAAGTGCGTTTGAACTTGTGGGTAGGGAGGCGTTAATAAAAAGCTTCATACAATCAATATGCCATCACAGACATCCCTGCATCCACAAAGATCAGGTCTCCGGTGACTCCGGAAGCGAGATCAGAGAGGAGATAGAGTGCAGTTTTGGCAATATCCTCCTGTTCGATATTTCTGGCGAGGGGTGCGCCTTTTTCTATGCGGCGTTGTGCCTGAGAGACTCCCCCAATGGCAGATGATGAAAGGGTTTTCATGGGTCCGGCAGAGATGGCATTCACGCGCACGCCTTTTTCTCCCATGCTGTATGCAAGATAGCGCACCGATGCTTCGAGCGCGGCTTTGGCGATTCCCATCACGCCATAATTCGGCACAACTTTTTGAGCACCATAATAGCTGAGAGTGATCACTGCAGAGCCGGGCACGAGCAGGGATTGAGCGGCGCGGATCGTGGCCAAAAGTGAATACACAGAGATATCCATAGCGGTGAGGAAGCCATGTCGGCTGGTTTCATGGAAGGGGATATTGAGATCAGATGAAGGCGCAAAGGCGACGCTATGGACGATGTAATCGATTTGATCCCATCTCTTTGAGATTTCGCCCATGAGGTGTTTGAGATCGTTATCTTTGGTGACATCGCATTCAAAGAGCATATCGGTCTCAAGTTCTTCGGCGATGGGTGTGATTCTTTTCAGAATAGGTGCGCCAACATAGCTCAGTGCCAGCTCAACGCCTTGTTCTCTGAGTGCTTTTGCGATGCCATAGGCGATGCTATGTTTGTTTGCAATCCCCAAAATCAGGGCTTTTTTACCTTTCATATCTATCATTTATCTGTTCCTTTAATCTTTTCTAATTCAGTGTTTACGTTGTTGAGCATCTGAGTCATGCCGAGACTTTCAAAGACGCTTTTGGCGCGCAAGAAGTTTGACACGGCTGCGGATTTATCTTTATTTTTGAGGTTTATCTTTGCTCTCAGCCAATATCCATAGCCGAGACCGGGGAAGTTTTCATGCAGATAGTCGAGATCAAGTGCATAGCCCAAGTTTTTCTCCGCCTTACGCAAGTCGTTCAGCTTATAATTTTGATAGGCAAGCGCATAATAAGCGCCGGAGAGCAGCGAGGGGTCTGCCGAAAAGTCCGTCTTCAGCGAGCGTTTATAGCGTTTGCTAAGGCGATCGAGATCATCATATTCGGCAGATTTGAAGCCGGGCTCGAGATAGGAATCCGCCTGCAATTTATAGCTGAGAATCTGTATGCGCACATCAATCGGAAAGTCATAACTATCCTTTGCCTGCTCTCTTACGCCGGAATAGTCCTTCTGATCTTGCAAGATAAAGAGCTTGAGCAAAAGCGGGATATAGTCTGCACCGGACTCGCCATAGCGCACGATTTCTTCCATCATGTCTATATGTTCTCTCAGTGCTGCATCATCGCTTTCGAGATAGGCAACACGCGCCATGCCCGATAGCGAACAAAGCTTTCCTTTGAAGCTGGCAAAGTTGCTATATTGTTCATAGGCAGATTGATAGGTGATCTTAGCATCCCTAAGATTTTGCTTTTGTTCGAGCATGTGAGCAAGCTTGAGCGTGTTGTCAGCCGCAACTTTTGCCGGCGATTGCGTAAGCTGTGGCGGAGAGGAGCATGCCGCAAAAATCAGGAACATCACAAGCGTGAAGAGCAAGCGATTAGTCTTCATCGCCATCCTCTCCGATTCTGGACGCAGGCGCAAAGGAGCGTATCCTCGAAGTGGGAATCCCCTTTCTGAGCAGAGGGTTATTATTCAGTGCTTCCAGCGTTTGATTTGCCTTAAAAAGCGTATCATTGAGGTTGTTTATGATGAGCAAGAGTTCCGGATTTGCGCGTGCCAAAGATGAAATCAATTGTTCACTGGCGACAAGGTTATCCCTTAAAACGCTGATAGTTTCACTGAGCGGCTGAATCAACACATCGCCCTGGGGATCAACCATTTTGCGCACGAGATCGGTGGGATCGGCATAGTTTTGCGCCGCTTCATTAAGCGCAGCAATCATGCTTTGGAGGTTCTCGCTTTGCTCAGCCACAGCTTGGGCGATATCAGCCACGCTATTTGCCGCCCGCAAGACCACGCCTTGATCGGCATTATCATCTTTATTCAAGTTTTCGGTGAGCCGGCTGAGTTCGGCAAGATTATCATTGAGCAGGTTCAGCGTCGTTTCCCCGATTTCAACCAGGTCTGCCGCCCCGACGAGTATTCTCATCAGCGCACCTTTATCTTTGTTATCATCCTTATTCAGCTCCGAGCTTAGGGTCACTAAGTTATCTATTATCACAGCGATAGGGTCGGAGCTTTTCGGCGAAAGCTGTGCGAGCAAGGCGCGTCCGTCGGCAAAGTCTGTGGAGGGAATAAAGCTACCTTCTTCGAGCTCGGGCATAACGCCTTTTGCCTTGATATAATCCAGCGAGGTCTTATTTGTGATGGGGATGGTGGTGCGATAGATCACGCTGCCATCTGTCATCAGATTGCGATAGCGTTTAAAGACGGAGAAGTTTACTCTGATCGTGCCATTTTCAACGAGCTCAAAGCTTTCTACTTTACCGATTTCAAAGCCTTTATAGAGCAGAGCGGTTTGCGTGGAAACGCCGAGTGCATTCTCCAGATTGGTGGTATAATGATACCGCTTTTCAAACATATTTTGCCTGATGGCGATGGAGACGAGAGCTCCAATCAGCACCAATAGCGGCACCACGATGAAAGTAATCACTATTCGTCGGGTATGTTTCATTTTATAATTCATAGTTTTTCCCATACGAATATTAGTCTTTCAGAGTGCTCAATTTTGTCAAGTAAAGTCTTTGCCGGGGGGCTTTTTATGTTAGATTATTGGCTCAAAGTGACTATTTCTGCCGAGATATTGTCGATAAATCCTTCATCAATGCTGGCGATAAGTATGGGAAACTCTTCGCGTATTTGATTGATAACTCGAACTATAACACTTCTCTCGCGTTTATTGAGAAGATAGAAAGGATTTTCAATGAGTAAAACTTTTGGACGGAGCATAATTGTTCTGATCCAGCCCAAGAGTTTAAGCTGTGAATTGCGATATGATGCGGGACGCTTATTCATATCCAGCTCGAGCTCGAAAGTTTGCAGCCACATCTTTAATTCTTCCCGGACTTTATCTTGGTCTATCTTATGCTCCAACCTGCTGATAGGCAACATGATATTTTCCAAGAGCGTGAGATTTGAGAGCATTATCCCCTCGTCGAAGATATAACCGAAATTCTTGATAACCGACTCGGTTTCCAGAAAGCTGAGCAAATCCACGCCATCCACATAGATATTGCCTTCCAAGATATCATCCAAGGCGATCAGTGCCCGCAAGATTCCACGCGGTCTATTGCTTTCTTTATCATGCAATATTTTCAACCCTTTGATCTCGCATTCGAGGGAGAATTTGTCCAAAGCAACCGTGCTGACAGCATCAAAAACGATCTTCATGAAAACACCCAAAACAGCCAAGTGATCAGGATATCGGTGAGGATCACGCCAAAGATTGAGATCACAACGGCTTTGATGGTTCGCTGAGGAACCTCCGTGCTGGCACTCTCCACCTTCAAGCCTTGAAAGGAAGAAGCCACAGAGATGATCAGTCCAAAGCAGACAGATTTGATGAGTCCGGAGAGCAGATGCGGAAATTTGAGCACGGAAAAGAAATCCCGCATAAAAGCATTAAATTCCAAGCGGCTAAACATGCGTGAAAAGAGCCAGCCGCCGATGATGGCGATGAAATTGAAATATAAAACGAGCACCACCATAGAGATGACAACGCCGATGATGCGCGAGACAACTAAGTAGCCAATTGGCGAGATGCCAAAAGAGCGGATGAGGTCGATCTCGCGACGTATCTTCATATTGCCCAATTCAGTAGCCATGGCTGTGCCGCTGCGAGCGATGACCACCAATGCCGTGAGAATGCCGGAAAGTTCGGTGACAACAACCGTCACGAGGATAACATGCACCCAGATTCCTTGCCCGAATCCGGCGAGGAAATTATTGCCCTGCAAGATGATGAGCCCGCCTATTGCCAGCGCAAGAAAGCTGATTAAGGGCAGTGCTTCATAGCCTGTGAAGAGTATTTGCCTGAAAATCACCGAGGAGCTGGCATGACGATTTGATTTCAGGCGAGATATTTCTTGCAGAATCCGAGCAAAAAATGTGAAAAAGCCCTCAGACTTGCTTTCCGGAAAATCCTGCTTTTCCATGCTCCTGTAAACTAACTATTTCAAAATGAAGGTTTTTTTGGTGGAAGTGTAACGAGAGTTTACAAATGCCGTGGCAACGACGGTGTACACTCCCGGGGTGCAGCGCACACCAAATCTGTCCGTTCCATCCCAAGGGAGATCTCCCTTATTGAGCCAAGTTCCGCTGTAAAGAGTGCGAACATGCGCTCCATCAGGTCCAAATATTTTTACCGTTATATCCACCTTATGATTAGTATAGACCGTGACTTCACAGTAATCTTCAACTATGTATGGATTAACATCAACATACATATCTAAGACTTTTATAAGAGCCCCGATTCCCACGGCGGCGAGCAGCAAAATGCTGAGAATTATAAAAAAGCGTTTATTCATGATATCCTCTTGTTTATTTTTGTATTGATATTCATGAGTTTATAGGATGCAAGTTTTGTTCCTAAACTAAGAATGCGTGACATTAACTCCTCTCACAGAGGATAATTCCACCCATTACCCCTGCCCGATTCCCAAAGCGAGCAAGCTCAATTTTGAGCTCTTTTCGATGCGCAAGAGAGATGCGCGAGAAGACTTCTTCTCTGATCTTATCAATATCATAAAGCCCCAAATCCATGGCGCCTCCGCCTAAAACGATGAGATCAGGATTGAGGATATTGCAGATATTTGCCAGGGCTTGGATGAGATGGGTCTCGCCCTCGGCAACGGTTTTCTTCACGAAAGCATCGGTTTTGCTCTGCGCGATGATTGTGGGTAAATCCGCATCAGCAAAAGGAGATTTCGCTTTTTGCAATTGACGCCTGATTCCATCCACCGAGGCATAGGTCTCAAGACATCCCTGCATTCCGCAATTGCATGGTATGCCGTCCAATACGGCGATTGTGTGCCCAATTTCGGCAGCAAAGCCGCCGGCTCCATGAAAGATTTTGCCGTCAACAATGATTCCACCGCCTATGCCGCTACCCACGGTGACGCCAAAACACAGGCGACAAGGCTCAAAAGACGACTCTGCTAAAGCCATGAGATTGGCATCGTTATCATAATAGATAGGGAGAGGAAAATCTTTGGGAAAGAGCTCAGCGGGCGACATATCCGTGAAGAATTGTAGATTGGGATTAACCCCGAAAATCTTCCCGGTTTTGCGGTCGATGGTGCCGGGCGTGCCCAGTCCAACCCCTTCAAAATGAAAATCTTTCACATCTTCTAAAAGAGCCAATATATTCTGTCTGACAGCTTCCAAGCTTTTCTCATGAATGCGAACCGTACCAAAGTGTAAAAGCCCGTTTTTGCTATTGCCAATGCCATATTTGAAGCTCGAGGCTCCCATGTCAATTCCTAAATATTGCTTCATTTCAATCTCCTTGTTCCTTAGAGGTGATCATAGTTTATTTCTTGCTTCCTTTGTCAAGGTTTGAATTTCACTCTCATGCCTCACTTACTGATTACTGCTGAGTTTGCGCTTATGATATGGTCATGGCGATGACCATATCATGACCGTATCATGACCAGAACTCAGTAAGGAAGCAGTGGGGAGGCTGTGGCAAAAAGGATGGGTAACAGGCTTAAATAAGTAGAATTAAGACGGTTTTTCTGTGTTTTTCGGTCCGGGAACGTCCTCGTTGCCAGTGAAAACAGAGTTTTCAGTCTAAGGCGACTTCACATTGCGCCACTAATCTCAGTTTTTCTGCATTTGTACCTCTGGTAGTTCTGTCTTGGAAATAGCTGAACTTAAGTTTGACTTTATTTGCTGGATGCGCTTACGCGCA